>Ga0233353_1000002_pt1 | contig 27346 bp, 17 predicted proteins | sample GEONDECOMP319_FD_180699 | JGI IMG/M metagenome (GOLD analysis project Ga0233353, IMG submission 180699) | Leaf litter microbial communities from Shasta-Trinity National Forest, California, United States - GEON-DECOMP-319 | ecosystem: Environmental > Terrestrial > Plant litter > Unclassified...
TTTTAAGATTTAACTCAAGCTGCTTATAAAACTACTCTTTCATTATTTTCCCTCACGGTACTTAATTCTAACGCTTATATACCATATTTAGCCTTAGAGGAAGGTTCCCCTATATTCAAACAGATCAAAAATCCATTTTACTTATATACAATAAATATCATTATTTATTATATAAATAATGATATTCATATTTAAGGCATTTCTACTTTCGTTCACACTAATCATAGAATCTCGTTTGATTTGTTTTCCTGAAGTTAGTAAGATATTTCAATTCACTTCGTTTATTACTTAATTTCTCTAAGAGTTTATGAACTTTAGATCTTGTCACTAGCAAGAGTCTGGACAGTTTACGTATTCTTTTTTCTTTAATTATAACGAGTTTTCTTTTTTATTTCAAAAGAAACACTCAGTTTAGTGATAATTAAAAAACAACAAAGATATACATAAAAGAGCCTTTGAGGTCTTATCTTTCTAATTTTTTAATCTCTTTGGTATACAGCTATAAATCCGGAATAGTTCCTTTATATACTTTCCACCATTTCAAAAACCAAACAAAAGAACATATTTCTTTCGTTCACTAAAATGGTGTAAAATTACATTTCATATTGCAAACATTACTAGGTTACTTTACCTATTAAATAATTAAATTCAAATTAATTAAAATTTCAAACTAAAGGCTTCAGTGCGATATATTCCTTCAAATAAAGTTAGATTAGGTTTTAAACAAAATGTATCTATATAGATTGTTATTTAGAAGGGCAATTAGTAATATTTTATCTGTATTATTAAAAATTAAGCTTATTATTACTTGTTATACTGCAAAAAATTATTTTTTTTTTCGTGTTTTTATGAGTTAATTAACTACCTTTATATTTGGAAGCTGCATAAGAAAACTCGGTAATTTTGGATGTAAATTGAGCGTGTTGGTCTGGATACATTTTCTGCAATTGCTTTGCTGTAAGTGTCCTAAGTGAAAAATACTATTTTTACTGTCCTTTTTAGCTTCAATTATAAACCTTGTATTAAATAATTTATTCATATTTTGCTCAAATACACCCTCAGAAAACCCAGTAGGCTTAGTAATATCACCTGACTTAGAATTAAAATCAATATTATTGTGTGACGCTGTGTTATTGAAATCATTTACCAAATCAGAATATTCGGTAAGTTGTTTAGTTATCTCGGCTATAGTATCAACTAAATCGGATAATTCCGATCCGCTTTCGAGGTTTTTACTAATAAAATTGTGGGGATTGGGTATAGTTATTATTATATTGCGTGCTTTTATAAAATTTAGACAATTTACCTTTAATTTGAGTATAAAATTCGTTAATACTATTTTCAAATATTGTACTCATAGGTATAGTAACTACAAAGTATGAAAAGTATACTAAAGTAGCTATTTGTCCAATTTCTATAAATGGTGATTCAACGTGTTTAGCACCTAAAACCATTAAAAGTAATAAATTACCTACAAAGATAAAGAACATAGCTTTATTTAAAGGTTTAAATTGTATTCCTCTTAACTTTGCTAAATCTCCAAATGCCATAGATAATATTATTAATATAGCTGAAAACATAGCAATAACACCTATTAATTTATTAGGTATACTTCTAAGTATAGCATAAAAAGGTAAAAGGTATCATTCCGGAACTATAGCTGGAGGTGTTTGCATTGGATTAGCCATTACATAATTTTCACTATCCCCTAATACATTAGGAATAAAGAATACAAATAATGATAATACTCACATAAAAATAAATATAGTTATTAAATCTTTAAAAATAAAATAAGGAGCAAATGCTAATCTGTCATAGTTAGCTGATACACCTAATGGATTATTTGATCCTGCACTGTCATGTAGTGCAATTAAATGCATTAAAGCTAAAGCAGCTAATATGAATGGTAATACGAAATGCAGAGAGAAAAATCTGTTTAAAGTAGCGTTATTCACAGAAAAACCACCTCAAACAAATTCAACTATATCTTGTCCGATTCATGGTATAGCACTCAGAAGATTAGTAATAACTGTTGCCCCTCATAAAGACATTTGACCATATGGTAAAACATATCCTAAAAAGGCTGTCCAAATTTCAGCTTACTATTTCTATAATATCTAAATAGTAGCCCCTGTAGTTCATCAATATTTTGGTCCCCAAGCTTATTGCCAGCTAAATCTCTTTACAAAATATATCAATTGAACCCTTATGTATAACAAATTTGTTATAGAAATTTCCGACTGTACATTAGATATCATTCCAGATACCCACCGGTGACCCAGTCTGTAGCGATCCTGTATTGAACCGACGGTCTGCACTTAGATATTAAGTCTTTAACCGTTTTCACCCGTATAGCCAGATAACTAATTGTTATCCTATATCCCTGTCAGGACATACTATCTCATAGTAATAAATTATCACTAGTGTGCTTCTAAATACATATTGCGCACACTATTAGAGATGGACTTTGATTTTTAATTTCACATTAAATGTAACCAATAAACTTGTACTTCATTTCATCTATTATGTAAGGTTTTACTATTGCAACCAAATCAACCATACTTTCTTTTCATATACTTATTCTTCATTGATTTACATAACCTGTTTTTACAACCGTACACTTAAGATTATACTTTTCTTTTAATATACCACATAAAAACATACATTGATCAAAACTGAAACTGTTAGTAGCAATATTTACTCCTTGTTTTTCCTGTCTAGATCCGTCTTGCATTATTCAATGAGCTAAACCTGCAGGAGTTATATATTCACCTATTCAACTAGGAACTACCTTTTTCTTATTTCCGTTTACATTTACGTAAAAAGAATCGTATATTCACATTAAAGAAGTAAAAGTGAATAAAGTTAATCTATAATTAAACCTGTCCTCAATTTTTTCTTTATCCTGCTTTTTAACCAGAATAGGAGTAATGTTTGAACAATAGCCCAATTTGTTAAAGTATAAAGTAAGATTATGAATGTAAGCGGTATTGTTAATACCTTGTTCTAGATTAAATCTTACGCTAGGAGATAGTTGACCTTTAATTTTGTCTGCTCATCAGTCTCCTAGCATACCACAAATTATTATAGACAAAACCTCTTTATCATGGGGTCCTATTCTATATAATGCTTTAGTTCTAGATTTACTAAAAGATGATAAATTTTCTTGGAAACATTTATTGTGAGAAATTAACATTCAATTTGGCCACATATTTCTAGCCATCATTAAGATAAAGATAACTGTCCCGATTGTTCAAGTTAATGTTCTAGGAGCTTTGTAAGATCCATAGTATAAACCTCTACCTATGTGTAAGTAAACTAAGAAGAAGAAAGCTGAAGCTGTATTTGAGTGTAAGTAACGGATTAATCATCCATTATTAACATCTCTCATAATATGTTCAACTGAATTAAAAGCTTCTAACACATTAGGGTTATAGTGCATTGCTAAAGTTACACCTGTTATTATTTGTATAACTAATGATAAACCTAATAATGAACCAATATTTCATCAATAGCTAATATTTGAAGGTGTAGGAGAGTCTATCACAAAATCAGTAGCAGGTTTTAAAAGAGGATGACGTTTTAAAATTCTCATATTTTTATTTTTCTATATTTAAGTTCTGTTTTCTTTATTGTAGTCCATGTGTTTTCAAAGGCTAACCTTTGAAAACAAGCCGAATTATAAAAGTTTTGCTTTTATATATGCAGCTTTAACCATAATTTCTATAGAAATTAAGGTTTACTTGTTTTTCTTGCCTTAGCAGCTAAAAAGGTTACTGTGCTCGTTATAACAGTTTTTTCTTACATTAGGCTAATTTTAGCCGAATTAGGTTTAACGGAAGGTACATTCTCTTTCCTGCTTGATAAATTAAAGGCCAGCCTTTAACTTATGGTTTTTGGTTTTAATAGCTAAAAATGGTTTAAAAGTACCAAATATTATCTATTTATTGTGCACTTGCTCTTATTACGTCCAGCTAGGGTTAGCGATAGATATTTATTAAAAGCCTTAGCTATAAATGTGTATTAGCGTAACTTTACATTAATCTGCGTTTTTTCTTTTTACAAAGTAAGTGCAGGTGCTTTGCAAGCAATAGCGATTTCTTTTTTGTAAACAATACAAAAAAATCTTACAAGAATAGAAAATTCTACTGAAATCTAACATTCTTTTACTATTACATACTAACATAAGGTTTTTGTATTGTTTTTTTCTCGTGTCATACATCTGCTGATATTTTTGTGTTGGTGCTTTGCAAGCAATAGCAAGCAAGGCAAAAACGCAAAAAACAATTAATAAGTTATTTGTTTCATATTACACTACTTTATGTAGCAAGCAAAGAGCGTATATGCTCTTTACATCTTCTTTCGTGTTTTTTTAAAAACCCAATAAAATACAGAAAAATAAATATTAACAAAAATCTAATAACAATATTTATTATATAATGTGAAATAGGTTTCAGAAGGTTTTTTTATTTTAAAATAACAGAAATTGAATGTTATTTTAAAGCTAAACTCTTTACGTAATACAGGGTAAAAGCGAAAACAAACCTCACGAAGCGTAAATTAAACTTTTTTAGATAGAGAGAAAGTGAAATATAGTTTAGTGTCTTTTCCTAATCACTAGGTTAACTTTAATTCGTAACAACTATATCTAACCATATAAACAAGTCTAATTAGGGTTAGTTTTATAAAGTAAAAGTCCGAATGCTGGAATTGGTAGACAGGATAATCTTAAGATTTATTGATTTATTATCGTAAACGTTCAAGTCGTTTTTCGGATAAAAGTAACAAAACAAATACGAAATGCTGCGCAAGAAAATAAAGTTTTCTTGCCTTGCACCGGCACTTCGCTTCGTTTATTTAGTATGCTTGCTTTACCTGATTTTAAAGGCTAGCCCTTATTTAATCTTTTCCCTAGTTAAAATAAATAAATCGGGAGAAATTAATAAATTTCTCCTTTTAATTACTAAAATATGGCCCAAACCATTATTAAAATGATGGAAGATCTCTTTCGTAAAATTAAATTTCTCAACCTTGGGCGAAACATAGGTTCGTTAAAAGGTATTTAATTTTAAGTTAGATTAAGTGTTTTTTATTTTTTAGCCTGGCTGAACCTTAGGATGCTTGTGCTCTTGCCTTAGTTTGTAAGTGCTTTTGCTCTTACTAGGTACAGCAAGCAAAGCAGGCAAGTAAATTAAAGGCTAGCCTCTAAAAGGCTAAGCGAAACGAACCAAAGTTCGCTGTTCTTTTCTTTTATTATAAAAAACCATAAAATAAGGACATGTGATCAATAGTTTAGATAGTTTTAAAACTAAGTTTATACGGTATACTTAGATTAATTTTACCTTTATTACCTAAAGCTACTGTAGATTACACATACATAGTATATCTAATAGGAGTTATAACTATTATATATGCCAGTATTAGTACTTTAAGAACAATAGATATTAAAGAACTAATCGCATATTCATCGGTATGTCATGCAGCTGTGTATCTTTTAGGTGTGTTTAGTAATACAATTCAAGGAATTGAGGGTGGTATTACTTTAGGACTAGCTCACGGATTTGTTTCTTCTGGTTTATTTATTTGTGCTGGAGGTGTTTTATATGACAGATCTCATACTAGATTAATTACGTATTATAGAGGTATAGCACAAATGATGCCTATTTTCTCTATATTATTCTTTATACTTTCACTAGGTAACTGTGGTGTACCTCTTACTTTAAATTTTGTAGGTGAATTCATGTCTTTATACGGTATATTTGAAAGATTACCTTTATTAGGTATTTTAAGTAGTAGTTCTATAGTATTAAGTGCGGCATATACTATGTTTATGTACAATAGAATAGCATTTGCTGGAACATTTTCTAAATATTTCCGTGTTAATATACCTGACTTAAACAAACGAGAATTTTCTATACTGTTTATATTAGTTATCTTCACAGTAGCATTAGGTATATATCCAGCTCCTATACTTCAAGGATTACATTATTCTGTATCTTGTTTAATATATTATGCTCCTGTATATTAATAAACAAAATAACGTAACGAATGGCCGGTGCATTCTTTTTTTTTTAAGAATGCAAGGCAAGAAAATTCCTTGACTTTTATTGTTCCAATATAAAGGCTAGCCTTTATCATAACATAAATGCAAAACGTGACTTATCTCACTTATTTTTAATCTTTTGCTTTAAAAACTTTTAAAGCACGAGAAAAAATTAGACGGCCATAGGTTAATGGTAGACCGTTCGTCTTCCAAACGATGTGTGTCGATTCGAATTCGACTGGCCGTAAAGTACACTATTACCTAATAAATGCGCTAAACCTGAATAAAATTATTACATTAAAGGCTAAGCGAAACGAACCAAAGTTCGCTGTTCTTTTTTTTTATTATAAAAAAACATAAAACAAAACAAATTTTTTAAATATGAATTATTAGGGGTTTTAGGGCTAGCCTTTATATTAAAACAAAAAAAAACCGGATGGACTCTCATATATGGGCTAAAAAAGAGACCTTGATTTAATTGGTAAAATATGTGACTTTTAATCATTAATATATGGGTTCGAACCCCATAGGTCTTAAAGCTTATTAGTAAATCGTAACACATTAACTTTTAAAAGGCTAACCTATGAGTTCAAACCCCTTATAAGTTAAATTATTAGGCTACGCAGCCTAACCCTAAAAGGTTTAAGGCGTGGAATAAAGTCCTGGGCTATGATTATAGGTTCAAACTAATAAAGGCTCAGTGGTCTAATCGGTTATGACGTAACTCTTTCAATGTTAATACTACGGGTTCAAATCCCGTCTGAGCTAATTTAATGAGCGTCCTGCGGCAGGGTACTTCGCTATGTATATTCACTGTACGTGTTAAAAAATAAAAAAGGAAAAGTTGCTATTGGTAAAGCGAGATATTTGCTAAATATTGTGTATTTAACACTTGGATGTTCGAATCATCTCTTTTCCGTAGAGTATATTAATACAATGCGTAACAAAGCAAAAAAAGCGTGGCGATTTATTTTTACCCCTATATTATCTAACCTTTTAAACGCTAGCCTCTTAATAGGGTATTTTGGTTGGAAAATATATCTACTAAGGTTCTTTAACTTAACAGGTAAAGTGCGTTCTTGATAAGGATGTTATTCAAGTTCGAGTCTTGAAGGAATCACACTAAATAACAGGCTTAGTGGACATAATTGCTATATAATATCAAATAAGCTAGACTTGCCATATTTTTTCTTAGCATGCAAAGCAAGAAAATCAGGGTGACTAGAAAAGTACTAATTGTTGTAATATACCTTTACATTGCAAAAGAGAATTGGCTGAGTGGTCTATAGCGGTAAGCTTGAAACTTATTTGGTGTAAAAAACCACATCCGTTCGAATCGGATATTCTCTGTAAACGATGTATAAAAAAGTTACAAAGCAAACGGACAAAGCGAATCGTTTATTTAGTTTTAGTTTCTATATATCGCATAAACGGGTTAGAGCCAGGTTGGTTAGGCGCCTTATTTGGGTTGAGGAGTAGTTATGTTCGAATCATAATAACCCGATTCGCATCCGGCTATTAAAAAAAAATTCATAGGGCTTTAAAAGTCTGATATAGTAAGCAGAATGTATAAAGGCTAGCCTCTATAATAAACTGCAAAAAATATATTTTTAATTTCCGGGTTAATTAACGGCTAAAGCCTGTATAATATCCCGAAAAATTAAGCTATATGCTTTAAAGGGAAAGGATAGTTGTTTATCTTGCCTGCTCTAGCCAGTAAGAGCACGAGTTATACTAGTTTTAGCCTGAGGTCGTTATTTTCTTTTCTTATTTTTACAAAAGTGTTTTAGGTTTTAGTAATTTATCAAGCATGAAATTATTTTATGTTTTTTTATAATAAAAAAAAAGAACAGCGAACTTTGGTTCGTTTCGCTTAGCCTTTTAATTTATAACTGTTTCACATTAAATTCTTATTAGCTCAATTGGTAGAGCAAGATACTTCTAATATTTTGATTTAAGTTCGAGTCTTAAATAAGAAGATCACAAATCAATCAGCTATATATTTTGACCAGCATAACAATTTATTTTTTTCAACTATGTAGTGAAACTGTTATGTACAGCTGGCAAGATAAGAAAATTATAGCTGGAGTGTCAATTCATGGTGCAAGTTTATAGAAATTGTTCCTTTTCTATTAAAAAAAAAGGCTAGCCTTTATAATATACAATAATATTATTTGGTTTTCTCGTGCTTTGCTTGCTGTACCCAGTAAAAGCAAAAGCACTCAGTTACAAACCTTATAAAATTTTAGCTAGCTGGTGCATTTTTTTTTAAGAATGCAAGGCAAGATATATTTACCATAGGGATACCTGCGGTGTAACAAAAAATCTTTTTTGCAAGCTATGCTTTTGCAGTTTATTTATTTAAATGACCTAAGGCTTTAAATAAATATAAGATTAAGAGGGAAATATTTTATATTTAATTATTTAAATTATGATTCTATTAGTTTTATTGTTAATACCTATGTTAGGTATATTTATTATATTAACAGACATGTCTAATAATGGAGGTCAATCATTTTCTGAGCTTACTGCTCGTTCAACACGAGGAAAACGAATTAAAGTTACAGCTTTAACTGTATCTATAGTTAATTTATTTGTTTCTCTAATTTTATTTATATTCTTTGATTTTTCTAGCAATCAATTCCAATTTGTGCAAGAATATCATGAGATAAGTCATTTTCATATATATTTAGGTGTAGATGGTTTATCTATATATTTCGTGTTGTTAACTACTATAATTACTCCTATCTCATTATTGTCTAATTGAACTTCTATATCTGAAAATATAAAAAGTTATGTTATAATAATTTTATTATTAGAAACTTTATTATTAGCAGTTTTCTTAGTATTAGATATATTGTTATTTTATATTTTTTTTGAAAGTATTCTGCCTCCTTTATTTTTATTAATAGGTCTATTCGGATCAAGTAATAAAGTAAGAGCCAGTTTTTACCTTTTCTTATATACATTATTGGGTTCATTATTTCTCTTGTTATCTATTCTTACTATGTCATCTATTATGGGTAGTACAGACTTCGATGCTTTATCGAAAACTAACTTTAATTACTTTACACAACTATTTTTATTCTATGGTATTTTTATAGCTTTCGCTGTTAAAACACCAACTATTTTCTTAAATACTTGGTTATTAAAAGCTCACGTTGAATCTCCATTAGGTGGAAGTATACTGTTAGCGGGTAAAAACAAAATATATCATCTATATAGCTAGAGAATGAAATATTTTACTTAAAAAAAAAAGGCATCTTTGCAAAAGTACTATGCTTTGCCTGTGTTTAGCGGAGCAGCTCTCCCCCGAATGCAACCCCTGTTAAACTAAAGTTCCAATTTCATTTTTTTATTTCTCGTTTCGTGCTCTTGCCTTACAAAGTACAGCAAGCAAAGCAGGCAAGAAGATAAGAAAAGAAGTAATGCAAATAATAGAATACTATAACTATGCCCGCTTAAAATTTAGCTATTTGCTGGAAACACCTAGTAGTTTTTTGAATTACAGGTTAATCAGCAGGAAACTGTTTACTTTATTCTTTCGTCAGCACTTATTTTGTAAGACGAATAAAAATTTAAATCTGTATTTTGAGAAAATATAGATTTAAGTTATAAGTCAAATAGTATCTCCAGAGACCATACGCTAAAAGTAATTTATTGTTAGCTAACAAATAAAATGCTGCGCAAGAAAACATAGCAAAACTATGTTTCCGCTTACCTTATAATAAAAATAATTGTGTTCATAGTGTAAGACACTGAGTCTCGGATTTCAGGTTTTTGTACTAAATTGATTTTAATTAATCAACGATATTTGATGATATCATTACCTAATCTCTGTTTTTTGCGTTTTATTTTTTTTTAGACGGCTATTAAAAATACAAAAATTTTCCGCCCTAAAAAACACAGCCTAAGAAACTATGCTTATTGTTCGCTATTTTCCCTTAATTTAACGGAACGGAACGCTCCCGGCCGCCATATACGTTTAATTTTTGTTAATTAGTGATATTTGAAGATATCTTTTACTAATATATAATAAATGCCTCAATTAATACCTTTTTATTTCGTTAACCAAGTAACATTTGTTTTCTTATTAATTTTAATTATATTATATGTATTTTCAAAATACATATTACCAAAATTTGTTTCTTTATTTACAACACGTCTTTACATAACTAAGTTATAATGAAGCAAATATAATTCGCTTTAATTATTCAACGCTATGTTATAAAAAAAAAACAAAATTTTGTTTTTTTAGGCAGAGAAAAAAATCACGAGTTTATATAAAATAACATACTTAGTATTACAAATACCTTTACAATGTATAAAGGCTAGCCTCTATAATATGCGATACAAAAAACACAAAATTATTTTTCACAACTTTTCAGAGCTACTAAATAAAAAAAAGTGGCGCTAATTCGCTTGAAAAATAAGATAGGAAAGTCAGGTGCATTTAAGAGAAATATTTATCTAGATAGTTTAGTTAACGAATTTTCTTTGCTATAAAAATATAAATAAGGTAAAAACCAAGGTCATTAACAGAAAATAAAGGTTATAATTACATAGCACTAGCAAAGCAAGTGGGGAGTCAATTGTTGTATTCCTCATAATCGAAGAAGTTTATGTTTAATTATTTTACTGCGAACTAACAAGCCTTTCTCTAGCTTTTATTTAGATTTATGTGTAGATACAGGAACCCGCTTACTTGTATCCATATTACAAAAAACATACCTTTAGACTTCATTATAACGCAAACGAAGCTATAGTTCGCTTGTTTCTTGCGCAGCCATTCATTTTGTTTGTTTTCGCTTTGTCGGTTTTTATCGCTAATTCCGGATAATTATTTTCTTCTTTTCTTGCTTTGCCTGGCTGTACATAGTAAGAGCAAAAGCACGAAGCATAAAAAAATGAATTTTTTTTATGCTCGATAAAAAATAAATTATGCTACACATTAGTGTTTTCACTGGTGTAATAAAGCCCGGTAATTGTACCTTATGTTCCAGATTTTAACTTTTAACGAAACGGTTATAATTTTTTAGGTATTCCCTTTGCAAGCTTAAAAAATTAGTGGACTTTGCTCTTAAATTAAATTACATATACATAGTTTTTCTAAGTGGAATTAATATAACTATAAGAATAAAAATGCATTATTTAAAATGACTTACAATTTATGAAGAAATTTTTTTGAACATTGTGACGCTCCTAGACCATGAGGATTATATTTTCAAGATAGTGCTAGTCCACAAATGGAAGCATTAGTAGAATTACACGATAATATCATGTTTTATTTAATAATAATTTTATTTGCTGTAGGTTGAGTTTTAACTTCAATAATAGTAAAATTCATCTATACTAAATCAGGTATAAGCAATAAATACGTTAGTCACGGTACATTAGTAGAGTTAATATGAACTATTACTCCTGGGTTAATTTTAATATTTATAGCATTTACATCATTTAAATTATTATATTTAATGGATGAAGTAAGTGATATAAATATGACACTTTATATAGAAGGTCATCAATGATATTGAAGCTACCAATACCCTGATTTTTTAGATAATGATGGGGAATTTATTGAATATGACTCATACTTAGTTCCTGAGTCAGATCTAGAAGATGGAGCGTTAAGAATGTTGGATGTAGACGAAAGAGTAATAATACCGGAAATAACTCATGTTAGATTTATTATTACAAGTGGTGATGTTATTCACTCTTATGCTTGTCCCGCTTTAGGTATTAAAGCAGATGCATATCCAGGTAGACTAAATCAAGCTTCTGCTCTTATTAATAGAGAAGGAACATTTTACGGTCAATGTTCAGAAATATGTGGTATTTTACACAGTTCTATGCCAATTGCAATAGAATCAGTATCTCTAGAAAAATTCTTATTATTCTTATGAGAAAAATAATCAACCAGAGTTTGCTTAACTCAATTTAAAGGCTAGCCCTTAAACAAAGTTTATAGATATCGCTATGTATTATATAGGCTAGAAACTTCGTGTCTAAAATAGTTAGGTTTTACTTAATATCCATTTATATTTATTGGACAAATAGTTTTAAAAATATATTTTGTATAAAGTTATATTATATATTGAGGATAAATTGTCTAAATCTTATAAAAGCACGCAAAAAAAGGGATTATGCAGATGGTTCTGCGTTTTGATTGCAGATCATAAATCCGGAGTTCGATTCCCCCGTATCCCTATATAAACATCAGATTGTCAAGTTTTACGTTTTTTACCTGATAGTAAAATGGCAAAAAATGGTTTAAACAAGCTAAATAAACTTAATATGTAATGAGAAATAGATTTCAGATTCGTTCTAATATATAAATTCTTATATAAGAATTTTTTAGTTTAACTATGATGAATAAAGAAAATTCTTTACTCAATATTTGTCTTATTTTTAATTTTAACAATTTGTTTTTCACTATCGGGGAAACATTCTCACCCGGTTTAAGAAAAACTCTTAAATTGAAGTATTAATTTCATTTTTAAAATGAAACATAAATATAGGCTTCGTAGCTAAAGCTAGTACTAACTCATTTGAGTAAGTATAGAAGCACATAACTTCGTATGGTTTTTATGTGGAAGCTTCCCCAGTTTTAAATATATCCAACTTAAACCAAAAACCTAGCTCAGTTTCAATGTTCCTTGAAAGATGATTCTGATCTTCAAATGCTAAAGATATAGGTACTTTATACCTAATGTTCGCTTTATTCGCAGGACTAGTTGGTACAGCGTTTTCTGTATTAATTAGAATGGAATTAAGCGCACCTGGTGTGCAATACATAGGAGATAACCAATTATACAACAGTATAATTACAGCTCACGCTATCGTAATGATTTTCTTTATGGTTATGCCAGCAATGATCGGTGGTTTTGGTAAAATCAATAACAATACAATAAAAACTAGTAAAAATGAACTGTTGGCTAAAGAATCACAAATAACAGAAGTAAACAATAATTCTGCTATCATTAGCCACCACTCTGAAAAATCAGTTCAAGCAATATTCAATAAATATAAATTAGGACCCTATCTAGCGGGATTGATAGAAGCTGATGGGTCTATTGCAGTACATGATAAAAATACTAAGGCTAAAAAATACCGTCCTAAAATACTAGTAGTGTTTCACAGAGATGATAAACCTTTAGCTGATAGATTATCTCTTATCACTCAAACCGGTACAGTTTATGACAAAAAGGCTGCAAATTATGTGATATGACACATTCAAAATGCTAAAGACGTTTTTAAAATCATTAATATCATAAACGGTTATATGCGTACACCTAAGATAGAAGCATTACATCGTGCTATAATTTGGTATAATGAATTTGATAAAACTAATCTAGAGTGTTTGGGTTTAGATCAATCAGACATACAAAGCAACGCATGATTGGCTGGGTTTACGGATGGTGACGGTAATTTTTCTATTACTTTAACTGATAGGAAAAAAAGAGGAGAAATCTCCACTAAAAGAGTGCAAGCCTTTTTTCGTCTAGAAATAAGACAAAATTATCATCGTAGTGTTGCAGAATACCAAGGAGGTATTAGTTATTTTCAAATATTAAGCAAAATTACTGCTTATTTAGAAGTTAATTTGTTATCTAGAACTAGACATGTCAAGGATAAAGTATTTCATGCTTTTATGGTTATAAGTCATAGTAATATAAGCCATGCCAAAGTAATAAACTACTTTGATAACTTCCCTCTTTATTCTAGTAAATATTTGGCTTATTTGGACTGAAATCGTGTGGTGAAACAGATTAACTTACGAAACGGTAAAAAGTTGACTAAAGAGGAAATATTAGAAGTCGCAAAAATAAAATCTCAATTCAACAGTAAGCGTAAAATATTTGATTTCTCACACTTAGCTAGTTTAGTTCTCTAAATTTTTATTGTTTTTATTGTATCGCGGCTGGTACGAAGTCCGGCCGCTAACAGAAATTGCCGTGGATAATAGTAATATTATTCTTATTACATAACTATATGCGGGAAACTCCTAAAGTCTTTTTATAGATAAGGTGAAAACATCACTTTAACCTTAAAAGGTTAAAGAAAGAGGCGTACAACTTACTTAAAAATTAAAAAGAATGCGTTTATTTGAAGAATATCTTTATATCTTATTTAAATTAAATGGAGAATCCGCAGGAAACGAAATAATAAATACAAGCCAAATATTTTGTTATTTATTAATAGGATCCTCAGAGACTACACGTTATGCCCCATTCTTCGTTAGCGTTTAAAATAAAATGATTATGGGTGAAGATATAGTCCAAATGTAACTTAACGGTTACAATAAATTGAATTTCTTATTACCATTACTAGTTGGGGGTCCAGACATGGCATTCCCTAGACTTAATAATATAAGTTTCTGATTATTAATACCTAGTATAGTATTATTCTTATTTGCAAGTGGAATAGAAAATGGTGCAGGTACAGGATGAACACTGTATCCTCCTTTATCTAGTGTGCAAAGTCATAGTGGTCCTAGTGTGGATCTTGCTATATTTGCTTTACACCTTTCAGGTATAAGTAGTTTATTAGGAGCCATGAATTTCATTACTACTATATTAAATATGAGATGTCCTGGTATAAGATTACATAAATTAGCATTATTTGGTTGAGCTGTAGTTGTTACTGCTGTATTACTGTTATTATCATTACCTGTTTTAGCTGGTGCTATAACAATGCTTTTAACAGACAGAAATTTTAATACATCATTCTTCGAAGCAGCAGGTGGAGGTGATCCTTTACTGTACCAACACCTATTTTGATTCTTTGGACATCCAGAAGTTTACATTCTAATTATCCCAGGGTTCGGTATAATTAGTACAACTATCTCAGCTAGTTCTAACAAATCAGTATTCGGATATCTAGGTATGTTATACGCTATGATGTCTATTGGAGTGTTAGGATTTGTGGTTTGAAGTCACCACATGTATTCAGTTGGATTAGACGTAGACACAAGAGCTTATTTCACAGCTGCTACTTTAATTATAGCAGTTCCTACTGGAATTAAAATATTCTCTTGATTAGCTACATGTTACGGAGGATCAATTAAACTTACACCTTCAATGCTATACGCTTTAGGTTTTGTATTCATGTTCACAATTGGAGGATTAAGTGGTGTTGTTTTAGCTAACGCATCATTAGATATAGCATTCCATGATACTTACTATGTTGTTGCTCACTTCCACTATGTTTTAAGTATGGGAGCGGTATTTGCATTATTTAGTGCATGATACTTCTGAATACCTAAAATACTTGGGTTAGAATACAATATTATGTTAGGTAAAGCACACTTCTGAGTAATGTTTATTGGAGTTAATGTTACATTCTTCCCACAACATTTCTTAGGTTTACAAGGAATGCCTAGAAGAATTAGTGACTATCCTGATGGATTCGCTGGATGAAATTATGTAAGTAGTTTTGGATCTATTATCTCTGTGTCAGCAACTTGATTATTCTTATACATCGTTTACATACAATTAGTTGAAGGTAAAGCTGCATCTAGATATACATGACACCCTACTGAATTCCACAGTGATATTTTACAAACTTACTTAAATAGAGCGTATGACTCAATAGAATGAGCAATTCAAAGTCCACCTAAACCTCATTCATTTGTTAGTTTACCTTTACAAAGTAGTTTAAATTAATTTTCTTGTCTAGTACGAAAAAAGAAAATAAATAATATTTTTAGATTTTTTGATTCGTATTATAATTAAGACGAAAAAATTTTCTTTTTTAAAAAAGAAAAAACTAAAAAAAAATTAGCTCAATAGACAGAGCAACTGGTTAGGTTTTTAATCTGCAAAGACTGCTAAACCCAAAAACAGAAGGTTAAGTGTTCAATTCACTTATTTTTTTTAATGCTAATATCATCTATTTTATTTTTATTAAGTTCAAATGCCGTTACTCAAAGACGAGATAAATCTATTCTCTATGCTAGAATAGTTATAACTATTTTAATATGTTGTTTTATACTTTGCATGAATAGTTTTTATTCTCAATTTCATGATAAAGGTTTAGGTCTATTTGGTGGTCTCTATCATACAACAGCGGTAACACACATGTTTCACATTTTTATTATATTAGTTACCGCTTTAATATTACAATTAAACGGGTTTTACCCTAGAAAAGTTTGAACTGAAAATTATAGTTCATTGTATAAATTAATCTTTTGTAAATTTATATATTTCAATAGTTTTATATTAAACAAAATGGCGGAACAATTTAGAATAATAGAATATCCATTAATAATTCTTTTTGTTGTAATAGGAGGTGTATTTTTAATATCAAGTTGTGATTTAATTTCTATATTCTTGTCAATAGAACTACAAAGTTATGGTTTATATATTTTATGTGCCGTATATAGAAATTCAGAACGTGCAACTAGTGGAGGTCTGACTTATTTTTTATTGGGAGGTTTAAGTAGTTGTTTTATTCTGTTAGCTTCTAGCTTATTATACGGTAATTCAGGTAATACTAGTTTTGATGGTCTATATGTTATTAATAATATATCAAATATAAACGAAAGCTTTAATACTAGTATTGAAACTTCGTTAGATTCTTTGTACGAATCTTACTATATAAACTTCTCTTTAGTAATAATGTCTATTGGTTTCTTATTTAAAGTAAGCGCTGCACCCTTCCATTTCTGAAGTCCTGATGTTTATGATGCCATACCTACTGTAGTTACTACATTTGTAGCCATATTTGCTAAAATATCTATCTTTGTTTTACTTTTAGAACTAGTTCACTATACAACTAATTTCTTTGCATCACAAGGACAGGCAGACTATATTTCTTCTTCAGAAGAACAAAACTCTCTGTTCAATTTTTCTTGAACATTTACTTTACTAGTAAGTAGTTTATTATCATTGATAATTGGAGCCGTATTAGGATTAACTCAGTTTAGAATTAAAAGATTATATGCATACAGTACTATTTCACACGTAGGTTTTATTTTATTAGCCTTAACTGTAAATAGTATAGAGTCTATTCAATCATTCATATTCTACTTAATGCAATATTCTCTTTCAAACTTAAACGCATTTATTATACTAATATCTATAGGATATTCTTTATATTTATTCGTAGAAAAAAAACCAGATAATGTACAAGAAAAATCACCTATAACAAGTGAAATTAAAGATCTTAACAATTCACCTATCCAGTTAATTAGTCAAATAAAAGGTTACTTTTACATTAATCCTGTTTTAGCTTTAAGTTTAGCTATAACTTTATTTTCTTTTGTAGGTATACCTCCTCTAGTAGGATTTTTTGCTAAACAGATGATATTAAGCTCTGCACTAGATAATGGTTATGTTTTTATGGCTTTAATAGCCATCCTAGCTTCAGTAGTGAGTGCTTATTACTATTTAGCAATTGTGAAACAAATTTTCTTTCATAAAACAGATTACATTTTAAACCCTGTTTTAGAAAATATTACATTAAAAGCTAGTATACTTAATAAAACTAATAATTCACATTATGAAAATATAACTATTAATGTTGAAAATATAAAACTATCTAGTAGTTTAACTACTACTATATCTGTTTTAACTTTAATTATATTATTTTTTATATTAATTCCTCAAGAATGATTAAACATGGCTAATATATTAGCACTTATTTTATTTAATTGTTAAATGAGTTCAATTATTTTTTTTTTAGTTTTTATACCAATATTAAGTATTATATTATTAAGCGTTAATTTTATTTTTGCCCCTCATAACCCCTATAAGGAAAAAAAAACTCCCTTCGAGTGTGGTTATCATTCTTTCTTAAGTCAAAATAGAACTCAATTCACTATATCATTCTTCATATTTGCATTGTTATTCCTATTATTTGACTTAGAAATTGTATTGATTTATCCGTATACTGTGAGTAGTTATGCTAATAACATCTACGGTTTAATAGTTATGATAGTCTTTACATTAATAGTGACAGTAGGATTCATATTTGAATTAGGTAAAAATGCCTTAAAAATTGAATCTAAACAAGACACTATATATAATAAAAAAAAATAAACTACAAAACCTAGACTTATAAAGTTATTTTTTAAATAGGATACCTGTTTTTTTAATTATATAAGCTAAGCGAAACGAACCAAAGTTCGCTGTTCTTTTTTTTTACTATAAAAAAACATAAAATAAGGTTTATATGATATTTTCCAATTAAATTTGTACGGCATTTAACTGCTTTATCTGTATTACTTATCCTATTCAGTTTCGGCTGTTGTTTTAGAAATTAGTTTAAAGGATTTGTATAGCCATTTAAACGCTAGCCTTGAATAATATCCTTATTATATTTATATTAATATAAATAATTAAAAACCTATTTATATTAATCATAGAGGCTAGCCTAAAAAAAAAAAAAATACATCGCCTAATAAAAAATAAGTAATAGACAAGAAAATAGATGCAAAAAACCCCTGGTTTTTTGAATAAGGATTTTTAGTCCTGTAAACATTATTTTAGCGATTTAACGTGCCTATGTAAAAGTCCGTTAGATTGTAAAAAAAAAGAAATAAATTTTTTGTTTTTAACCTAAATATTTCTCTTTATTGTCAATTTATTATAGTTTGTTTATAATTTTTAATTTTTACCGGTTTGCTTCTAGTTTCTTGTCTGCTGTACGTAGTAAAAGCAAGAGCACTTACTTTGTAAGGCAAACAGCCAAGGAAAAGATAAAAACAGATAAACTTATCTATATGAGAAATTTACCGAGCCAGACGAACCCACGAACTCCTAAAGAGTTCGCTGGGTTCGCTGGGTTCGTTATATATAAATAAATGTTGTATTTACCTACAGTTATTTCTATTATTGAAGTATTAATAGTTACTCTTCCTGTCTTATTCGTAGTAGCTTTTGTAACAGTGGCAGAAAGAAAAACTATGGCAAGCATGCAAAGAAGATTAGGGCCTAATATTGTGGGTTATTACGGTCTTCTACAAGCATTTGCTGATGCACTTAAACTTTTATTGAAAGAGTATGTATCACCTACACAAGCTAACTTAATTTTATTTTTCCTAGGTCCTATAATAACATTAGTTTTCTCGCTATTAGGTTATGCAGTAATACCATTCGCCCCTGGTTTAGCAATCTCAGATTTTGATCTAGGTATATTATACATGTTAGCAGTATCTTCACTTGCTACATATGGTATATTATTAGCAGGATGATCAGCTAACTCTAAATATGCTTTTCTAGGATCTTTAAGAAGTACAGCTCAATTAATTAGTTATGAATTAATTTTAAGTTCTGCAATACTTTTAGTAGTTTTACTTACAAGCAGTTTAAATTTAACTATAAATATAGAAGCTCAAAAAGCTGTTTGATTTATAGTACCTTTATTCCCTATATTTTTAATTTTCTTTATAGGATCAGTAGCAGAAACTAATAGAGCCCCTTTCGACCTTGCAGAGGCTGGAAAATAACCCACTTTTATCCGGATTCGGTCTCTTTAAAAACCGCTAATTGCTGGAAAAATCTTATGTTTATAAATTAAGGTTAATCAGCAGGAAACCTAATTTTTTTATAGAATATATTTTATTTGTGTTTCTGTCTTTTTTACTTTCTAGCAATAAAATTCAGTTTTTTGAGTGGGCAGGCAAAAAATATTAATTATAATTAATCTGTTAAAATTAGGCATCTTCAGAGACTAAACGCGGTTGTTTATTTAAAGTTTTAAATAAATAAGATATAGTCCAAATCACTGCGTGAGCAGTGTTAAATATATAAAGGAAAATAATGTAAAAGTACAATTATTGTCTGGATTAAGTTTTTTCCCATCTTATAAAAGATTATCAAGTTTAAAGGGTTATAGCGAAAAATCTCTTTTTGGTAACAGTTTCAGCCAGCTAGATGATGCTACCATCATAACATCATATCGTGGTATTTTGAAAAACAAGTCTGGTATTTATTCCATAATAAATGAAATTAATGGTAATCAATATGTAGGAAGCGCTAAAGACTTATATTTGCGTTTACTCGAACATATTGCAGGAAAAAAGTCAAACAGTGCATTACAAAATGCAATAATAAAGTATGGCTTAAATAATTTTACTTTTTATGTGTTAGAATATGTTTCAGGTGAAAACAGTCCAGTTAGCAATAAAGAAATAACTAGTCTAGAAACTAAATATATAGCAATGTATGACTTTGATAAGCTATATAATTTTAAGCGTATATCTACTAGTATGCTGGGTTATAGACATACGGAACAAGCTTTGTTAAAAATGATTGATAGATTTAAAATTAAAGAAAACCACCCTATGTATGGTAAAACACATACAGATGAAACAAAAAACTTGATAAAAAAATTAGGAAAAAATAATCCCATGTATGGTAAAAAACATACGGAGGCTACTAAATTATTAATGAGTCAAAATAAAAAAAAGTATCCTTTTGGTGTGGGTATTTATGACTTAAATTTTAATTTAATTAAAAGGTTTAACCAAAACGTTGAATTAGCCAGACATCTTAATGTAAGTAAAGTTACAGTAGGAAAGTATATAAAAACAGGAAAAGTGTTTAATGATTTGTATTATATTAAAATAAACAAAAAATAAAAACCATCTGTTAAATTTTACATCACTTTATATATACCCGCATACTAAAGGAATCTGAATTAGTTAGTGGGTTCATGACAGAACACGCTGCGGTTATATTTGTATTCTTCTTTTTGGCTGAGTATGGTAGTATAGTTCTTATGTGTATATTGATTAGTGTATTGTTTTTAGGAGGTTACAACTTCGATTTTTCTATTTTAAGCTCTTTAATTGTATTTATTTATAGTATCTATGATCTTTTCTTAGATTATTTCGAGCCTATTTTTTTAAATACTAAATATACATTTATTGATGCGTATAATTATATACTTAATATGTACGAACTGCCCGAATATCTTAATATTACAAATATTGAAGTTAATAAATCTGAAATTATAAATATAGATGCATTTAAACAATATCAAACTGATCTGTTAAGATATAATGTAGATACGTACATTGAAAATTTATTAAGTAATCCTAGAATAGAAAATATAACATATGCTTTAATTATAGGAATAAAAACAGTTATTATGATATTTGTTTTTATCTGAGTTAGAGCTTCTTTCCCTAGAATACGTTTTGACCAATTAATGTCATATTGTTGAACTGTTTTATTACCAATAGTTTTTGCCTTTATATTATTAATTCCTTGTATTCTGTATATTTTTGAAATAATACCAAGTAATGTTTTATTTAGTTAGAAAAAAGGAAATTTATTTTTATTCGCTATAATAATTTGGTTAATTTTTTTTTGAGTTATTTATTTTTACACCTTTGTTTTACTAGGATTTGTTTTATGACTTTTGTTATCTTTGGACTAATTTGCGATCTATTAAACTAGTTTGTTTCTAAAGGAGAAAAGCTCAAATTAAATCAGTCTAATCTAGCGTAAGCATCCACTTGCTACGCTAAAGTCAATCTTTGCCTGGTGCTTAAAATTTTAGAGTTTTTATTTTCTAAAAGAAAATAACAAGTTTTGAGCTAGTTAATTGTTTTATTTAAAGGCTAGCCTTTAAAAATAATTATAAACTATAATTATTTTTGCGTAGCATATGTTTCCTCTAAACATAAATACCACTGTAGCTGTAATAATTTAAGGCTGAATATAAACAATAATACATTTCTATATATGTTTTATTCATACCTTTTTCTACCTAACTTAATAAATAACTGCACAAGAAAATTACCTGATTTGGTGATGTTTATATGGATTCAAGAAAAAATCTAGGTTATAATTAAAGGCTAGCCCCTAAATAACAACAAACCGTAATTTAATAGAAAAATATATATTAATAAAAAAAATGACAAATTTAAAAAGAAGTGAATTCCAAGCTCACCCTTTTCATTTAGTTTCTCCTTCTCCTTGACCATTATATACTAGTATATCTTTACTGACTTTAACATGTTCAGGTGTATTAACAATGCATAGTTTTACTAATGCAACTTACTTTTTATTTTTAGCACTTATTACTTTAGTTTTATGCATGGCACTGTGATGAAGAGATGTAATCTCAGAAGGTACTTATCTAGGTAATCACACTCTCGCAGTACAGAGAGGATTAAATATGGGAGTAGCTTTATTTATAGTAAGTGAAGCTTTATTTTTCTTAGCTATTTTCTGAGCTTATTTCCATAGTGCATTAAGCCCTACAGTAGAATTAGGAGCTCACTGACCTCCTATGGGTATCGAAGCAGTTAATCCTTTTGAATTACCTTTAATTAACACTGTTATATTATTATCATCTGGTTTTACAGTAACTTATGCTCACCACTCATTAATACAAGGTAACAGAAAAGGAACTTTAGACGGTTTAGTGTATACAGTTGTTTTAGCTCTTATATTTACAGCTTTCCAAGCTGTGGAGTACTCAGTTTCTTTTTTTAGCATCAGTGACGGTACATTTGGATCTTGTTTTTACTTTGGAACTGGCTTCCATGGTTTACATGTGATGATAGGTACAGCATTTTTAGCAGTTGGATTATGACGTGTACTGGCATATCATTCTACTGAAAATCACCATTTAGGTTTAGAATCTGGTATTTTATACTGACATTTTGTAGATGTAGTTTGAATATTTCTGTTTATTTCTATATATTACTGAGGTTCATAAATACGTATTCGGGTATTTAATAATCTTTTAATACAGTAAAGGATACAATCGAAACAAAGTTTTTTCGCTTTGTTATTCTCCTCTGCAAGCTAGAAAAAACATAAAAAACTTTTTGTTTCGAACACCTTGGGCTTATAAAATAGTGAAATATGGGTATAACGTTTTTGTATAGTTAGTTATTTTAAAGGCTAGCCTTTACATTTCGCTTAATATCATCATCTTAGCTTATAGTATTTTTATACTATATTGGTGATATTTAATAATTCATGCTTTTAGCATTATTATATTTTTTATATTCCTTGCTTGGGGGATAGAAAAGATATATCCCCAGGTTATTTAACTTAAAAATTATAAATATATATATATATATATATAGCAAGGGTTTACTCTACATATAAAAAATAGATAATATAAAAAAGACAGACAATATTTATTTAAAATTATGACAACTTTTAATCTTTTACAAGAATCTATAACTAATGGGTATAAAGCAGAATTTCTGTTTTTTTTATCTTTAATCTGTATCTTTTTCGGTATTTCTGTTATTATTACTAAAAATCCTGTACTTTCAGTTTTATTTCTGATTGGTTTATTTTTTAGTATATCAATATATTTAATGATGCTGGGTTTATATTTCATAGGTTTATCTTACTTATTAGTATATGTAGGAGCAATATCAATCTTATTTCTTTTCATTTTAATGTTAATAAACGTTAGAATAAGTGAATTACTAACTGAAGGTAAAAATAGTTTACCTTTGGCCGTAATAGCTGTTTTATCTTTTAATTTTTCTGTTAATGTAGCTTTACCTTATTCTGTCTACGTATTTGATATAATAGCTAGTTATATAAATTATAGTTTTAGTAAATTATACAATACAATTATTTTAGCTTCAGAGGTCAGTATAAATAAGTTAGTATTTGATGATACATTAATCGGACGGAGCCCTCTTGAAATAGCAAACGTAAACAGTAAATCTTGAGATACTCTTTTAGTAGAAACTTCACATATAACTAGTATAGGTAATATTCTATACACTGGTCTTTTTATTTTTCTTATTATAACTTCGCTAATTTTATTACTGGCAATGGTTGGAACTATAGTTATAACAATAAAGAAGAAAAATTAGATATATTTTTTCAACTTTTAGGTTAAATTAAAAAAAAACAAACCTATTATTTGTTGTATAACAAATAATTTGTTCTCTAGCTCCTTATAATAAAAAAACACATTAAAAGTGATTTACTAAATAGTGTAGACTCTAAAGGTAAACAAGTTATTTTATATAACCCTCAACAGTTAAATTTCAATATTGTTTAATCTCTTAAACCCGCGAGATATAAAATAAGAAACAAAAAAATTAAATTTTCACATACCTTTGACCAATCCGTCCTTTAAATTAACCAAAAAATCTAAAAAACTTACACCTTAGTTTTTATTATATAATTATATATACTCTTTCAGAACAAAGTGTCAAAAAAATCTGAGTCCAAAATTTGCAAATAATTTATCCTATGTTAAGTTAGCTGTACTATATAATAAGCTGTAATATAAAATTATAGGGAAACGAGAATTAAAATCGGGCCTTTTACGCTGATACTCAGAAAATCTTCAGTCAATCATGTCAATAATTAATTATTTACCTAGCTAAAAATAATTAAACAATATTTTTAAAGGCTAACCTTTAAAAAATAGATTTTACATTAGTTGTATTTATTTTCTTTTTTTGCTGACGTGGTAACAGCATCATAAGAAAATAAACTAAATAAACCAAATATAACTATAATTAACAGATTGTTTATAGTTAAATAAGGAATCAATATGTAAAAAATTAAACCTATTAATATATATAAAGCATAAGATGTTATAACTCCTGTGTCTAAACTAGCTATTTTATTACTTAAAAACAATAATCCTTTCTCTAAACCAAAAGGTCCCAATAACTCTATAGAACCTTTATCAAGAACTTTAGTAGTTTGACCTCCTAATTTAAGTATAACGTCAGTGATGTATTTGTTATAGAACAATTCAATATAAAAACGTTGATTAAAGAAACTAAAAATATTATAACCTAATCTTGAAAGTTTGAAAGAGATTAATAATTTAGGATAAAATTCTGATAAAACTATGGCCAATATAGTTAATGAAACAGTAAATACTAAAGGTAATAGTTTGAATAAGGTAGGTACAGCAAATTCAGTATCTAATAATATTTCATGTGAAGGGTGGATAAATAAACCGTTGTCTGCAAAAAATCCAGAACCCAATCCAATAAAAATATCTTTAGTTACGTAACCAAAAAAAATAGAGAAAAAGGCTAAAATAATTAGAGGTAAACTCATAAAAATATCCCCTTCATGCGCTATTTTGTAGTTAACCAGTGGACCTGCAGGATTAGTTAAGAATGTTAAGTATAATACTTTAACTGAGTACAGTGTAGTGAACATAGCCCCTATAGTAGCTATGAAATAAACAACTGTACTAGAAAAATAAAACTGTCCATATGCAGATTCTAGTATAAAGTCTTTAGAATAGAAACCTGTCATAAAAGGAAAGGCTACTAAACTAAGAGAAGCTATTAACATAACAGAGTAAGTTAAAGGTAAAAATGGTTTTAAACCTCCATATTTTCTAAAGTCTTGGTTATCTGCTACAGCATGAATAACTGCACCAGCTCCTAAGAAAAGAAGCGCTTTATAAAAAGCATGGTTCACTAAGTGAAATAAAGCAATATTATAAGATGATAAACCTACAGCAATAACCATCATACCTAATTGACTCATAGTTGAATAAGCTATAACTTTTTTAATGTCTTGTTGGAATAATCCTACAAGAGAACTAAATACAGTAGTAATAGCACCTAATCATAAACATAATATTAGTACAGTTGAGCTATATTCAATTAAGGGTGAACAACGCATTAGTAAATATACACCCGCTGTAACCATAGTGGCTGCGTGTATTAATGCAGAAACGGGAGTAGGCCCTTCCATGGCCATAGGTAATCAAACATGTAAACCAACTTGAGAACTTTTAGCCATAGCACCAATTAATAGACAAATTCCTATAATAGTAACAATGTTTTCACTCATAAAGGGAGCTAATGAAAATACAGTAGCGTAATCTATGTTACCAAAAGATCACAGTAAAGCAAACATACCTATAGTTAAAAAACAATCCCCTACTCTATTAGTTAGTAAGGCAGATAAGGAACTTTGATTTGCTGCTATTCTAGTAAATCAGAAACTTACTAAAAGATAGGAACAAATACCCACCAAATCTTAAATATAAAGAATATCTATTCAAAACATAACGCGCAAAATTATATTACCTACGCTTTTTAAAATAGATAAAGTTACTCTTTATTTTCCTGTACTTTACAACCAAAAAGGATTTTACATAAAGCCCTGGCAGAAAATTATATTCTGAAGATTCTGACTATACATTAAGCATCATTTCAGACACCCATTCTTGAACTAGTCGATAGCGATTATATACATAACCGACGGTCTCTAAATTAACTTTATTTGGTTGACCGTTTTCAAAAATGTCGCGGGAGATTATAAATATGCTAACCTTTATATAAGGTTATAGATGGCATATTTTATGTTTATTCTCTGTATAGATTAATTAAACATAACGAACTTCATTCGTTAAACCTCTCACTATGATATAATAACTATAATTCTAATTTATAATACATAGACGGTAACATGTGCGGCTTAACTAAATTAATAAATTTAGTTAAACTATTTGTTTTTATATACAAAATGTTACCTTTATCTTTTCCACTTTTTTGAATGCTAGCATTCAAATCATACTTATCCTTTAATAATTTACACAAAAATTTCAAATCAGATGATTGAAAACAGTTTGTCGCTATTCTAACTGTTTTGTTTATTTTACTACCATCATCCATGAATCAAATAGCTAAAGCTAAAGGTGTTAAGTATTCTGTCAAGTTTTGGGGTATTATTTTAACAGTATGTGAATTAATTTCTGTGTAAAACATCTCATGTAATCAATTTAAACTAGTAAAAGTATAACTCGAAACTCTATATTGATAAAAAACCTTGTTATGCTTTTTTATTCTTGTAATCAATTTAGGTTTATCTGTACTACAATAACCCCTAGTGGAAAAAAACTCATGAAACCACATGATATATTCTACATTACGATTACATTGTTCAAATATTACTCTAGTACCGAGACCCATCTTTCTTTTTTCTAAATGACTGTCACCTAAAATAGAACCAACTAATACAGAAATCACATCTAAATTATGTGGTCCTATTCTCAAATCAGATTTTAATCTAGATATATTATTGGTTTTGACATGAAAATCTCGTTTAAAAATAGCATGTTTAGAATAAAGTTGAAAAAAAGTTTTATTCGTTTTACATTGATAGTTAAATTTCTTAAAAGCAGAACTGGATATATTTAACCCCGGAAAGTTTGTTTTCATTATTTGATTAAAATATTTATAGTTAGAGGAAAGGGAACGAACTATACGTTTTTTCCCTTTTGATCCGTTATATCATTTAAGGCATGTATTTCTACCTTCTCAACCTACGAACATAAGTAAAAAATTATTAGCTGTTACAAGAATAATCATCATAAAAGTGA
>Ga0233353_1000006_pt1 | contig 19314 bp, 19 predicted proteins | sample GEONDECOMP319_FD_180699 | JGI IMG/M metagenome (GOLD analysis project Ga0233353, IMG submission 180699) | Leaf litter microbial communities from Shasta-Trinity National Forest, California, United States - GEON-DECOMP-319 | ecosystem: Environmental > Terrestrial > Plant litter > Unclassified...
TTGCCCCGGGCATCCTTGGACACGCCGATGATGCGCCCCGGGATCGCCCGTTTGTACTCGTCCCGGCTGGCGAAATAGGCGGCATGGGGGCCGCCGTAACCCATGGGTACACCGAAGCGCTGGGTGGAGCCGAACACTACGTCCGCGCCCATCTCGCCGGGCGGCGTCAGTACCAGCAGGCTCAACAGGTCAGCGGCCACGCAAGCCAGTGCCTGCTGGCTATGCAAATGGTCAATCAAGGGCCGCAGATCGCGGACTTCGCCGTGGGTGTCAGGGTATTGCAACACGGCGCCGAACACGTCGTGGCTGGCCAGGTTGTCTACCGAATCGACAATCAGCTCGATGCCAAAGCCATCAGCGCGGGTCTGCACCACTGACAGCGTCTGCGGGTGGCAGTGGTGGTCGATAAAGAACCGCGGGCTTTTTGATTTGCTCACCCGCCGCGCCAGCGCCATGGCCTCGGCGGCGGCCGTGGCTTCGTCGAGCAATGAGGCGTTGGCCAGGTCCAAGCCCGTGAGGTCGATGGTCAACTGCTGAAAGTTGAGCAGCGCCTCCAGCCGACCCTGGGCGATTTCGGGTTGGTAAGGGGTGTAAGCGGTGTACCAGCCAGGGTTTTCCAGCACATTGCGCAGGATCACGGCGGGCGTCAGGGTGCCGTGGTAGCCCATGCCGATCAGGCTGGTCCACACCTGGTTCTGTTCGGCGTAGCCGCGCAATTTCGCCAGGGCTGCAGTTTCATCCAGCGCAGCGGGCAACGCTAGCGGCTGATTGAAGCGGATGCTGGGGGGGACGGTCTGTTCGATCAGTTCGGCACGGCAGGCAAGGCCCAGGGTGTCGAGCATGGCGCGCTGTTCAGGGGCATCGGGGCCAAGATGGCGCCGAGGGAAGGCATCAGGGTCTTGCAGTTCGCTCAGGGATGGCAACCGGGACATGGCGGTTCTCTCTTCCAGGACATGGCCTCGACAGGTCGAGGCTTGTTCAGTCTAGAAAGAGATTGCCGCCCGTGCGCGGAAGTTACTCGCCGATGGCGTTTTTGTAACCGGCGGCGTCCAGCAGCGCGTCCAGATCAGCGGCATTGCTTGGCTTGAGTTTGAAGATCCAGGCGCTGTAGGGCTCGCTGTTCAACGACTCCGGGCTATCTGCCAGGTCTTCGTTGATGGCAATCACCTCGCCGGCGACCGGCGAGTAGATGTCCGAGGCTGCCTTGACGGACTCGACAACGCCCGCCTGGTCGCCTGCAGCGAACACCTTGCCTACTTCAGTCAGTTCAACGAATACCACGTCACCCAGGGCTTCCTGGGCGTGATCGGAAATACCTACAGTCACGGTGCCATCAGCTTCCAGGCGCGCCCACTCGTGGCTTTCGGCAAAACGCAGGTCAGCAGGGATATTGCTCATGATGTTTATTGTCCTCAACAGGGTCAGCGGCAGGCCCGCGAAAATATCAGATCAGGGTTTTACCATGGCGCACGAATGTGGGACGAACCACCCGCACCGGGTACCACTTGCCGCGGATTTCCACCTCGGCACGGTCAGCAGTGGCCATCGGAACGCGCGCCAGGGCGATCGATTTGCTCAACGTAGGAGAGAAACTACCACTGGTGATCTCCCCTTCGCCAATTTCTGCGATCCGTACCACCTGGTGGGCACGCAATACGCCGCGCTCCTCCAGTACCAGGCCGACCAGTTTTTCGCCAACGCCCCGCCCACGCTCGGCCTCCAACGCAGCCCGACCAATGAAGTCACGCTCGCCTGGATCCCAGGCAATGCTCCACGCCATGTTCGAAGCCAAAGGCGAATGCGCCTGGTCGATATCCTTGCCATATAGGTTCATGCCGGCCTCCAGACGCAGCGTATCCCGGGCCCCAAGGCCAATTGGCGGGATACCGGCGCCCACCAGATCGTTGAAAAACGCGGGGGCCTGATCGGCGGGCAACACGATTTCCAGGCCATCTTCGCCGGTATAACCAGTGCGGGCGATGAACCAGTCTGCGTCGCAGAAGCCCTGAAACGGTTTGAGCTGACTAATCAGATTGGCCCGCGCCTGGCTGACCAGCTCCGCGACCTTATGCCGCGCATGGGGCCCCTGAATCGCCAGCATGGCCAACTCCGGCCGCTCGCTGATCTGCACCTGAAAATCGGCGCTGCGCTGTTGCAGCCACGCCAGGTCCTGGTCGCGGGTAGCGGCGTTGACCACCAGGCGATAGCCGTCCTGCAACAGGTAGACGATCATGTCATCGACAATACCGCCCTGCTCGTCGAGCATGGCGCTGTATAGCGCCGCACCTGGGCTGCTCAGGCGCGCTACGTCATTGGCCAGCAGTTGGCGAAGAAACGCTGTGGCGTGCATGCCATGAATATCGATCACCGTAACGTGCGATACGTCGAACACGCCACAATCGCGACGCACCTGGTGGTGCTCCTCGACTTGCGAGCCATAATGCAGGGGCATGTCCCAACCGCCAAAATCGACCATTTTGGCGCCTAGCGCCACATGCAGGTCATAGAGAGGCGTACGCTGTCCCATGGGTTTCTCCTTCCGGGCTTGGCGAAGGCGCAGATACTGGGCAAATCACCCGCAAGGCTCTGGAACAGTGCTTTGCGGGGTGCCTATAAAGGTCGATCACAATGACCGGCCGCGCCGAATGCCGCGCATTGTAGCCGCAAGAAGCGGCCCTGACACCTCTGGGCAGAGGCGTCACTGGGTTTGACCGATACGTCGTGCCGAACGTCGAATCAGGCCGATCACCGGTAACAGGCCAACCACTACCAGCGTCAAGGCTGGCAACGACGCCCGCGCCCACTCACCCTCACTGGTCATCTCGAAAATCCTCACGGCCAACGTGTCCCAACCAAATGGCCGCATCAGCAGCGTAGCGGGCATTTCCTTGAGCACGTCGACAAACACCAGCAAGGCTGCGCTGAGGGTCCCTGGTAGCAGCAACGGCACGTAAACCCGCACGAACAGGCGGACCCCACCCAGCCCCAGGCTGCGTGCAGCTTCAGGCAAGGACGGACGGATCTTCGCCAGGCTGCTTTCCAGCGGCCCGTAGGCAACCGCCATGAAACGCACCAGGTAGGCCAGCAGCAAGGCCGTCAGGCTGCCGAGCAACAGCGGCTTACCGTACAGCGGAATAACCAGTGCCTTGTCCAGGTAGCTGAAGGCCAACATGATCGACACGGCGAGTACCGAGCCCGGCAGTGCGTAGCCCAGATTGGCCAGGCCTACACCCATGCCGATAGCGCGGGTAGGCGCCAGGCGCCGGGCGAAGGCCAGGGTAAGTGCCAGGCTGACCGTTACCAGCGCTGCCAATCCTCCTAGAGACAGGGTGTGCACGATCAGACCCAGGTAGCGTCCATCCAGGTCGAAACGGCCACGCTGCCAGCACCACACCACCAACTGCACAACCGGCACCACGAACGCACAGGTAAACACCAACCCGCACCACAGCGTCGCTGCACAGGCTTTCCAGCCACGTAACCGGTAGAGCATCTGCCCCCGCACGCGCTCGTTGCCGGTATGGGCGGCGCCCCTGGCCCGCCGCTCGCCATACAGCACCCCTATCACGGCAACCAACAGCAGGCTGGCCAGTTGCGCAGCACTGGACAGGCTGAAGAAGCCGTACCAGGTTTTGTAGATAGCCGTGGTGAAGGTGTCGAAATTGAACACCGCCACGGCGCCGAAGTCTGCCAGGGTTTCCATCATGGCCAGGGCGATACCGGCACCTACTGCAGGCCGTGCCATGGGCAGCGCGACTCGCCAAAACGCCTGCCAGGGCGTCTGCCCCAATGCCCGCGCAGCTTCCATCAGGCCCCGCCCCTGAGCCAGAAAGGCGGTGCGCGCCAGCAGGTACACATAGGGGTAAAACACCAGTACCAGGACGATGATCACGCCGCCGGTAGAGCGCACCCGGGGCAGCCGCAAACCGCTACCAAACCACTCGCGCAACAGGGTTTGCACCGGCCCGGAAAAGTCCAGCAAGCCGACGAAAACAAACGCCAGCACGTAGGCCGGGATTGCGAATGGCAGCATCAGTGCCCAGTCCAGCCAGCGCCGGCCTGGGAATTGGCACAGGCTGGTCAGCCATGCCAGGCTCACGCCCAGCACCGTTACACCGATGCCAACCCCGAGTAACAAGGTGACGGTATTGCCCAGCAAGCGCGGCAACTGGGTCGCCCACAGGTGCCCCCAGATGGTCACGTCAATGCTTTGCCAGGACAGCATCAGCACGCTCAGCGGCAGCAGTACCAGCGCTGCGCTGGCGAAAACCGGCACGTACCAGCGATGTTGAATACGGGCTGACTGATTACTCAATTCCAGCCTGCGCGATCCATCAGGCGGATGGCCTCGGCCTGGCGCTTGCCGGCGACTTCCACTGGCAGGGTATCGGCTTTGAAGGTGCCCCAGCCGGCCACTTCAGCCGAAGGCTGAACCTGGGGGTTGGCGGGAAATTCCTGATTGGTGTCGGCAAAGATTTTCTGTGCCTGGGGGCCAGTCATCCATTCCACCAGCGCTTTGGCTGCCTCGGGGTGCGGCGCGTAACGCGTCATGCCAATACCGGACAGGTTGACGTGCACACCCCGATCACCCTGGTTGGGCCAGAACAGTTTGATGGGCAACTGCGGCTCGTCACGGTGCAGGCGGCCGTAGTAGTAAGTGTTGACGATGCCCACGTCACACTGCCCGGCCTTGATGGCCTGCAGCACCGCGATGTCGTCAGAGAACACGTCCGTTGACAGGTTGTTGACCCAGCCCTTCAAAATGGCTTCGGTCTGCGCTTCGCCGTGGGTTTCGATCAGGGTGGCCGTGAGCGACTGGTTGTAGACTTTCTTGGCAGTGCGCAGGCACAGGCGCCCTTCCCACTGCTTGTCGGCCAGGGCTTCGTAGGTGGACAGCTCCTGGGGTTTGACCCGGTCAGTGGAATAGGCAATGGTCCGCGCGCGCAGGCTCAGGCCCGTCCAGTCATGGCTGGCAGCACGGTACTGCGCAGGGATATTGGCGTCGATGACACTGGAGCGGATCGGTTGCAGAATGCCCATCTGCTCCGCTTGCCACAGGTTGCCGGCGTCCACGGTCAGCAGCAGGTCGGCGGTGGCATGCTCGCCCTCAGCCTTGATGCGCTGCATCAGCGGCGCTTCCTTGTCGGTGATGAACTTGATCGCCACCCCGGTTTTTGCGGTGTAGGCATCAAAGACCGGCTTGATCAACTCGTCGATGCGCGAGGAATACACCACCACTTCGTCGGCAGCACGGGCTTCGTTGGCGAACAGGGTCAATGCCAATGCAGTGAGCAGGCGCTTGCTGGGCAACATGGAAAACAACCCTCGAAATCGAATGAGGGGCGAATGTTAGAGAATCGCATTTGCCAGCTCAATCGAAGTCGAAAGCAAGAAGTTACCGGATGTTTCCCAACATTTCCAGCCCCCTTCACCTTGTGCCTGGGGCTATATGATGGGTGGGGGCTGGCTTGCCAGCGAGGTTATGGGGCCCGAAAAAGCTCGCTGACAAAACAGTGCCCACAGGTCTTTATAGCTACAGGCGAGCCAAGGCCGGCAAATCACCGCTCAGGCCTAAGGCCTGGCGCACGAACACGGCCTTGGCCTCAGGCAGTTGCTCAACCCATTTAAGGCCACTGTTGCGCAGCCAGCGCAGCGGCAGCGGGTCGGCCTGGAACAGGCGCTCGAAGCCTTCCATGGCCGCCATCAGCGCCAGGTTGTGGGGCATGCGCCGGCGCTCGTAGCGGCTCAGCACGCGCACATCCGCGAGGCGTTCCCCGCGGCTATGGGCATGCAGCAGCTCTTCGGCCAACACCGCCGAGTCGAGAAAGCCCAGGTTTACGCCTTGGCCAGCCAACGGGTGGATGGTGTGGGCCGCATCACCAATCAACACCAGGCCTTCGGCGACATAACGCTTGGCGTGGCGCTGACGCAGCGGCACGCACAGGCGCTTGTCGGCATGCTCAACCTTACCCAGGCGCCCTTCGAAAGCACGCTCCAATTGAGCGCAGAAGGCCTGGTCGTCCAAGGCCATGAGCTTTTCGGCTTCGGCAGGCGTGGTCGACCAGACAATCGAACACCAGTGGCCACCATCGGCGTGGTCCAGCGGCAGGAAAGCCAGGGGGCCGTCATCGGTAAAACGCTGCCAGGCCGTGCGCTGGTGGGCCTGCTCGCAGCGCACGCTGGTGACGATGGCGTGATGCAGGTAATCCCATTCCCGGGTCTCGCAACCTGCCAGGCGGCGTACCGCGGAGTGAGCACCGTCAGCGGCAACCACCAGCGGTGCCCGCACGCTACGGCCATCGGACAGTGTCAGCAACCATTCGTCGCCCGAGTGCCGCAGTTGCTCCAGGCGAGCATTGGCCAGCAGGCCGATGTCGCTGTCGTGCAACTGCTCCAGCAAGGCGTCCTGCACCACGCGGTTCTCGACGATATGGCCCAGCACCTCAGCGTGCACACTGGCCGCACTGAAATGGATGTGCCCGGTGCCGCTGCCATCCCACACGCTCATCTCGCCGTAGGGGCTGACGCGCCGCCGAGCAACGCCTGGCCAGGCGCCCAGGCGCGCCAGGATGCGCTGGCTGGCCGCCGACAAGGCACTGACCCGCGGCTCGAATGGCGCCTGGGCGTCGAACGCTTTGACGCTCAGGGGGCTTCCGTCAACCACCAGGATTTCCAGGCCGCTGTTCTGCAACGCCAAGGCCAGGGCACTGCCCACCATGCCGGCGCCGACTACTACCAGATCTGCACGCATTTCCATGCTTTACGCCTGTTCCACTGGGTTGTTTGAAAGAAAAACCAGGTCCGCCACGTTCAACCCTGCATATCGGGCCGAGTGCCCAGGCCCATGGCCTGACGGGCAAACCAGCGCTTGGCCGGCGGCAAAAGATCCAGCCCCAGCAGGCCTAGGTTACGGCCGGCCGCCACCAGCGGCTGGGAAGAGCCAAACAGGCGCGTGATCTTGTCGGAGAAGCCTACGGTCAGGTCCTGATCCTGGCGCTGACGCTCGCGGTAACGCTGCAAGGTGGCAAAGTCGCCCAAGGGGGCCTGGCTGGCCAGCAATGCGTCGGCCAGGGATTGCACGTCGCGCAACGACAGGTTGAAGCCCTGCCCGGCGATGGGGTGCAGGGCGTGCGCCGCATTACCCAGCACCACCAGGTGTGAGCGCACCTGCTCTTCGGCTTCGATCAGTGTCAGCGGGTACAGGTGCCGCGCACCGACCTGCTGCAATGCGCCCAGGCGGTAGCCGAACACGCCTTGCAGCTCTTTGAGGAAGCTGCGCTCGTCGACCTCGGCAAGCCGTCGGGCATCCATACCCTGGCGCGTCCAGACCAGCGCACAGCGGTTGTCTGGCAGCGGCAACAAGGCCATGGGGCCGTCATCGGTGAAGCGCTCGAACGCCAGGCCTTCGTGGGGCTGGCTGGGGCTGATGTTGGCGATCAACGCGCTCTGGTCATAGGGCCGGCGACGCACGCCGATACCCAGTTGCTCGCGCAGGCCAGAACGGCCGCCATCTGCCAGCACCGCCAAGTCGCAATCAAGGGTAGTGTCGTCGTTGAGGGTCAAGCGATAGCCATCGTCCAGCACTTGCATGCGGGTCACTTCTGCCGGCACCCGCCAACTGACCACCTCAGGGTCCAGGGCCTGCCACAGGCATTGACCCAACCAGGCGTTCTCCACCACATAGCCCAGCGCGGGCACGCCCTCTTCCAACGCAGTCAGGCGCGTGACGCCGAAGCGGCCGCGGTCGGACACATGGATCTGCTTGATGGGTTCGGCATGGCGATGGACGGTCTGCCACAGCCCCAGGCGCTCGTAGATCTGCCGGGTGCCAAAGGACAACGCCGAAGAACGCGCGTCATAGCTGGGCTGATAGCCATCGCCGGGGGCGAACGGCTCGATCAAAGTGATCTTCCAGCCACGCGCCTTCGCCCCAGCCTGAAGGGCCAGGGCCAGGCTGGCGCCGACCAGGCCGCCGCCAATGATTGCCAGGTTTACGCGGTTCATGCGGCCTCGGTGCGTGCTTGAGCCATCAGGGCCTCGATGTCGGCGACGGTTTTCGGCACGTCGCTGGTGATGATGTCGCAGCCGGTACGGGTGACCACCACATCGTCTTCAATGCGCACACCAATGCCGCGCCATTTTTTGGCAACCGTCTGGTTGTCAGCGGCAATGTAGATACCTGGCTCGACCGTCAGGGTCATGCCCGGCTCCAGCACCCGCCACTCACCGCCCACGCGATAGTCGCCCACATCATGCACGTCCAGGCCCAGCCAGTGGCCGGCGCGGTGCATGTAGAAGGGTTTGTAGGCTTCGCGGGTGATCAAGTCTTTGACATCACCCTGCAACAGCCCCAACTCCACCAGCCCTTCGGTGATCACCCGCACGGTAGCCTCATGGGCCTGATTCCAGTGCTTGTTCGGCCCGATGGCGGCAAACGCCGCTTCCTGGGACTTGAGCACTAGTTCGTAGATGGCCTTTTGCTCGGGAGAGAACACCCCGCTGACCGGGAAGGTACGGGTGATGTCGCTGGCGTAGCAATCAATCTCGCAGCCAGCGTCGATCAGCACCAGGTCGCCGTTCTTGAGTACGGCGTCGTTCTCCTGATAGTGCAGGATGCAGGCGTTGCGCCCGGCAGCGACAATGGAACCGTAAGCCGGCATCTTCGCCCCACTCTTGCGAAACTCGTAGTCCAACTCGGCTTCCAGGCTGAACTCATGCAGCCCGGCACGGCTGGCCTGCATGGCCCGCACATGAGCGCGGGCAGAGATCTGTGCGGCGTGACGCATGACTTTCACTTCCGCGGCCGACTTGTACAGGCGCATGTCATGCAGCAGGTGGTCCAGTGCCAGGAACTCGTTGGGTGGCTGGGCGCCCAGGTTCTCCTTGGAGCGGATAACGCTGACCCACTCCATCAGGTGGCGATCGAACTCGCTGTTGCTGCCCATGACCGTGTACACCTGCTCACAGCCTTCGATCAGGCCGGGCAGGATGTCGTCGATATCGGTGATGGGGAAGGCATCGTCAGCGCCAAAGTCACGAACCGCGCCCTCCTGGCCTGCGCGCAAGCCATCCCAGAGCTCGCGCTCAGGGTTGCGCTCGCGGCAGAACAGCACGTACTCACCGTGCTCGCGGCCAGGGATCAGCGCGATCACCGCCTCAGGCTCCGGGAAACCGCTCAGGTACTGGAAGTTGCTGTCCTGGCGGTAGACGTGCTCGACGTCACGGTTGCGCATGGCCACCGCAGCGGCCGGCAGGATAGCAATGCTGCCGGGCTCCATCTGCGCCATCAGAGCCTTGCGTCGACGAGCGTATTCCGACTTCGGGATTTGAGTTACCGGCACAGGGAGTCCCCTTTGAGCATCAGTGCAGTGAAGGCTTGGCAGCCGCTACCGGCGTGGCGCATTCGGTGAACAGCAGCATCGGCGCTACGCGCAGGTATTCCATGACTTCCATATAGTCGCTTTCGGCGTCTTCGGACTCTTCCAGCGCTTCCTGTACCTGGGCAATGGCCGCCAGGTCCTGGAGGATTTCTGTGGCTTCCTGGCTCAGGTCGCGGCCAGCGGCATTGAGACCAAAGCCGTTGAGGAAGCCCTGGCACCAGTGGCCCAGCGCGATGGCGCGCTCGGTGAGCGGCGCATCGTCGTTGGGCAACAGAATGACAATGGTCACCTCGTCGCCGGTGAGCTCGCCCTTGACCATCTGCTGCAGGCCGATGAGGGCATTGCGCACATTGTCATTGGGCTCGGTTTCCAGCAGCAGGGCGGCATCGGCCAGCCAGCTGTCAGCGTCGAAGTCGGCGCCAGCGCAGCTGCGGCCCAAAAGCAGGCCGTGCAGTTCGGCAGGGGACACAGGATGGCCGCCGGCATTGAGCAGTTCGGTGAAGCCTTGATACGGGGATTTTTGAATAGACATGGGCAACTAGGCGCCAGGCGGCGCAATGACTAGAATGAAGACCTTGTATCCTAGCACCGGCAGGCGCGCCAAGACCATCGACGCGGCCAACTCGTTATCACCCCAGGCCTTGCGCCACTCACCGATCGTATCGAACGGGACCCCATGGAACAGAACGACCTGCAAGCGCTGATGGGCCGGCTCGAACAGTTGATCGACCGCGTCGAGCAACTAAAACGGCAAAACGGACTCCTACTAGCGCAGGAAAAAACCTGGCGCGAGGAGCGCGCACATCTCATTGAAAAAAATGAAATCGCACGGCGTAAGGTCGAATCAATGATTTCGCGCCTCAAGGCCCTGGAGCAAGACTCATGAGCTCAAGCAATAGCGTCACTGTTCAGATCCTCGACAAAGAGTATTCGATCATTTGCCCGCCCGAAGAACGCAGCAACCTGGTGAGCGCGGCCCGCTACCTGGATGGCAAGATGCGCGAGATCCGCAGCAGTGGCAAAGTAATCGGTGCTGACCGTATCGCCGTGATGGCTGCGTTGAATATTACCCATGACCTGCTGCACAAGCAGGATACCCCTGAACTTGCCGTGAACGGCTCGACCCGCGAGCAGGTCCGCGACCTGCTCGAACGCGTCGATCTGGTGCTCGCCACTGATCAGGATGAAACCCGGGGCTGAAACATTCTGATTGTTTCGGGTATACTTGCGCCGCTCCCTGGAGTGCTTGCCAGTCGGTCATGTCCCTGAGCCGATACGCACAACCACGGGGGTTGCACGCTGGGGCCGGTGCGCATGTCCGCTTGACGGAAAGCCTTAACGCCTCCTGCAATCTCCACCTTGAACTTTCGGGTTCAAGGGCTACACCGACAGCGGTTCGTCGGGGAGTCTTGTTTTCTCTGCCTGTGCCTGGCCTTGCCGGCATGGGTATCCGCCCCGCCACGCCACGTGGCCTGGGCGCCTCAGGATGGCCTTCGGCATGACCGAATCCGCACCACTCGCGCGCCCCCAGTTACGCCGCTTGCTGCGTGACGCGCGCCGCGCACTGACCCCAGCGCAACAACGTGACGCTGCCCGCGGGCTGTACCGCCAACTGGCGCAGAATCCCTTGTTCCGCCGTGCCCGGCATATTGCCTTGTACCTGCCCAACGACAGCGAAATCGACCCACGCCTGCTGCTGGCCGAAGCCCAGCGCCGGGGCAAGAAAACCTACTTGCCGGTGCTCAGTGCCTGGCCCAGAACGAAAATGGTGTTCCAACGCGTGCGGGCGGGTGAGGCATATCGCCGCAACCGCTTCCGCATTCAGGAGCCCCACATCGTCCCGGCGCGCCAACGGGCGGTCTGGGCGCTGGACCTGGTCCTGGTGCCCTTGGTGGGGTTTGATGAGGTAGGCAACCGGCTGGGGATGGGTGGCGGGTTCTACGATCGCAGCCTGGCTTACCTGCGCCGCCGCAGCGCCTGGCAAAAGCCGGTCTTGTTAGGGCTGGCCCATGAGTGCCAGAAGGTTGAGCGCTTGACCCAGGCGAGCTGGGATGTGCCGTTGCAGGGAACCGTGTCGGACAAGCGCTGGTACCTGAGCAAGCAGCTGCCGCTAGCCTGCGATGGAAGGTAGGAGCTTCTAAGGTCGGCTGCAATCCCTGTGGGAGCTGGCTTGCACAGCGAGCTTTTAGGGCCCCCAAGGTCGTTGGCAAGCCAACTCCCACAAGGGAGTCCGGTGCCCTGGCAAACCGTAAGCTGCCGCTAGGCTGCGATGGCGTGCGCAACGGGTCTAAATCTTAGCCCCCCGAAGGCCCTGCGGACCTTATCGCAGCCTGCGGTAGCTCCTACAGGCGGGCCTCAGCGAAGAATTCTGTGCATGAAAAAGGCCCGTCGGCGGAACCGACGGGCCTTTTTTGGGCTGTATTCAGCGATGCTGCGCAGGTGCACTCACTTCAACTGGCGCGTCGGCCTTGCGGTCCCACAATGTTTGCGCATAGCCCGTGGTGACGACACCCAAACCAAACAAAATAACCAAAACCCACAGTAAATCCGGCTTGCGGCGCATTGATTGCCCCCCTTCAGGCAAGTAATGAAAATCGGGCGCTAAAATTTGAAGATGGCCCGCGTAATGATGTGTTGCTTAAAATGCGCGCATTCTGCGGCAACATGACGCCGCACGCAACGTTGACACCAACCGACTGTCGGGTTGTCTTGAAAACGCCATATCTACAAATTTTGTTGCAACTCAGGAGCGTCACCCATGGCCTATTGGCTAATGAAATCCGAGCCCGATGAGCTCTCCATCAAAGATCTGGCACGCTTGGGCGAAACCCATTGGGATGGCGTACGCAACTATCAGGCACGCAATTTCCTGCGCACCATGGCGGTGGGTGATGAGTTTTTCTTCTACCACTCCAGCTGCCCTGAGCCAGGCATTGCAGGAATTGCCCGCATCAGTGCTGCCGCTTTCGACGATCCGTCCGCCCTGAACCCTGATAGCCCGTATCACGACTCTAAGGCCAATGCAGATAAGAATCCCTGGAGCGCCGTGAGCGTCGCCCACGTCGAAACCTTCAGCAAAGTGCTGGGCCTGGGCTATTTGAAGCAGCAGACGGCGCTGGCCGAACTGCCCTTGGTGCAGAAAGGCAGCCGCCTGTCAGTAATGCCGGTGACCGCCGAGCAATGGGCTGCCGTGCTGGCGCTGCGCTGAGGCTTACTGGACGATCAGGTTGTTGAACAACAGATCGTCGACCATGGGCTTGCCCTCTTCACTGTTCATCACTTGTTGAACCTGTTTGAGGGCTTCCTGGCGCAGTTTCTCCTTGGATTCGACATTGCTCATCGAGTCCACGGTCTGCTGCGAAAACAGCGCAACCAGCTGGTTGCGAATCAGCGGGTCCTGGTGCTTGACCGCCGCTTCCGCCTCGGGGCCTTTGACTTGAAGCGCAATGTCGGCCTTGTACACATGCAGACGCGGGCTACCGTCGAGCGCGAAGTTGCCTACAAAGGGCGGGCTCAAGGTCACGTAGCTGACTTTGGGAGGGCCGCCCTCTTCCTTGCCTTCCTCGGCCATGGCTGACACTGAAAGGGTCAAGGCCAACACCATCAAGATCCACGATTTCACAAATTTACTCCTCATTCTGTTGGCGCCAGCATACCAAGATTAACCCAGTGGCCAGCGCTTATGGCCGGCTATCAGCTGGGGGCATGCTCGTTGACCGCACTTTCGTCACACCTACACTATCGGCCACAACCTGCAAAGGAATAGCCCGATGAAAGCTGTGCTGTGCAAAGCCTTCGGTCCCGCCGAACACCTGGTGCTGGAAGAGATCGCCAGCCCGGTGATCAAAAACAACGAAATACTCCTGGAGGTGCATGCCGCCGGGGTCAACTTTCCGGACACGCTGATCATAGAAGGTAAATACCAGTTCAAGCCGCCTTTCCCCTTTTCACCGGGCGGTGAAGCCGCCGGGGTGGTGCGTGGCGTGGGCGAGGGTGTCAGCCATCTCAAGCCTGGCGACCGGGTGATGGGGCTGACCGGCTGGGGCAGCTTTGCCGAAGAAGTTGCTGTGCCAGGTGACAACGTCATGCCGATACCCGATGGCATGGACTACAGCACCGCTGCCGCTTTCAGCATGACCTACGGTACGTCCATGCACGCTTTGAAACAGCGCGCCAACCTGCAAGCCGATGAAACCCTGCTGGTGCTGGGTGCCTCGGGGGGCGTGGGTCTGGCCGCGGTGGAAATCGGCAAGGCCATGGGCGCACAGGTGATCGCCGCTGCCAGCAACGCTGACAAACTGGCGGTGGCCAAGGCGGCGGGGGCCGATGAGCTGATCAACTACAGTGAGGCTAACCTCAAGGACGAAATCAAGCGCCTGACCGGCGGCAACGGTGTCGACGTGGTCTACGACCCGGTGGGCGGTGACCTGTTTGACCAGGCCGTACGCGCTATCGCCTGGAACGGCCGCCTGCTGGTAGTGGGCTTTGCCAGCGGGCGCATTCCCGAATTGCCGGTCAACCTGGCGTTGCTCAAGGGCGCAGCCGTGGTCGGGGTATTCTGGGGCGCATTCGCCCAACGCCAACCGAAGGACAACGCTGCCAACTTCCAGACGCTATTGCAGTGGTATGCACAGGGCAAGCTGAAACCGCTGGTATCACGCACCTTCACGCTTGCCCAGGCAGGCCAGGCCATTGATGCGCTGGCCCAGCGCAAAGCAGTAGGCAAGTTAGTGATTAAGGTGCGTACGTAAAGGTCGCAAGCCTGGGCATGAGAAGACCTTCACGCACGGGAAGGTTTTCGGTCTTAACGCCTGGGGCGAATGACGTTGAACTGGACGCTCCAACTGTCCGGCTTCAACGCCATTTGAAAGGGGTTACCCATGAGTGTCTTCACTGTGTATTTTTGCGGTACCGGCTCCACCCACTACGACAATACCAATGCGAATTTCTGGAACGGCGAGCTGATCTCGACCCTGGCCAGCAACACGCTGGACCGCGAGTTCGCCCAATGGATTGTTGTTGACGGCCCCGGCAGCGGTAACCTGCAAGCCGACGAACTGACCGTCGAATCCAAGGACCACCCTTATGCCGGCATCGCCTTCGGCAAGGGATGGGACATCAACGTGCGCCATGCCGCCAACATGATCAAAGGCCAATTCGAATGGCAGCGAGAGAAGTTGACTGCAGCACGCTATGAGACCCTCAAGAAAGCCGGCATTCCAATTCAGGACGTGGAGATCAAGGGCAGCTTCTGGTCGCGGATTTACGACTATGGCAATCGCAAGGTTACCCCCCAGCAACTGCAACAGCAGATCGTCAATCAATTCCGCCAGGGCGGAAAAATTCCGACACAGGTCAACATTGTCGGCTGGAGCCGTGGCGCCGTGAGCTGCCATATGCTGGCCAACGCCATGCTCGAAGACCCGCAGCTTAAGCATATTCCGGTCAACATTTTTGCTGTGGACCCTGTACCTGGGCCATTGAACTTCCAGAAAGAGAGGGTCACCCTGGGTGGCAACGTTCGCGAGTACGTGGGCTTTTTTGCCCGCGATGAACGCTCCAAAGGTTTTGCCTGCGTGATTCCGCATACCCATAGCGCAACCAAAACCAGCATTTACCCACTGCCAGGCCGGCATGCAACCCTGGTTGGCAACGCGGCACTGGATGGCGTAGCCGGACCCAAAATACTCGCCGAGCCCGGCCTTGTGGTGCGCCACCTGGCAGAAACCTGCCTGCGCCGCTGGGGAGTGAAACTGCAGAAGTGCCTGGCACTCAATGCCCAGTCCGTAGCGCTGGCGCACCAGAAGATGCACGCCAACGATGCCATGTACGCGAACATGCGCAAGCACAGCTACACCAAAATAACGGAGACGGAAAAAGGCGAACGTGCCGTCAGCCACGGCACTCAATGGGCACCCTTCACCGCCTTATCGGGCAAACCCTTCAGCCCGGTAGCGGGCTTGGCCGCCCCCGTGCAAGCGCAGCACAACCAGTACCGCGATATTGAAGATTAACCCTGCTGCGAATGGCAACGCCGGATACGCGCCTCAAGGTTGCGGTCCGGCATTTCATGGCTGCGCAGCGCGCTGATGGTCTGCTGCACGTAATCCAGGGTGCTGCCGAACCGGCCACTGGCGCTTTGCAGGATCTGGGTCAACAGGTTGTCGGGCAGGTTGCCCGCATAGCTGGGCAGATGGCGCTCCAGCACGAAGCCCAGCGCCTGCACCTTGGTGCCGTCCTCAAGACGGCAATTGAGCCAATGGGGCCGGTAGGAAGGGTACGGCATTTCCCGTTGCCACAGCGCCAGCAACGAGTCTTCCAACTGCTCCGGTGGCAGGCGATAGGCAAAGCCACTGCAGGAACCGCCGCGATCCAGGCCGAACACAAGCCCCGGACACTCGGGCGTGCCGCGGTGTTCATGGGACCACAGGTAAAGACCACGGTGGTAGCCATGCACCCGCGCGCGGCGACGTTCCACCGCGCTGCATTCGGGCCGCCAGATCAACGAGCCGTAGGCAAACAACCACACAGCGCCGCCCTTGTGGCGCGCCATAGTGGCGTGCAATGAGTGCACCAATTGATCATGGGTCAATTGCGGCCCAAGGTCGAGTGATGGTGGATAAACCACATTCAAGTGCGCAGTTTCGATAGCCGACATAGTCGTCGCCTGATATCCCCGTAAATCAGCAATGCCGACTCACTCTAACCGATAACATCCACCCAGCTCTTACCGTACGGCAGATAACCTCAGAAAAACAAGCCCTTGCGAACGCTTATAAGCAAAGAAAAATTGACCTGTTATAAGGCACCCGGTGGTACCCCTGACCCGCCGCGCACCGAAGTAGCACTTGGCGCAGGATAGCCCCATGTATTGTCCATGGAGAGCGCACTGCGGAAGTGCAAAGAATTTTCCCACGCAATAATCAGAAGTTTCATGTCTAGAAACTTCCTGTCGATATGAGCGAAAAAGCGCCCCACTTTCGACCGATAGCGATCAACCACCATGACCTACCGAACCCGCACTGCCGCGTGCCTCGCGCTCCTGGCCCTGGCAGCCCATGCACCGGTGGCCGCAGCCCAGGAAGAGGGCTTCTGGTACCTGCAAGGCAGTCTCTATACCCGGCATTTCACCCGCAACCAGAATTACAATAACCATCAGGACCTGGTCGGCCTGGAGCGTAACCTGGCCTCAGGCACGCTGCTGGGCGCTGCGACCTTTCGCAATTCATTCAGCCAGCGCTCCACCTACGCATATGCAGGCAAACGATTCGACGTGGCAGGCTCCGCGGTTTACTACAAGCTCAGCGCCGGGCTGATCCATGGCTACAAGGGCAAATACCGCGACAAACTGCCCCTGAACCAATATGGCGTTGCACCTGTCATCATCCCAGGCGTAGGCGCGCATTGGGGACCCGTGGCGGGCGAGGTCGTCCTGCTGGGGCTTGCCGCCACCATGGTTAATGTCGGCGTGCGCTTCTAACCCTCAGGGACGGGGCGCGTAGGCAAACACGTCGGCGCGCATCTGGTGCGCGTCCATGCCGGCGGCAACCAGGGCGTCCAGGGTGGCGTAGATCATGGCTGGCGAGCCACTGGCGTACACATGCACACCCGCCAGGTTGGCGATGTCTTCACAGACTGCCTCATGCAGCATGCCGCAACGCCCTTCCCAGCCACACAGATCACTGACAACCTTGTGCAGGAACAAATTGGGCAGCGATGCCCATTGCTCCCAATGTTCGATGTCGTAGAAATCTTCAGGCCGTCGCACACCCCAATACAGGTGCACCGGGTGCTTGAAACCCTGGGCACGGCAGTGCTCGATCAGGCTGTGCATCTGCGCCATACCGGTTCCGGCGGCGATCAGTACCAACGGACCATCAGGCAGCTCGGCCAGGTGGGCATCACCAAACGGCAACTCCACCCGCGCCATGCCATTGCGCTGCAATTGCTCGATCAACTTCTGTGCACTGGCTTCGCGCACCAGCACGTGCATTTCCAGGTCACGACCCGCATGGGGCGCCGAGGCCAGGGAAAATGCCGACTTCTCGCCGCTATCACGCTCGATCATCAGGTATTGGCCCGCATGGTAACGCGGCGGCTTGCCTGCCGGGGCGCGCAGGCGCACACGCCAGACATCACCGCCAACCGGCGCGCATTCGCTCAACTGGCAGGCGAAACTGCGCACGGGCAACTCACCGAGCGCCAGCACACCATCCCAGAGCAACACGCAGTCCTCCAGCGGCTCGGCGATGCAGGTGTAGATCTCACCGTGGTCACGCTCTACGCCGTCCTGACGCACGCGGCCTTCCACCAGCAAGGCTGAACACACATGGCAGTTGCCATTGCGACAGCTTTGCGGGCACTCATGGCCCATGCGCTGGGCGGCTTCCAGAATCCGCTCACCGGGTTGCGTGTCCAGGACCGCACCCGATGGCTGCAAAGTTACGCGCATCAATCTATTCCTAGCTGGGTCCATAGTTCATCGATGCGACGGGTGACGGCATCGTCCTTGACGATCACACGGCCCCATTCGCGGCTGGTTTCGCCGGGCCACTTGTTGGTGGCATCCAGGCCCATCTTCGAGCCCAGGCCCGACACCGGCGAAGCGAAGTCGAGGTAGTCGATGGGTGTGTTGTCGATCATCACCGTGTCACGCTTGGGGTCCATGCGTGTAGTGATCGCCCAGATCACATCGTTCCAGTCCCGCGCATTGATGTCATCGTCAGTAACAATAACGAACTTGGTGTACATGAACTGTCGCAGGAACGACCACACGCCCAGCATGACGCGCTTGGCATGGCCTGGGTACTGCTTCTTGATGGTTACGATCGCCATGCGGTAGGAACAACCTTCCGGTGGCAGATAGAAATCGGTAATTTCCGGGAACTGCTTCTGCAGGATCGGCACAAACACTTCGTTGAGTGCCACGCCTAGAATGGCCGGTTCATCAGGCGGACGGCCGGTGTAGGTGCTGTGGTAGATCGGCTTGATACGGTGGGTAATGCGCTCCACGGTGAACACCGGGAAGCTGTCGACTTCATTGTAATAACCCGTGTGGTCGCCGTAAGGCCCTTCGTCAGCCATTTCGCCGGGGTGGATCACGCCCTCAAGCACGATTTCGGCACTGGCCGGCACTTGCAGGTTATTGCCACGGCACTTCACCAGCTCGGTGCGGTTGTCGCGCAGCAGGCCGGCAAAAGCGTATTCCGACAGGCTGTCAGGCACTGGGGTGACTGCACCCAGAATGGTCGCCGGGTCAGCGCCAAGGGCGACGGACACTGGAAACGGCTGGCCCGGATGTTTCTCGCACCATTCACGGAAATCAAGCGCGCCGCCACGGTGGCTCAGCCAGCGCATGATGACCTTGTTACGGCCAATCACTTGCTGGCGATAAATACCCAGGTTCTGGCGTTCCTTGTTGGGCCCGCGGGTAACGGTCAGGCCCCAGGTAATCAACGGCGCGACATCGCCTGGCCAGCAGGTCTGCACGGGCAGCATGCCGAGGTCGACATCATCACCCTCGATCACTACTTCCTGGCAAGCGGCATCCTTGACGACCTTGGGCGCCATGGCGATGATTTTCTTGAAGATCGGCAGTTTCGACCAGGCATCCTTGAGCCCCTTGGGCGGCTCGGGCTCCTTGAGGAAGGCCAGCAGCTTGCCGATTTCGCGCAGCTCGCTGACATCCTCGGCGCCCATGCCCAAGGCCACACGGCCTGGGGTGCCAAACAGGTTGCCCAGCACCGGGATGTCATAACCGGTAGGTTTTTCGAACAGCAACGCCGGGCCCTTGTTGCGCAGGGTCCGATCACAGATTTCCGTCATTTCCAGCACCGGTGAAATCGGCACCTGAATGCGTTTCAATTCTCCGCGCTGCTCAAGCTGCTGCACGAAATCCCGAAGATCCTTGAATTTCATCGACCTTGCCACTCGT
>Ga0233353_1000007_pt1 | contig 18816 bp, 12 predicted proteins | sample GEONDECOMP319_FD_180699 | JGI IMG/M metagenome (GOLD analysis project Ga0233353, IMG submission 180699) | Leaf litter microbial communities from Shasta-Trinity National Forest, California, United States - GEON-DECOMP-319 | ecosystem: Environmental > Terrestrial > Plant litter > Unclassified...
GGGATTGATTAATATTAAAAATACACAAAAAAAAAGGAAGGTTCCGTTTGTGGGTATGACGGGTTGAACTGTAAATTCAATAGCTATGGCTGTCAAAGGTTCAAGTCCTTTTCTTCCTAAAAAGAAAGTTATCGCAGCTTATCGAGAAAAGTTTAAAAAATGCCCGTGTTTTATTTAGCTAATAACTTCGTTTATTAACTAAAGAAAATAGTTAGGAATAGCTATATATTTAAAGTTTTTTCTTGCATGCAATTAAACCTATTACCGTTTATTTTCTTTTTTAGATCATTTTATTTAAAAATAAAAGAAATTATTTTTAGATTGAAAAATAAAAGTTATTTTTTAATTTATAACAAACAAATAAATAATGTTTGTATGGTTAGGGGCTAATAGGAAGATAAGTAATTTATCTTCGAAATGCTAAATTACTTAAAAAAAACTTTTTTTATTTTTTATAAGTATAATATAGAAATGATACAAGCAGCAAAAATTATTGGAACAGGTATGGCTACAACAGGATTAACAGGTGCAGGAATAGGAATCGGTGTAGTGTTCGGTGCATTAATATTAGGTGTAGCTAGAAACCCTTCACTTAGAGGTCAACTATTTACATACGCAATCTTAGGATTTGCTTTTGCTGAAGCAACTGGATTATTCGCCCTTATGATGGCTTTCTTATTATTATACGTAGCCTAATAATTAAAAACTAATCGCTAAACTTAAAGGTTAGCCTTTTAGGTTTAATCAATTTTTTTTTAGAAAGTTATTAACTCCAAATAAAAAATAAAAGTTTTAGCTGGTAGAGAGTAACTTTGCCTAAAAAAGCCTTCATAGCTCAACGGTAGAGCGAAATACTGTTAATATTTTTATAGATGTTCGATTCATCTTGGGGGCTTTGATTATACTATAGTTTTATTTATACAGTATAGTTTTATCTAAACAATTATATTCGTATTAATTATGTAGTTAATTAAGCATATTATTAATACAATTTAACCCATCTGGGCTTCAAATTTATTGTTTTTGTTTTGCTTGTTTTATTAGTAAGAGCGCTTCGCGAAGCGTTATATAAATTAATGTTGACGAAAAACGCAAATACAAAACTTGCCCTAGCTTGCACAAAAAAGATAAGAATTTTAAATGTTAGGTAATCCGTCGAATAAAACATGGGTTTTTTAACTTAATTAATTTATTTTAGGAAAAAGTAACAAATAAAAATCGAACTAAATAGCAAACCGTTTAAAAAAGGTTTGTTAAACTGAACCTGGCTATCGAGTTTTGCTCATAATTTATATAATAAGTTGGATATTTAATTACGTAGTAATAAAGGGGACATAGTTTAATTGGTAAAACTGCGATTTTGCGTATCGTTATTTCAGGATCGAGTCCTGATGTCTCCATAGTTTTAACTAGTATCATCGCGCTGTTGCTCCTAACTAAGGCAGGGAAAATAATTGAAATAGCTAACCCTGTGTTTCAGGGTTTTAACTTATTGAAAGCTATTTGTTTTTTTTTTGAAAAAAAAAGAGGCTAATCTTTTAGGTTAGTGAGTGAAGCTTCCTGAGTCAAATATATAAAAGTATATAGTTAAATACAGCTCGAGAAGCTCAATTGGTAGAGCGGAACACTGAAGATGTTTAGGCTATAAGTTCAAGTCTTATCTCGAGCATTGAAATAATGTAAATCAAACAGATTAATGAAAAAAAAAATGGCGAAGCGTAGCTTCGTTATATAAAATAGGCGTGCTGGAATTGGTAGACAGTTTCCACTTAGGATGGAATGGCTTTATTGCCGTACAAGTTCAAGTCTTGTTGCCTATACATGGAAAAAATGGCGAAGCGTAGCTTCGTTATATAAAGATAAACAAAGAATATTACTTTTTGCTTGCATTGCTTACAAAAAGAAACTAAATTTAACTTAAAAATATGTTGTTGACTAATTGGTAAGTCATGAATTTTTGGTATTTATTATTGAGTGTTCGAATCACTCCAACATAATACGTAGATAACTAGGCGTAAATAACTTAGTTAAATGCCGATTTAACTAAGTTATTTATGTATAAAGGGAGCAAAGCGCTTCGCGAAGCGAAAACTAAGGTATATATAGTTTTTCTTGGTTAATTTTTATCGAACTAGCGATATCATAACTAAAATTATAGCATCATAACTAAAATTATAACATAATGCCCTGCATAACCTAAAGGTGGATATAGTTCAATAGGTAGAACAACTGTATGTGGCACAGTAAGTTCCCTGTTCAATTCAGGGTATCCTCCCTATTCCCTGTGTCTTTATGCTATATTTTTATTGGTATGTAAAAGCGTATTACTTTTTTTATGCTTATTATAATATCAAGCCCGAGTAGTTCAACTGGTTAGAACATTAATTTCATGCATTAATAATGAGAATTCGATTTTCTCCTCTGGCTACTAACTAGCTAATTAGTAGGGTTCATTTATTATATACATTTGGGCGAAACAATAACAAATGCATAAAAATGCTCCTGAATAAATTGTTAGTATTTTAGCCCGCTAATGGTTTATATATCAACCTATTAATTTTTAACTAGGATAAACAAAATTCCTTCCGATATATAGGTATTTCTTCATATCTATATAGCTAACAATTAAATAATCACTTATTCATATATTTATATAGTTAACAAATAGATAATCATTTATTATAAAAGAAAAGAGAGTATAGTTTAATGGTAAAATAAGAAGCTTCAAACTTTGAGTTCTTGGTTCAAATCCGAGTGGTCTCATTTTTTTACTTTGCATTGCTTGCATTGCTTGCACACAGAAAAAGTAAAATTTATATAGAGACGATAAAGTAGTGTTAAATAATTTAGAGGGCATAATTAAATATACTTTAAAGGTTAGTTTTTATAAAGGCTAGTTTTTATTTTTGCGGTCTAACTAAAAACGCATTAATTAAATGGTATAATATTGTGCTACGGACACAAGTTTACGAGTTCAAGTCTTGTATGCGTTAAAATAAAAGTTACAGTTGCAAATTGACAGACCCTGACCGGTAGGTCACAAAGACTAATGAGTTATATTAGTTATTTATAATAGTTTTTTGTAGTATTCTACTCTTTGCTGTACGTAGTAAAAGAAAAAAAAATGAGCCTATTTATATTTCCGTATTTCGCCTGCTTTGCTTATATAACCTAACCACTTACTTTAAGTTAAGAGCACGAAACGAGATATAATAGAAAAGAATTAGCTCAATTGGTAGAGCAACCGTTTTACACACGGTAGGTTAAGTGTTCGAGCCACTTATTCTTTAAATGTAGTGTTTTATTGTTTAAGAAAATAAGTGCTTTTACTATTGTTAATTAAAAAAATTAATTAATATATAGTATACTATAGTTTCCTTCTAGATCACATTTTACTTTTTTAAATAAATTTTTATATTTTGTCATAAAGTCTAACCAATAGCCTATATAACTTGTTTTTGGTTTTACCAGTTTACTAAAGCCTAAAACTGTTTATTCTAGAGGGTAACTAATAAAACTCTCTAGTATATCTCCTATATATAATGTATAAGCAAACAAGATTATTTTTCTTTCAGAAAAAAGTTTTTCGTTTTTGCTTAACCTTAACTATATTTATATTATATTTTTATAAAATGACAATAAAAACAATCGAAATTTCAACAAATATCTCACAAGGTCATAACACTAGTCCCCTAGACCAGTTTGCCATTAGAAACTTACTGAGTCTAGACGCTCCAGTATTAGGAGATGCTAATATTTCTTTAACTAACATGGGATTATATTTAACTATTTCAGCTTTTATTATTATTACTTTATACTTAATTAGTAATAATTACAATAAAATTGTGTCAAACAATTGAAGTGCTAGCCAAGAGTCAGTATATGCTACAGTGCATAGTATAGTTATAAATCAAATAAATGAAAAAAAAGGTCAAATGTATTTTCCTTTTATTTTTACTTTATTTCTTTTTATTATATGTAACAATTTAATAGGAATGGTTCCATACAGTTTTGCTTCTACTAGCCATTTTGTATTTACTTTTTCATTAAGTTTCACAATAGTTTTAGGTGCTACAATCCTAGGATTTATTTATCATAATTTAAAATTTTTCTCTTTATTTGTACCTTCAGGTTGTCCATTGGCTTTATTAGCTTTACTAGTTTTAATAGAGTTTATATCATATTTAGCTAGAAACGTCTCATTAGGGTTAAGATTAGCAGCAAATATACTTTCAGGTCACATGCTTTTAAACATTCTAAGTGGTTTCACTTACAATATGATGAATTCAGGATTTTTATTTTTCTTTGTAGCTCTTTTACCTTTAATGTTTATTATGGCATTTTCAGGTTTAGAATTAGGTATTGCGTTTATCCAGGCACAAGTTTTTGTGGTATTAAGCTGTTCTTACATTAAAGACGCTTTAGAATTACATTAATTACGGCTAAATTAAACCTTTATGTTAAACAGGCTATACCGATGGTGAAGGCTGTTAAAAAAAAAAATAAGCTCAAAGGTAGAGCAGCTGTTGTGTATTTGCATGGGATAACTACGTAATTCAATAACAGAAGGTTAAGTGTTCAAATCACTTATTTTTTACTAATGCTAATATCATCTATTTTATTTTTATTAAGTTCAAATGCCGTAACTCAAAGACGTGATAAATCTATTCTTTATGCTAGAATAGTCATAACTATCTTAGTGTGTTGTTTTATACTTTGCACGAACAGTTTTTATTATCAATTTCATGATAAAGGTTTAGGTCTATTTGGAGGTCTTTATCATACAACAGCGGTAACGCATATGTTTCACATTTTTATTATACTAATTACTGCTTTGATATTACAGTTAAACGGATTTTACCCTAGAAAAGTTTGGACCGAAAAATATAGTTCATTATATAAATTAATTTTTTGTAAATTTATATATTTCAATAGCTTTATATTAAATAAAATGGCGGAACAGTTTAGAATAATAGAATATCCTTTAATAATTCTTTTTGTAGTAATAGGAGGTGTATTTTTAATCTCAAGTTGTGATTTAATCTCTATATTTTTGTCTATAGAGCTACAAAGTTATGGTTTATATATCTTATGTGCTGTATATAGAAATTCAGAACGAGCAACTAGCGGAGGTCTAACTTATTTTTTATTAGGGGGTTTAAGTAGTTGTTTTATTCTGTTAGCTTCTAGCTTATTATACGGTAATTCAGGTAATACCAGTTTTGACGGTTTATATGTTATCAATAATATATCAAATATAAACGAAAGCTTCAATACAAATATCGAAACTTCGTTAACTTCTTTATACGAATCTTACTATATAAACTTTTCTTTAGTAATAATGTCCATTGGATTCTTATTTAAAGTGAGTGCTGCTCCTTTCCATTTCTGAAGTCCTGATGTTTATGATGCCATACCTACTGTAGTTACCACATTTGTAGCCATATTTGCTAAAATATCTATATTTGTTTTACTATTAGAACTAGTTCACTATACAACCAATTTCTTTGCATCACAAGGACAAGCAGACTATATTTCTTCTTCAGAAGAACAAAACTCTCTTTTCAATTTTTCTTGAACATTTACTTTACTAATAAGTAGTTTATTATCATTAATAATCGGAGCCGTACTAGGGCTAACTCAATTTAGAATTAAAAGACTTTATGCATACAGTACTATTTCACACGTAGGTTTTATTTTATTAGCCTTAACTGTAAATAGTATAGAGTCTATTCAATCATTTATATTTTACTTAATGCAATATTCTCTTTCAAATTTAAACGCATTTATTATACTAGTGTCTATAGGATATTCTTTATATTTATACGTAGAAAAAACACCAGATAGTGTGCAAGGGGAGGAAAAAGAAAATTCACCACTAACGAGTGAAATTAAAGATCTTAACAATTCACCTATCCAATTAATTAGTCAAATAAAAGGTTATTTTTACATTAATCCTGTCTTAGCTTTAAGTTTAGCTATAACTTTATTTTCTTTTGTAGGTATACCACCTTTAGTAGGATTTTTTGCTAAACAGATGATATTAAGTTCTGCACTAGATAATGGTTATGTTTTTATGGCCTTAATAGCCATCTTAGCATCAGTAGTGAGTGCTTATTACTATTTAGCAATTGTAAAACAAATTTTTTTTCATAAAACAGATTACATTTTAAACCCTGTTTTAGAAAATATTACATTAAAAGCTAGTATCTTTAATAAAACTAATAATTCACATTATGAAAACATAACCATTAATGTTGAAAATATTAAATTATCTAGTAGTTTAACTACTACTATATCTGTTTTAACTTTAATTATATTATTTTTTATATTAATCCCTCAAGAATGATTAAACATGGCTAATATATTAGCACTTATTTTATTTAACTGTTAAATGAGTTCAATTATTTTTTTTTTAGTTTTTATACCAATATTAAGTATTATATTATTAAGCGTTAATTTTATTTTTGCCCCACACAACCCCTATAAGGAAAAAAAAACTCCTTTCGAGTGTGGTTATCATTCTTTCTTAAGTCAAAATAGAACTCAATTCACTATATCATTCTTCATATTTGCATTGTTATTCTTATTATTTGACTTAGAAATTGTATTGATTTATCCCTATACTGTTAGTAGTTATGCTAACAATATCTACGGTTTAATAGTTATGATAGTCTTTACATTAATAGTAACAGTAGGATTCATATTTGAATTAGGTAAAAATGCCTTAAAAATAGAATCTAAGCAGGACACTATATATAATAAACAGCAAAAAAAGCAAAAAACACTGCACCTATAAAGTTCTCTATTTTTTAAACTAGTATCTTTATCTGTTATTAAAGAATATATGCCTGTTATTATTATATTTACTATTTTTGCTGGAATGAGGTTGTTACCCTCTTACTTTAGCAATCAATTAAACGTATTATGTATATATAGTACATACTCTGGTTTAATAGCAGTATTATCCTGAATTATTATTATCAATATTAACACTTTGTCTTTAAAACACATTTTTATTACTTTTTTACTTGCTTCAATTAGAGCTACCTGGCGTTAACTCTAAAACCAGTTGTCTTTTCTTACTAGACAACTGAATCACTATTTCTATATCGGGTTTATCCAGTTCAATTACACTATTGTATTTTGATGAATTAGAAATTAAAAGCCCTAAAGTGGTCCATAGGGATAATGACAAATTTAAACCTGGAATACTTAAAACTGTATTATTTTTATTTTCGGTTGTTTTTAGAAACTCCTCTAAACTCTCATATGTACGACCCCTTAAGGGACACACGTGTAGCCAAGGCTACTGCCCAGGAGCCTCTTGGGGATATTCAGCTTTTACCTGCATTTACCTTAGAACAGGCTAAAATAAAATCTAATGTTCCGTAGTCTTATCAAGCTCTAGCTTTTTACGAATCCAGAAAAATGACTCGTGCTAATCTTGATGATTTAGCTAATACTTTTTCTGATAAAAGGCTAACCTGAGCTCCAGTAGTTGGTGGTAAAATAAGCCCTAATTTTACACAGTTAGGTCTAGAAGGGCTTACTTCTGAACTAAAATCCCTTTTTTCATTTATGCTCAATAGTCCTTTTAGATTCGTTTTTAATACTAAAAGAGTTATTCCTTCAAATATAAACAATATAGGTATTAATCCTAGTTTAACCTAAGACATCCTAAACTGACCTAGTTAAATATTTAGGTTATTTTTTGCTAGTTTACTTTCTTTTAGAAATTTTTTTATGAAATAAAGAAAATAAATAACAAGATGCAGGAAACTTATTTTCTTTCTAAATTTGAATAGAATTATAGAACAGATTAAAAAAAAAGACATGCTTATATTCATCTAAGTAAGGTTTGTAAATTATCTTACAGTAATAATTTTTCGGCGTTTAATTGCCCTGATATATATTTCTTACTATCTATAGCTTTGATTGTTGTCTTTAAAATTATAAATTTATTTAAATTATATAGCTACTTAATTATTTACTTTTTAAGCTACGGTTATTAGTGTTAAATAACAGATGTAAAACAATAAATAATTACGAACCGGATCTTTAAACATCATAGCCAGAATTTATCGCCTAATAAAAATAAGTAATAAACAAGAAAATAGTAAGGTACTTTTAGTTCTGTAAACACTATTTTAAACATCTAATCTATCTAGCCAAAAGTCTGTTAGATAGAGACTAGCCCTAAAAAAAAATAAATAAATTTTTTGTTTTTAACCTGAATATATCTCTCAATTGTTAACATATTATAGTTAGTTTAAAATTTCTTCTTTTATCGGTTAGCTTAAATATTGTTTGTTGCTTGCATAAAACTAGTACGAATCATATTAAGCCCAAAAAGATGAAAGAGATAAACTTATCTATATGAGATATTCACTGAACTAAACGAGTTTCTTAAGATTCGCCGAGTTCGTCATATATATATAAATGTTATATTTACCTACAGTTATTTCTATTATTGAAGTATTAATTGTGACTCTTCCTGTATTATTTGTAATAGCTTTTGTAACAGTGGCAGAAAGAAAAACTATGGCTAGTATGCAAAGAAGATTAGGGCCTAATATTGTGGGATATTACGGTCTTTTACAAGCATTTGCTGATGCCCTTAAACTTTTATTGAAAGAGTATGTATCACCTACACAAGCTAACTTAATTTTATTTTTCTTAGGTCCTATCATCACATTAGTTTTTTCCTTATTAGGTTATGCAGTAATACCATTCGCTCCTGGTTTAGCCATTTCAGATTTTGATCTAGGTATATTATATATGTTAGCAGTATCTTCACTTGCTACATATGGTATATTGTTAGCAGGTTGATCAGCTAACTCTAAGTATGCTTTCCTAGGATCTTTAAGAAGTACAGCTCAATTAATTAGTTATGAATTAATTTTAAGTTCTGCTATACTTTTAGTAGTTTTACTTACAAGTAGTTTAAATTTAACTATAAACATAGAAGCACAAAAAGCTGTTTGATTTATAGTACCTTTATTCCCTATATTTTTAATTTTCTTTATAGGATCAGTAGCAGAAACTAACAGAGCGCCCTTCGATCTCGCAGAGGCTATAAATATAAGATTAACTAAAACTTATAAACATAGAGTTATTATATTAAAAAAAGTCTATATATTCTTTCTTTTTTAAATTGTTCAGCACTATTGGTTCAAATAGTACAAAACTAATCCTTCACCCTTATTGAATTACTGGTTTTACAGATGCCGAGGGTTGTTTTAGTATAAAATACACACATTGTAGCGAATATAAACTAAAGTGAAAAGTTCAAGCACAGTTTCAAATAAAATTACATGAGAGAGATTTAGTATTATTAAATCGTATTAAGGATTTTTTTGGTGTGGGGACTTTGGTTAAATATGGGTAGAAGGTGAAGGTTGTTTTATTATAAATGTAAAAAAATACGACTATAAAATAAATAATGAAAGAACAGACAAAGTCTGATTAACATTTCAAATAACTCAACACTCTAGAGATACTTTATGGAAAGCCTAATAAAATACTTAAATTGTGGAAGAGTAAGAAATAGAAACTCTGAACCCGCGGTTGACTTTTTAGTAAATCGTTATACCGATATTCAAAGTAAAGTTATTTATTTTTTAGACCAATATCCGTAGCAAAGTGTTAAGAAAATGGACTTTAAAGATTTATTGTTGCATGCATTTAAAGCCGCTGAAATAATAAATAGTAAAGAACATTTAACTTTAAAGGGTATGGATAAAATTAGAACTATTAAAGCAGGAATGAACAAAAAAAAAGATTGAGTTATAGTTAATACTATTAAGATAATATAGTCATAATATAATATCATGTTTGAAAGCTAAAAACTAATTTGACTTGGCCTCGTTAAAGATAGCTAATTGCTGGAAAAACCTTACGTTTATAGATTAAGGTCAATCAGCAGGAAACCGAAAGATATATATTATATCTCTAAAGGCTAGAGCAAAACTAGCCTTAGTATTGTGTATATCTATTGGGATCTTCAGAGACTACTTGCTATCGTAATACAGTTACTGTATGATAAGATATAGTCCAACCATTGATGTAAATTAATGAATTACACAGAAATGTTATATATAATGTTAATTCAATAGTATTGTTTAAAGGCTAGCCTTGCTCTAGCCTTTTTACTATGTATAATTCTTTATGTGTAAAAATTTAGGAGTCTGAATTAGTTAGTGGGTTTATGACAGAGCACGCTGCTGTTATATTTGTATTTTTCTTTTTGGCTGAGTACGGTAGTATAGTTCTTATGTGTATATTAATTAGTGTATTATTCTTAGGAGGTTACAACTTCGATTTTTCTATTTTAAGCTCTTTAATTGTATTTATTTACAGTATCTATGATCTTTTCTTAGATTATTTCGAGCCTATCTTTTTAAATACTAAATATACATTTATTGATGCGTATAATTATATACTTAATATGTACGAACTGCCCGAATATCTTAGTATTACAAACATTGAAATTAATAAATCTGAAATTATAAACATAGATGCGTTTAAACAATATCAAACGGATCTCTTAAAATATAACGTAGATATATACATTGAAAATTTATTAAGTAACCCTAGAGTAGAAAATATAGTTTATGCTTTAATTATAGGAATAAAAACAGTTATTATGATATTTGTTTTTATCTGAGTTAGAGCCTCTTTCCCTAGAATACGTTTTGACCAATTAATGTCATATTGTTGAACTGTTTTATTACCAATAGTTTTTGCCTTTATTTTATTAATTCCTTGTATTCTGTATATTTTTGAAATAATACCTAGTAATGTTTTATTTAGTTAAAGCTAAATAAATTTACTGTTATTGGCTAGATTAAGTCATTTTTATTGCTATTTAGTTTTACATATTTGATTTACTTTATATGTAACAATACACAGTGCTTTTAAGCTAATCTACAATCTATGATACTAATACGCATTATTGGTTCCGTCGTTTTCCTATTTGCTTTAAATAAAGGGACCAGCTCATATAAATCTAATCTAGCTCAGATAAATCTAATCTAGCTGAAAATTTTTATTCTATTAGTCCTTTTATATTAAAGTACGCAAAAAATAACAACGTGTATATACGAATTAATGTATATAAAGTATAGAGTTATTGTGTATATAGTATAAGACACCGAGTTACGAAATTCAGTGTTTTAGATTAACTTGATTTTGATTAGTCAAGGATATTTGATGATATCATTACCTAATCTCTTTACGCAAAAATAATTCGAAAAAAATTAGGGTTATAGCGTAGTATTTTCTTGCTTCGCAAAGCGCTATATTTTCTTTTTATAGTTTTAAATATAAAAAGCAATTTTCCATTCGCTTCGCGAAGCGCTATAAACGTTTAATTTTAATTAATTAGTGATATTTGATGATATCTTTTACCAATATATAACCAATTACAACAGCAGCAGACAACGTTAATGCTAGATTAGAGCGGGTTCAACATGTAAATTCTATTGAATTAGAATCTATTAATGCAGTAAGTAACACTTATAACACTTTAAATGATCAAATAGGAAAAGGTACCCTTACGTTAGATTATGCTGATCATTTCTTGAAACATAGATCTAATTTTAATGATACAACTCTAACTCAATAGACAGATCAATAGATTGAACATTTAAAGTCTGAGATGGCATAACATAGCCAAAGAATAGGAGAGGTTAACTCTGGTTTTGAAAGATTATCAGATGAATATGGAATTTACCAAGACCATATAAACAGTGATACTGGAAACAACTAGTTTATTGTTAGAGGTTAATTATTTTTTCATCTTCGATTTATAACCTGAATAGCTAATTTTTAAATATTGTAGATGTTAACACTATGAATTTAAATCTCCGGGTAGGAGGGGGGAAATACACCTAATCATGCTATTATTTAATATATAAGACATAGTAATTAAGGACACATATTAAAACATAAACTTAATGTGTTTTAAATAAAAATCCTCTCTAGGTTATAACTTAATAAAGCAATAAAAACCCGCAATTTAATAGAAAAATATATATTAAACCAAAAAATGACAAATTTAAAAAGAAGTGAATTTCAAGCTCACCCTTTTCATTTAGTTTCTCCTTCTCCTTGACCTTTATATACTAGTATAAGTTTACTAACTTTAACATGTTCAGGTGTATTAACAATGCACAGTTTTACTAATGCAACATACTTTTTATTCTTAGCACTTACTACTTTAGTTTTATGTATGGCATTGTGATGAAGAGATGTAATTTCAGAAGGAACCTATCTAGGTAATCACACTCTGGCAGTACAAAGAGGATTAAATATGGGAGTAGCTTTATTTATAGTAAGTGAAGCTTTATTTTTCTTAGCTATTTTTTGAGCTTACTTCCATAGTGCATTAAGTCCTACAGTAGAATTAGGAGCACACTGACCTCCTATGGGTATTGAAGCAGTTAATCCTTTTGAATTACCTTTAATTAACACAGTTATTTTATTATCATCTGGTTTTACAGTAACATATGCTCACCACTCATTAATACAAGGTAATAGAAAAGGAACCTTAGACGGTTTAGTGTATACAGTTGTTTTAGCTCTTATATTTACAGCTTTCCAAGCTGTAGAGTACTCAGTTTCTTTTTTTAGCATCAGTGACGGTACATTTGGATCTTGTTTTTACTTTGGTACTGGCTTTCACGGTTTACATGTGATGATAGGTACAGCATTTTTAGCTGTTGGATTATGACGTGTACTGGCATACCATTCTACTGAGAATCACCATTTAGGTTTAGAATCTGGTATTTTATACTGACATTTTGTAGATGTAGTTTGAATATTCCTGTTTATTTCTATATATTACTGAGGTTCATAAATACATATCGGGGTATTTAATAACTTTTAATAATGTGGAAAATACAAAGAAAAGGAAAAGTTTTTTCGCTTTGTATTTGCCTGTGCAAGCATTGCAAGCAATGCTAGCAAGAAAAAAAATAAAAATTTTTCGCCTTAAAGACCTTGGGCTTATAAAATAGTTAAATATGACTCCTACGGTTAAAAACTTGATTATCATATATTACAATTAGCTTAATATCATCATCTTAGCTTATATAGTTTTACATTATAAGGGTGATATTTAATAATTCATGCTTTTAGCATTATTATATTTTTTAACCCTTGCTAAATATATACATTTTACTTATCTCTAAGTTAAATAACCTAGGAATTTATTTTTTCTATGTGCAAGCAGTGCAAGGAATAAAAAAAATAGATAATATAAAAAAGACAGACAATATTTATTTAAAATTATGACAACCTTTAACCTTTTACAAGAATCTATAACTAATGGATATAAAGCAGAATTTCTGTTTTTTTTATCTTTAATTTGTATCTTTTTCGGTATTTCAGTTATTATTACTAAAAACCCTGTACTTTCAGTTTTATTTTTGATTGGTTTATTCTTTGGTATATCAATATATTTAATGATGCTGGGTTTATATTTCATAGGTTTATCTTACTTATTAGTTTACGTAGGAGCAATATCTATTTTATTTCTTTTCATTTTAATGTTAATAAACGTTAGAATAAGTGAATTATTAACTGAAGGTAAAAATAGCTTACCTTTAGCCGTAATAGCTGTTTTATCTTTCAATTTTTCTGTTAATGTAGCTTTACCTTATTCTGTCTACGTGTTTGATATAATAGCTAGCTATATAAATTATAGTTTCAGCAAATTATATAATACAATTATCTTAGCTTCTGAGGTCAGTATAAACAAGTTAGTATTTGATGATACATTAATCGGACGGAGCCCTCTTGAAATAGCAAACGTAAACAGTAAATCTTGAGATACTCTTTTAGTGGAAACCTCACATATAACTAGTATAGGTAATATTTTATACACTGGTCTTTTTATTTTTCTTATCATAACTTCGCTAATTTTATTATTAGCAATGGTAGGTACTATAGTTATAACAATTAAAAAGAAGAACTAAATATATTTTTCTTGCAAAGCACTAACTAACTAAAAAAAAAATAAATACAATAATTTTTCTAGTGAAATAAGATACTTTTGTTATATGTATAACATCACAACTACAGCTATATATTAATATAGTACATACACTTATGCTTTAATGCTTATATTGTTATTTTTTTTGCAATTGCAAGAAAAAAAGGCCTTTGCAGTATAGAGTATAACCTCAAGCATCTGTGTCTGCTCCAATTTATAGCGCTAGTTTTGTTTACTTTCGTTATTAATGCTAGTCAAACATTTATAACTGTTTCTACTAGCACTGCTAAGTGTTATTTAATATAAGGTTTAAGTAAGGTTAACCTAAAGTTTAAATAAATATAACCACGTATATTCTATTTATCATATTGATGCATTAAATCTTACTAGTTTGCATAAAATAAGATATTAGTCGGCGATTAGTGACTTAAGCTAATGCGTATATATATATATATATAATTGATGATTTCTAGTTAAAAAGACTCTTTTATGGTTTTCAATAGTAGTGTTTTTTATAAAATCCTGTCTACATTTACAACAATTAAAAAGGATTGCTTTTTGTAGTATAACAAACTTTTTTGTTAAACCTATTAACATATAATTATTGTTCACCCAATAAGCATCAGGTACAAATGACTCATTAGGAATAAAACCTTATTAAGGCATTAAAGGATAGCATGATAAAAAAGCAGAGTCTTTTTCATAGTATGTATACCTAATTCATATACGAAAACCATTTATTATACGTAATCAACCTTTTAGAATAAGATTTATATACTAATAGTAACGATAATAAGTTTAATCCAGAAATCGAGATATAAACTAGGGTTAAGCGAGCGATCGGACATATTAATACTGATACGTGTGTGGTTACTAGTCACCTAGATAGCGCTACTAAATTGGGGTTTGGTTTAGTCGGATTTCCCTGAGTATAAAGAATCTGTTTTACGTCAAAAGTGATTGTTTCACTTTCTTATTATGACGTGTTATTAGAAAATGGTCCTGACTCTAAATCAGGAATAGAATCTGAACAAGAAGGGACAGATGTAATGCTCCCTAAGTCACTAGTAGCTTCAAAATTAGAATTTGGAGACGCAGGAGGTGTGTAATCCAAATATTTTGGATTACTCAAGATATCTTTAACAGCCAGATACATGAGTTTTATAACAAGTATAAAATATAAAATTTTCAAAGTTAATACTTCCATTGTTCTAAAGTAACTAAACCCAATACTGCTTTCAATCGCTGTTTTCACGAAGGAGTGAGGTTTAGGCGGAATTTTATCTCCATATTTATTTTCTTTATTATCATACGATAATAAAGAAAATAAACCAAATATAACTATAATAAGTAAATTATTTATAGTCAGATAAGGAATTAAAATATAAAAGATTAAACCTATTAGTATGTATAAAGCGTAAGATGTAATAACTCCAGTATCTAAACTAGCTATTTTATTACTTAGAAACAATAATCCTTTTTCTAAACCAAAAGGTCCCAATAACTCAATAGAACCTTTGTCAAGTACTTTAGTAGTTTGACCTCCTAATTTCAATATAACGTCAGTAATGTATTTGTTATAGAATAATTCGATATAGAAACGTTGATTAAAGAAACTAAATATATTATAACCTAATCTAGAAAACTTGAAAGATATTAACAATTTAGGGTAAAACTCCGATAAAACAATCGCCAATATAGTAAATGTAATAGTAAATACTAAAGGTAATAGTTTAAATAAAGTAGGTACAGCAAATTCAGTATCTAATAATATTTCATGTGTAGGGTGGATAAATAAACCATTGTCTGCAAAAAATCCAGAACCCAATCCAATAAAAATATCTTTAGTTACATAACCAAAAAAAATAGAGAAGAAGGCTAAAATAATTAGAGGTAGACTCATAAAAATATCACCTTCATGTGCTATTTTGTAGTTAACAACGGGACCAGCGGGGTTAGTTAAGAATGTTAAGTATAATACTTTAACTGAGTACAGTGTAGTGAACATGGCTCCTATAGTAGCTATGAAATAAACAACTGTACTAGAAAAATAAAATTGTCCATATGCAGATTCAAGTATAAAATCTTTAGAATAGAACCCTGTCATAAAAGGGAAGGCCACTAAACTAAGAGAAGCTATTAACATTACAGAATAAGTTAAAGGTAAAAATGGTTTTAAACCTCCATATTTTCTAAAGTCTTGATTATCTGCTACAGCATGTATAACAGCCGAAAAATTCTTGATCTACACCTAAACTAGGTACGAAATTAAAAACTAGCCTTGTACAAGCAAGGAAAAGTTGTTTTAACTTCCCATTAATAAATCTATTAAAGGTAGATATTCAATTACTTACGTAATTGGTGGGACTATATTTTAGTTATATATGTTATAAAATCTTTGCAAATGATCTCAATTAAAAAAAGTTCTTTTGTTATTCATATCCGATTTTATTTTAATTATGTTAGTAACTAACCGCTTATGCTCTTTTCTTTCAAAATATTCCAGTGCCATCAATCAATCTTTATAATCTAAAAACTTACTAGAGAACAACGGATAACTAGATAGGTAAGATTTTAAACTTAAATTACCTTTCAAACTAGTAGTTCTGATTCTATATTTTAAACTAACTATACCGTCAGCCTCGTATTTAGATTTTGTATTTTTCACTTCGCAACCTATAAATTCACCTATTTTACATAACACCTCTGATGTATCGTTTCCATTTAAATCTAATTGAGATTGTTCTAATTCGAAACAACAAGCTATTCTTTTTAGCTTTCCGCTAACTTTATCTAGAGATGCTCTTAGATAAAAACAACCATCTGCGTCGATAAAACCAGCTAATCAAGCATTAGTCTGAAATGAAGATCTGTCTTTAGGATAAAGTTTAAAGTCGTAACCTCTATCATTAAGATAGTAAATTAGTTTATTTAATTGCTGAATTTTCGGTGTTCTCATAAAACCGTTTATAACATTGACGATTAGAGCGAGATTTTTGTAATTAGATATTCTTAATGTATAAGCGTTTTTCGACTTAACTTTTATCAGTTGGCCTGTAGCCAATTTTTGTTGTAATATTACAGCTAAAGGTAAGTCTTTTGCATTAAATGCAATACTGATAATAGGTGAAATAATTTCGTTATTATTGTCCCTTTCTTTTTTAGGTATATATATACAACCATCCCCTTCAATTAATCCGGCTAAATAACTAGAGAAATTATTATCTTCAGCTTTGTTAACTTTAGATGTATACAAACAAACTTGACGGTTAAAAAATTGCTTTATTAACAATAACCGAATGTTTAAATTAATTAAGACAAATATAATTTTATAACTAATCTTCAGCATATAGTCTCTGAAGAACCCTCGACCATTGTCGAGGTTTCCTGCTGATTGTCCTATAATAAGAGCGAGTCCCGCTTTACATCATAGGAGTTTCCAGCAATTAGCTGATATTAAAGCTGGCACTGTTGACATACCAGCTCCTAAGAAAAGAAGTGCTTTATAAAATGCATGATTCACTAAATGAAATAATGCAATATTATATGAAGATAAACCAACTGCAATAACCATCATCCCTAATTGGGACATGGTTGAATAAGCTATAACTTTTTTAATATCTTGTTGGAATAATCCTACAAGAGAACTAAATACAGTAGTAATAGCACCTAATCATAGACATAATATAAGCACTGTTGAGCTATATTCAATTAAAGGTGAACAACGCATTAGTAAATATACACCCGCAGTCACCATAGTAGCTGCGTGTATTAATGCAGAAACGGGAGTGGGACCCTCCATTGCCATAGGCAATCAAACATGTAAACCAACTTGAGAACTTTTAGCCATAGCACCAATTAATAAACAAATTCCTATAATAGTAACGATATTTTCATTCATAAACGGAGCTAATGAAAATACAGTAGCATAGTCTACATTACCGAAAGTTCACAATAAAGCGAACATACCAATTGTTAAAAAACAGTCACCCACTCTGTTTGTTAATAAAGCTGAAAGAGAACTTTGATTTGCGGCTATTCTAGTAAATCAGAAACTTACTAAAAGATAGGAACAAATACCCACCAAATCTTAAATATAAAGAATATCTATTCAAAACATAAGTGTAAAATTATATTACCTTCGCTTCGCGCTCGCGAAGCGCTTTTTAAAATAGATAAAGTTACTCTTTATTTTCCTGTACTTTAAAACCAAAAAGGATTTTACATAAAGCCCTGGCAGAAAATTATATTCTGAAGATTCTGACTATACATTAAGCATCATTTCAGACACCCATTTTTGAGCTAGTCGATAGCGATTATATACATAACCGACGGTCTCTAAATTAACTTTATTTGCTTGACCGTTTTCAAAAATGTCGCAGGAGACTCTAAATATGCTAACCTTGATATAAGGTTATATATGGCATATTTTATGTTTATTCTCTGTATAGATTAGTTAAACATAACGAACTTCATTCGTTAAACCTCTCACTATGATATAATAACTATAATTCTAATTTATAATACATAGACGGTAACATGTGCGGCTTAACTAAATTAATAAATTTACTTAAACTATTTGTTTTTATATACAAAATGTTAGCTTTATTTTTTCCACTTTTTTGAATGCTAGCGTTCAAATCATACTTATCCTTTAATAATTTACACAAAAATTTCAAATCAGATGTTTGAAAACAGTTTGTCGCTATTCTAACTGTTTTGTTTATTTTACTTCCATCATCCATGAATCAGATAGCTAAGGCTAAAGGTGTTAAGTACTCTGTCAAGTTTTGGGGTATTATTTTAACAGTTTGTGT
>Ga0233353_1000008_pt1 | contig 18389 bp, 11 predicted proteins | sample GEONDECOMP319_FD_180699 | JGI IMG/M metagenome (GOLD analysis project Ga0233353, IMG submission 180699) | Leaf litter microbial communities from Shasta-Trinity National Forest, California, United States - GEON-DECOMP-319 | ecosystem: Environmental > Terrestrial > Plant litter > Unclassified...
CAAAAAAAAAAAGAACCAAAATAAAAATAGGAGATGAAAACATATAAGAGTCGGGATTAGGAAAGCAGTAAATTAAAACTAGCTGGCAAGCTATGCAAATTTTTTTATATTTAATAAAAAAAAAAAGAAACATATAATTTAACTAGATCTTACTATAAATATATTTAACTTTTGATTAAGCTATTATATAGATAGAAGAAGAGAATATCAGAGTTAATTATAAATTAATATATTAAGTGTGTACAAGATTTGAACATGTATTATTTGTGTCCGTAGCACAATACTTTACCAATTAAGCTAACACACCATATATATAAACTTTTTATATCTAGCCTACTCTTTACAAAGAATAAGTTGAGACTTTGTAAAGAGCAGGACTTGTTACCATCCTACTTTCTAATTTATCGCCCTCCACCCTCCCTCCCCCCTACTTTTTTTTTTATTATAATAAAAAAAAAGGAGGAAGGCGATAAAATGATTAAATGGAAAAAAAAATTAAAAACTAAAACAGCCCCCTTTATTTTTCCCAACTATGTTGGGAAAAATATAGGCCAGCGAAGCTGGCCGCTGGGGTCGTTTTGGGTACCGGGGGCTACGCCCCCCACGGTTCCTAAAACAGTTTCATAGTTTTGGAACTTATTTTATATAAAATAATTCCAAAACTTAGCCGCCTTCTTTTCTTTTTTTTTATAAAAAAAAAGATGGCGGCTGAAACCTAGGGGGGGCTGCAAAAAAAAAGATTGCAGCCCCCTTGTAAATAAACTAGCCCTTAAGATGAATCGAACATCTATAAGAATATTAACAGTATTCGGCTCTACCGTTGAGCTATAAGGGCTCTGTACACTTTTTGGATAGCGAGGAAGGTTTTTATACCGCTCATCTTTTCCCCATTAAATAGTAAAAGAACAAAAAGAGTACTCTTTAAATAAGTATATATAAGGTGTATACATTGTTTTTCTTATATAAAGATATAAGAATAGGAAACAAGAGATTCGAACTCTTAAAAGCGTATTGCTATTGAGTTTACAGCTCAACCCATCTTACCAATTATGGAAGTTTCCTTTATTTACTATTTAGATAGTAGGTAATGAAAGAAAGTATTTATCAAATAAAACCTTTCCCCTCCCCCATTTTTTTTAATTACATTAAAAAAGATGGGGTTTGGCAAATTTTTTATTATCCAAGATAATAAAAAACACGACTGCTAAAGCAGTAAAAAAACATATATTTTAGTTTTGTGGGGCCAAAGGGGTAAGAAGAAAGCCCATTTCCGGATTTGAACCAGAAGTTATCCGAAAGGATGTCCATGCTCCAAGCATAGGCTATAGATAAAACCCTAAAAATATTAGGTATCTTATCTTTTTTATTGTTAATATTAATTAATCCCGTGCAATTTCTACTACACGAACCATATTTCGACTTAGCTCCCATTAAAGTCACACATACGAAAACTCCCATACTATAATCTGCAGATCTTTTTATCTACAATAGAAGATAATAGAGAGCCAAACTTATTGCACATACTTCTTTCGGCGCTTGACGAGTAGTTAGTACCCAGCTGAGATTAAATTCACCGTGATGTGGTGACTCACGATTACTAGTAATTCCTTATTCATGTAGTCGAGTTACAGACTACAATCCTTATTATATCCTACTTTTTGAGATTAGCTTAAATTCACATTTTTGCATCTCTTTGTATAGGAATATGTGGCACGTCTATAGCCCACAATATTAGGGCCATGATGATTTGTCTTTATCCCTGCTATCAAATACCTATGTGGCGGCGTTCTGCTTTATAATACAAATTTAAAAATAAAGCAAGGGTTTACGTTAATTTTATGGAACTAACCAAAATCTCACGACATTAACTTAAGACAACCGTGCAACGCTTGTATTATTTTAATTATAAAATAATATACAAATTGTGGTAAGGTTTTTCGAGAGCTATCGAATTAAATAACATACTTCACTACTGGTTTCAGAAACGGTCTAATGATTTTAATTCCTGCGTTGCCGCATTACTCTTAAGGTGGAATGCTTGCACTTTCATTTACAGATTAAAAATTAATTTAATTCACTTACTGATTAAATTAAACAATCTAATCCATGGCATTCATAATTCTCTGCTTGGACTACTAGGGTATCTAATCCTTTTTGCGACCCAAGCCTTCGTCCCTCAACGTCAGTTTTTAGATAGGAGGTTGCTTTCGCCGCTACCAGTCTTCACAGTATCAAAAAATATTATCTCTACTCCATAAATACTCCCCTCCTCATATAAAACTCTAGTAAAACTGTACCCTGTTTTGGGCTAGTAATACCGTCTAGGTACCCTTTAAACCTAATGAAGATGAATAACACTAGTCTTCTACGTATTACCGCGACTGCTGGCACGTAATTTGGTCAAGACATATAGATAGAAAATTGTCATAATCAGTATTCTATCTAGAACTTTATTCAGCTAAACTGATCTAGCTTTGTTTATTGACCTCTTTACCCAGCATAGCTGGATAAGAAGGTCACAAAGCTATTTACATTCCCCCAAATTGCTGGTTCAGCCGTTAGGCTATTGACCAATATTCCTCACTGCTGTACTATACGTATTGGGGTTTTTTCAGACCCAATGTGGTTGATCGACCTCTCAGCCTCAACTACGGAGTTTTAAGCTAGTTAAGTCATTACCTTAACTACTACCTACCCGAGGTATTAATTGTCATCTAAAAGCGGAAGCTAGCTTCCTTTCATTATAAGGGATTTTCCTCCTTACTTAAAGGCAGCCAAAATACCATATACTCACCTGTACACCACTTCTAATTAATCTTGGCTTATTTTACCCTTACATAGCAAGGGAAAAAATAAAACCACTAAAACTTAGACGTTCGATTAGCATGTGTCAAGCATTTGGACAGCGTTCATTCAGAGCCATCATCAAACTCAAGTTAATTTTTCATTTTAATGGTATTTTTTTATACCATTACTAATTTATATTAAGTAATTTTTAAATATAAATAATTTATTAACTACTATTTAATATTAACTACAATATAGCCTAAACTACTTATTAAATTTAATCCTGCAAAGGCATCAGAGTAATCACTTATACGACAAAAAAAGCGGAGTTTTTTAGGCATTCCTTGTAAACTATATAAATGTGAGAAGAAAAGTTACATTTTATCTTCATAGACAATTTTTTATTTTTTATATAATTACCAATTACGTCATAGCTAATTTCCACTACGTTTAACTATGGATGCAGTATTTGCATTATTTAGTGCATGATACTTCTGAATCCCTAAAATATTAGCTTTATATTATAACAAAATGTCGGATAAGGTGCATTAAAATGTCATTATTAAATGCATCTTTTATAATTTCACCGTCTACCTTTGCCTATAGATTTGTGGAGGCCCGTGTATTCTTAGAACAAAGAAATAAGATAAAATTTCAGATAGTTATACTAAAAAAGTTTGTTATAATACAGACCTTTATATTGATTTTATTAAGCCACGTATAATAATAAAAAAGCCATCATTAAAGCAAATAAACCTGTAGCCTCTGCAAAGGCAAAACCTAAAATTGCGTAAGAAAATAGTTGACCTCTTAATGAAGGGTTTCTAGATACACCTAAAATTAATGCACCAAACACCACACCGATTCCTACACCTGCACCGATTAAACCTGTTGTGGCTAGTCCAGTTCCTATAATTTTAGCTGCTTGTACCATTTTACATATATAAAGTACTCCAATCGGTTTTGTATCAACTTTTAATATAATTAAAGCACAGACGGTAATTTTTCTCTTTAACAAAATAACTCCAGTAAAAAGTTCATAATTTTCATTAAAGCAATATAGATATCTATATAACAATACGGGCAGTCGAATTCGAATCGACACACATCGTTTGGAAGACGAACGGTCTACCATTAACCTATGCCCGTTCATTTAATTTAAAGGACCTACATTGCATGGCCAATACTATAAGCTATATCCATAAAGTGACTATATATTTTAAATTAAAGATAGATATAATCTGTCAATATTACTATTTAATATAGACAAAAAGGTATATATTCCTATATTAACCCTCCTTTTACTTTTACCCTTTCACTTATAGGGAAATATAATATTATTTCCTTTTTAAATTTTCCTTTTACTTTTTTCATTTTTCCTTTTCCTTTTTTTTTCTTACTAAACTATCTTCTATCTGATTTTTTTTTTTATAAATATGTAATTTAGAGAAGCACTATGCTGTTTTTTAGTTTTCAGCCCTCTAATGCAAGCCTCCACCACTGATTAGATTTAACAATTCTTTCTTTTTGTGGATTAAAGACTTTATTATATGGTTAACTAACCTGTTCTTTCCATCTATAATGTTGAGATAAACTAGCTCTTTATCCTTCAAGATATCACATCTAGAAAACCATGATAGTATAGTAGTGTTTCTATAAAGGCAATTAAATTAAAACTCTTTATGCAAATATACAACCCATAACTTTGTAACTCAATGGATTGTTTCTTGACTAATTAATCAGTTCTTACTTAATACTTTAGAATAGTTAGTTATTATAACACCTATAAATATTATTATAAAGCTTTAATATTATACTAAAATAGTAAAAAAATTCCCATCCGAGACTTGAACTTGGATCCAGATATTAGAAGTATCTTGCTCTACCATTAAGCTAATGAGAGTTATTTTTTTTTTTGAGAAGGGTTTTCTCAAAAAAAATATACTTTATCAATGTAAAGTATTTAATGTTTTATATGCAGCATAGCTGCAATATAAGTAATAACTTTATTAATTATTATTATCTTATTTCATTTTATAGTACGATCTCTACTAATTCTGTTTATTGATAGTAAAACTATTGGTATATACAACAAAATTAGTGGGTATAAAAAAAAAAACAAAGTTTTTAATGCCCTTTAATCTACCGTAGTTTAATTTATACAGTTCCTGTGTAGCTGGCAAAAAAGTATTTTTTTTTGCCCGGAGTCCCTAGTGGATAGGGGTTGGGTAGTGAAGGGGAGGGCCGACATTGTCGGACCTCCCCTCCCAGGAAAAATTTAATATAGTTTGGACACCTTTAAGCCGGTTCCTGTGAGAGTTATTTGTCTAAATTAAGGCTTAACATCGGTTTGTAGGTTAGCAATCATATCATACTATATATAATATACCAGATTCCAGCTTCGCATCCCTAGAAAAAAAAAGGAAATAAGGGAAGCTAAGAAAGGCATATATATATATTTAGTTAAAAATATCTTTACTATTTTCTGTTTAATACCAAAGTTTTTACTTTTGCACTCATAAATTTATGTGCATATGTCTAATAAGCGCCGGACTTTCCTGTGCTATATCTATATAATATAGCACTTATACTCTTAGTGTCACAATATATAAATTATTATAAGTAGCGAATAGCTACTTAAAAATGAGATATGGTAGAATAGAACTACACTTTTTTCGATCTGCAATCAAAGTATATAACCACCTACTGTATATCCCTACCATCCCTTACACACTTTTTATATAAGTCATATATTTATTTACATTGTTTTATATAAAGATATAAGATTTAATTTTAGCCCCAGAGGGGTTCGAACCCTCGTATGTAATGATGAAAACATTATGTCTTAACCACTTGACTATAAGGCCTATATGTATCTAGGTTATATATTACTATAACATAAATACATAAACTAAAATATAGCCAACTATAGGATCATTAGTTAGATTTAAATTTCTTTCATTATTTTTTTTTTGAATTTATTACAGTAAAAACTCTTCATAAAGGGTAATATCTCCCACAAGATTTACAATCTTGTGGGAGATATTTATTAGAGTATAAACTCTTCATAAAAAATAACATCTCCACAATATTTACAATATTGCGGAGATATTGACAATATCGTTAAATTATCCTAAATATTCATATCTAGAACTATAGAATTTAAGCTATCTACTAGTCTAGCTATTCGTCCTAATCTACCAAACTTTTTATTAGTGTAGGTCTAACCCATCTTTTATATATGAAGATGTTAATACAACAAACACTTGTGCTTGTATAAATGCAATTCCTAACTCTAAACCAGAGAAAGCTATAATAAACGCTAAAGGAATTAAACCTAAAAAGAAGAATATAATACCTGAAGTCATTATATTGTACGTGAAACCAGCTAAGATATTTAATAGCATGTGACCTGATAAAATGTTTGCCGCTAATCTTAATCCAAGAGATATATTTCTAGCTAAATATGAGATAAACTCGATTATAACTAATAAAGGTAATAATGCTAAAGGACAACCCGCAGGTACTAGTAAAGAAAAGAATTCTAAACCGTGTTTTTGGAACCCTAAGAAAGTTGCACCTAAAACGATAGTGAAACTAAGAGAAAAAGTTAATACAAAGTGACTTGTAGACGCAAAACTGTATGGAACTAGACCTATTAAATTATTTATTAATATAAAAATAAATAAAGTATACATAAATGGAAAGTATATTTGTCCTTTATTAGGATTTATTTGATTTGTTACAATACTATGAACAGTGGCATAGATTGTTTCTTGACTAATTGATCAGTTGTTACTTACTACTTTATTGTAGTTAGTTGTTAAAACACTTAGACCGAATATTATTATACCGGCCATAGTTAAATACAATCCAATATTAGTTAATGATAAGTGTAAATTGGCTAAGACAGGAGCATCTAAACTTAATAAGTTTCTTATTTCGAACTGATCTAAAGGACTAGTTATTTCTGTGTATAAATTATTTGTCATGATTTTTTTTTTCTTACTGTGATTTTTCTTTAAAGATTGTTACAATAATAGAAAGCGAGAAAAGGTATAAGCTATTCTATTAATACTGTTGGTTATACCAATAATTTTTATTCTTTTTTTTTTATTAAAAAAAAATTCTACTTTTTCTTATACCATTATACCAAGTAATTATAATTTACTTATAAATACACGAGTTAAAAATAAACGAACAAATCTTGGTAATACATATTTTGAAAACACGTAGATCATTACTACAAGTAATATAAAAGCAAAAGTTACTTGATTAATAAAATAAAAAGGTACTAATTGAGGCATTTTAATTGTTTTTTTTTATTCAATGCTTTCATAGCAAAAGCTATTACTAATGCATCATTATCTCATTTACCTACTCTAGCTGACCATTATTATCATATTTTAGTACAAAACTAATGGCCAGTATTTAAAGGTGAACCAAGAATAGGTTAAAAAATGGATATAAAAGTTTAAAGGTTAGTAAAATAATGAGGAAAAATAAAAATCTTCTACATTATTTACTGTAGAAAGAAATCTTTCTACTGGAAAATAAATATTTTCCTTTTAATCATTTTATGCATGCTTAGTTTTTATAAAAAAAAATAAACACGCATAAAAAGGGGAAGCGAGGTATTTACCTTATTTTAAGAAGCTTCCTTGCACTGGAAAAGTCTAAAAAAGTTAGTATTTTGGTATTTCCAGCGTAGCTGAACGTAAAAGTTATATGTACTATATAAAGATATTGTAAGAAAACCATCTACTATAGTGAGATCTATATTTGTAATATTTATGAAATTAGACAAATTTACTATCAGCAAATTTTAAATTAATACCTATAAACATTAGAAGACAATCTTAAATTATTTAATATAACAGTAGAAAGTCTTTATTGTATTTGTAGATTCAAGATAGGCATTAACCAAAGCTTCACTGCCGCAGATATTAATATAACCTGATCAAGAGTCAGCATAGCAGGGTTTAATCTTTTTTTTAATCCTTTTTTTTATTAGATAGTTTCTTAGTTTTGGAACTTATCTAAAAAAAAAGAAATATTACTAACTTATGGAGAATTATAGATTAATGTTGAAACTGAGTAATGTAAACCATCTAATATTGGGGCAGGGTATATACCTAGTACAACAGTAAATGTAACTAATATAAATAACAATAAGAATTCTCTCTTGTTCAAGTCAGGGATGTTAGCAGAAATATGTTTAGAAAGAACTCCACCAAAGGCTATTCTATTATATAAAAAGATAGTGTATGCAGCTGAAAATACTATAGAAGAACTAGCTAAAAACCCTAATAAAGGTAATCTTTCGAAAGCTCCGCATAATGATAAAAATTCACCCACGAAATTTAAAGTTAATGGTGTTCCCATATTACCTAGACATAATATAAAAAATAAGATAGAGAAAAGAGGCATTATTTGCGTCATTCCTCTGTAGTATGTTATCAATCTAGTATGTGTTCTGTCATATAAAATACCACCCGCACATATAAATAATCCTGGAGACACTAGCCCGTGAGCTAGACCTAGAAGTATTGCACCTTCTATACCTTGAATACTATTACTAAAGGATCCCATTAAATATATAGCAGCATGACCAACAGATGAATAAGCGATAATTTCTTTTATGTCTATTGTACGTAAAGTACTTAGACTAGCATAAATAACAGTAATTACCCCTAATAAATAAACTACATACGTTAAATCTAAAGAAGCTTTAGGCAATATAGGTAAAAGAAGTCTAAATACACCATACAGACTTAGTTTTAAAACTATACCCGCAAGAATAATACTTCCACCTAAAGGTGACTCAACATGAGCCTTTAATAACCATCCATTAACGAACATTAATGGAGTTTTAACTGCAAATGCGATAAATATACCATAAAATATAAATAATTGTGTAGAGTAATTAAAATTAGTTTTAAATAAAGCATCAAAATCTGTAGTACCCATTATCGAAGAGATAGTAAGAATTGATAATAATAAGAATAAGGATCCAAATAATGTGTATAAGAACAAGTAAAAACTAGCTCTTACTTTATTACTTGATCCAAACAACCCTATTAATAAAAATAAAGGAGGTAAGATACTTTCAAAAAAGATGTAAAACAATAAGATATCTAAAACTAAAAAAACTGCTAATAATAAAGTTTCTAATAACAATACTATTATAACATAAGATCTAACATTTTCACTTATAGATGTTCAGTTAGATAATAGCGCTATAGGCATTATTATAGTAGTTAATAGTACAAAATAAATAGATAAACCATCCACACCTAAATAAAAATCATATGAACTTATCTGATGATATTCTTGTACAAATTGAAATTGATTACTACTAAAGTCGAATAGGATAAATACTATTAAAGAAACAAATAAATTAACTATAGATGTACTTAATGCTGTTGTTTTAATACGTCTTATATTTAAAGCTGATAGCTCATAAGACATTCCTGTTGATATAATAAATATACCCGCTATGGGTATTAATAATAAAAGTAAAAGTAACATATATTATATATTTTAATGAGAAATAAATTTACCCCAGGATCAAGTATAATACTCAAATCTTTAATTATACTGCATGGGGTAGGTGTAGTAAAAACCAATATACCAAAAAGGCGAGAAATAATAAATCCTTGCACTATATAAAAAAAAAGGAGAGATAATATATTTATTACTTTGTACAGCCCCATAGTTTTGGAACTTATTTTTATATAAAAGAATTCCAAAACTTAGCCCCCTGAAGGGGGGCTGGGATTGGTTTTCTCCCCACCCCAGCTACGCTGGGGGGGGGGGGAAACAGGTAAAAGTGAAAAAAACCATAAAATATATTAAAGTAAATTAATATTTGAAGGTATTATCTCAAAACTGTATAATATACAAGGAACTAAGATAACAAAGGCAATAACTATCGGTAATAAAACAGTTCAACAGAAAGACATTAATTGGTCATAACGGATTCTAGGGAAAGAAGCTCTTGCTCAAATAAAAACGAAAATCAATATACAAGCTTTTACTCCTAAACTAAGACCGTATAACAATCCTTCTAATAAAGGATCTGACAATAAGCTATCATTATTATAAATATTATCGATATAGAAATCAAAATCAAAATATTGAATTAAACTAAAGAGAGGTAAATAATCAAATAAATAACCACCTAAAAATAAGATACTAGCTAATATACAAATTAACACAATACTAGCATACTCAGCTAAGAAGAAGAAAACAAATATAACAGCAGCATGTTCTGTCATAAAACCACTAACAAGTTCTGATTCCAAAATATGTAGTACATGTGTAAACACACAGTAAACACTATTTATTATTTACTTTAAAACGATATGTTTTATTGTAAATAAGGCCTGAATTTAAATACTTTCCTACAGTTACTCATCTTTTCCCAGCTTCGCATCTTTTTCCCTTACTTTAAGTAAGGGAAAAAGAAGGAAAAGAAGATATGTTTAAATGTTTGGCTAATTCTACGTTATTTTTAAACTTTAAAACGAGATTGTCATTTAAATCATAAATACCTAGCCCAAAAAAAAAAGTAAATTTTTTCTGGGTGTTTACTCATCTTATCACTAATACTTTGTTTAGTTAAGATGCTATGTTCTTTACCAAACATTGGATTTAATTCTCCAGGTTTACTGATTAACACAAAAAACGGAGTTTTTAGTGCAATTTTTTTCTTTTTTTTTCTTTATTACATAAAGAAAAAAAAATGCAATGCACGAAAAAAAAAAGCTGTATGTGTTTTACCATACATAGGGTGATTAGATTTGTCTTCATAACATTTTAACATTTTTAATTTAGCTTCATCTGTATGTTTATAATGTTTTTTTTATTATTATAAATAATAAAAAAAAAAAATAACAGCAAGACTAGTAAACCATATTTTAATATAGCATTTTATAATGCTATATTAGATTTTTTATTAGAAAGATGTTCAACAAATCTTAGATATAAATATTTAGCACTACCTATGTATAGTTTACCATTAACTGTGTTTATAAAACAATAAACACCACTTTTATTTTTTAATACTTCACGGTAAGACAAAACTATTTCATTGTCCATCTTAAAAAAAAAAGAATAAACTATTAAATACTATAATTGGTGTGGGTAATGGTAAAAAAGAAGGTGAAGATGAGTTAGATGAAGTAGAGTAACTTCTTTTTGTAGTTGTATTTATATATCTGTAACCCCTATTGTTACTAAAGGGTAATCATTTCAGATTTTAGTACTACTCCTACATTTACATGCAAGTTTGGACTATATCTTATTAAACTAGTATCAACCAGTTTAATGATCGCATATAGTCTCTGAGGATCCCATTAAGATAATCTAATATTACCGTTTGGTTTCCTGCTGATTGTCCTATTTTTCTAATAGGGTTTTCCAGCAAATAGCGATCTTTTATCTTTTTTTTTTTTTAATCCAAAAAATAAAAAGAAGAAGCCAAATCATATTTGGTTAGTCAATAGCTTCAGCTAAATCAAAAGGAGGTCTATTAGTTTCTGCAATAGATCCTATAAAGAATATTATAAATATCGGGAATAATGGTATTATAAATCATACAGCTCTTTGAGCTTCTATATTTACAGTAAGATTTAAACTACCAGTTAACATAATAACTAATAATATGGCAGAACTTAAAATTAATTCATAACTAATTAATTGAGCTGTACTTCTAAGTGAACCTAAAAAAGCATATTTACTATTAGCACTTCATCCGGCTAATAGTATTCCATATGTAGCTAAAGAAGACACTGCTAACATATATAGTATACCTAAATTAAAATCACTTATAGCTAATCCTGGACCATATGGTACAACAGCATATCCTAATAATGCAAAAATTAAAGTTATTATAGGACCAAGGAAAAATAATATTAAATTAGCTTGTGTAGGTGAAACATACTCTTTTAAAAGTAGTTTTAAGGCATCTGCAAATGCCTGTAATAGCCCGAGGTAACCCACCGCATTAGGTCCTAATCTTCTTTGCATACTGGCCATAGTTTTTCTTTCAGCTACTGTTACATAAGCTACAGTTAATAATACGGGAACAGTTACTAATAAGACTTCTATAATAGATATTAAAGTTGGAAAGTATATCATTTTTTTTTATTCTAAAGGTCTAATTTTCAATGAGATACGAGTTCTGGCTATCGATTAATAATATTTTTGTCCTTTTTGTAAAAACAAAAAGAAAAAAGATGCAAGCTAGATCCCATATTCCATCTTTTCCATCTTTTCCCTTACTGTAAGTAAGGGAAAAGCTGAGAAAAGGGGGAAATATGGGGGTAGAGTAAAAAAATAAATATATCTTTTGTAGCTACCACTAGTTTATATTAAAATAAAATTAGAATCTGTATGAAAACATACTCTAATAATTTATTAGAAAAAAAAATAATTTTATATATCATCTACTACTATCATAATGATAATGTATACTTGTTTCAATTTTATGACTAAACTAAACTTAATAAGATCTTTAGGTTACTGAGCAGTAAATTTTTATTTATATATGCAAATTATCTATTATTAGCTTAGATCAATTAAGGTTTTACTACCCAGCCCTACCATCTTTTTGTTCTTTAAAAATGCCAAGATGGTCAGTAGTCTTCCCTCCACCTTTCCCTTCCTCCTTAAGGAGGTAGGGTAGGGCTCCGCAGACTACCATGCGGTTGTCCACCACTATTAAGAGATATCTACCATATATCTATCCTAGTGGTACACTAGATTAAATATTTCAGTATGAACCATTTATAATAGAAATATTCTAAATATAAAAATAAAGGAATTATATATTCTTATAACTAGACCCATATTCCATCTTTTCCATAGGGAGAATATGGGACTAGATCTAGCTATAAGTCATAGAGTTTAAAATTTATTTATTTTAATATAAATTAAAATAATAAAAACCATTACCCCCCCCTTATTTTTTTTATTAAAAGAAATTTTAATGGTGAGGGACTAATTTTTTTACTTATTTATGTAAGCATATAATAGCTACTATTAAAATAAGATAATAATTACTATTATCTATTTTAGATTTTATATTAAAACAAATATTATTATTTGTATAACTATACATGTTAATATAGAGATTAACAATTAACAACCGTAAAATATTTTATTATATGATAATTAAAAAGGACATAAAAAAAATAAGCCGGAAAGACGGGCATTAAAAGCTCCACTTACGCCTACGTATACGCCTAGGCTGGAATTTGCTTATTTATAAGAACAGTGTAATAAGATCCACATGCTCATTTGGATAGTTTTATTAAGTTGTTTATTTTCATTTTTCTTTGCCTTTGGCCCCGCTTGCTTTAGTAAGCGTGTTTTTTATTATTAATAAAAATTTTGCCAAACCCCCATTCCGACTACGTCGGAATGGGGGGGGAGGGAAAGCTAGAAAAGAAAGAAGATGGATAGCTGTAATTTGCAGCGTCCGCAATAAAAGTGAAAAGTAAAGCAAAATACGATAATGCAATGCTTAAATTAGAATTTTATTATTTTTTCTATAGATTTATATTCACACTATACGCGTAACCTATCCTTATAACTTATATACTGCTTTATATATCCTTATCCAAAACTGGTTCAAAAAAAGTATCTTTAAGGGTGAAAACTAAATAACAAAAGAAGATAGTGTTTTAGAGATATGGAGGAATCGAACCCCAAATTTTCGATCTGCAATCAAAATGTAGAACCATCTACTACATACCCCTTATGTATCTATCTTATATTATAAGATAAATACATATAAGACGACACTATATTTAATTTTTATTTATATTCTTTTACCAGCTATGTTTTTTTTATAATAATTTTATTTACATTTACTTTTACTATGGAATTTTTTCTATTCCTTTCATCTAATCAAATAAAACATAGCTGGTAAAGAAAAGGACAAAAGATGGGCTACAATGTAGCCCACTAGAATAAAAAGAACATGGGATGGGTCTCTCATCCCTCCCCGTACTAAGGCAGAGGCAGTAAGACTTAAATAGACAATTTAATGCTTATATGATGCATTTAATTTCTTAAATTTTTCTATATGATTAGTTAACTGTGACGTATAATTGTGATCTGTTTGTTTTATTTCATCTTCTATTATTAACCCCTTTTGAAATAAATCATTTATAGAAGAACCATGATTATTTATTAAACGATCCACTATACCTAATCTATTACTAATATTATTGTAAGTAGTTTCAGACATGCTTGCTGGAACATCCATAGACATATTACCTTGAGCATCCGTTACTACATTAACACCATGTTGACTAACTAAGTTATTGAATTGTTCAATAAATCCCGCAAGTTGAGGGAGCATTCTATTTATTTCTAAAATAATACTATCTAACTCGAAGCTACTTTTTAATGGTAGGGTAACAAAACCATGGTGTTTAGGTGGATGATGTAACCCTATCGTTAAAAACCCTTTAAGTTACTTTGTAAAGGTAAACTTACAAAAGCATGAGGTTTAGGTGGACTATTAAGAGCTCATTCTAAAGAATTATAACTTCTGTTTAAAAATGTTTGTAAACTATCGCTATAGAATTGTGGAACTAATCAAGGATATCTTGAAGTAGCTTTACCTTCAACTAATTGTACATATACAATGTATAAGAATAATCAAGTGGCTACTACACTTATTATAGAACCAAAACTACTTATTAAATTTCATCCTGAGAAAGCATCTGGGTAATCACTTATTCTTCTAGGCATACCTTGTAGACCTAAGAAATGTTGTGGGAAGAATGTTACATTACAAAAACTATGATAAATTTCTTATCATATAAACGTGGACTATATCTTAAGCTATACTGGAACTTCCTGTATAACTTTTCTTTCGTGTAGTCTCTGAGGATCCTACTAAGATAATCTAATATTATCCGTCGGTTTCCTGCTGATTATCTAGATATACTTAAGATTTTTACTTGTTGATTCTAAAATAATCGTCAAGTACTTAAGCCTTGTGAGAGTTTCCAGCATATAGAAAGATTGAGAGGGGCTAATGGGGTTTATTCTTGACGAGCTGGACGCGGTAAAGATTGTATAATTCACGGTTCCCCGTTTAAATCTATTCACTGATCGGTGTCTATACTTTTTTTTATAAGTGTTCATCTAACTTGGAAATGTTGTCTAGCTCCATTAATGGATGGGAATATTAATTCTTCACCCTTTTGATTATAACAAAAAACAGATTTACCACCAATACCATACTGGGCAGAAAGTTTACCTTTTAACCCTTTAGATGGATGACTATGAGTAAGGTAAAATTCTTTAATACCCTGAGCAATAGCATTTATCGTTTCAGGGGAACTAACAGTACCGTATTTGGGGTGACTTTCTTTTTTGAATAGCTCTTTTAGTTTATTTATAGTTTCAATAGAGTGACGAAAACCAGATGAACTACCTGCAATTTTTAAGACATTATATCTAGGTTTATAAAAATCCATTCATTTTTGTTCTAATTCCGAACAGACTAGAGTATCTGAAGCACAAATTTCTAATATACCCAGAGAGAAATTTTTTAATTCATACTTTCTCATTGCTCTAGCTAATACTAAATTTGTAGCCTTATCAGAGTTTGCAAGATAAAAGTGAGAAGTCATTCTTTTAGATAAAGTAATACTACTCCCCACATATAAATCATTAGTTATATTATTTATAAATAAATATACCCCAGATTTTCCTCTTAAAGCTTTATAAATAGCTCTTTTACTTTCTTGAACATTCTTAAAAAACATAACAAAATTATTATTAGGTGAACCACCTGGACCTGCCGAATCATGATTAAATCTTTTTCCTGTCGTCTTGCTTGTGTCAAAAAAAGACATTCTTCCCTTTACATTAACCCCTATAAACATTATTCAGAAATGTACTTTACCTAACATTTTGTTATAATCTAATCCTAATATTTTAGGGATTCAGAAGTATCATGCACTAAATAATGCAAATACTGCACCCATACTTAAAACATAGTGGAAATGAGCTACAACGTAATAAGTATCGTGGAATGCTATATCAAGTGATGCGTTAGCTAAAACAACTCCACTTACGAATAAAAAAAATACATTAATCTATTAATCTTACATAACTAAATTTATAATTGTTATAGATACCCCCAATCTTAGCATGATTTTTGATTGTAAGATGACTAATTTTCAAGGCTCTACTAGCAGCCATTACTCCTTCATACTTACCTATAAAGTTTTTATTGGTATCATAAACAAATATTGCTTTTTTAATATGGCTTTCTTGGTTAATTTCTAATACTAATCTATCACGCTCTTCTAAAGAAGATATTAAAGGCGTATCTGTTAAATTATAAGGTATATTACTTAAAAATCATTCACCTCTAAATATAAGATCATTTTTAATAACCTCGACTAGTGTAGCATGATTTGATTTAATTAATTTAGCTAAACACCCAGCTGAAGGGAAAACAACTAACAATTGTTTAAAGGAATTATAAACATACACAGGATAAGCTGATCTAGCCTCACTTATTCTTAATTTACTTTCAACTGAATGACTTTTATTGTAAAAAGGGTTATTTTCACCTATTAAAGCTTTTGCAATTAAAGATTTAGTTAAGTCAGAATGTGTTCTATTTTTAGCTAATTCAGATAGTAATTTCTTAGTTTCTTCTGTATGTTTATAACCTAAAGAAGAATAACCTTGTTTTAATACATTATAATAAGGTATAAGTAATGTAATATAATAAGTTTCTCTAATTGTTAAAGATTCCGTTTCAACGTACTCCAAAATTAAAAGAGTAAAATTTGATTGGTCATATTTAAGTAAAGCTTTTACAATAGGCATATTTAAATTCTGTTTGCTTTTCAAAAAAGTGTTATTAAGATAATTTCTCATTCTAGAAGCTAAATTTATAGAACTTCCTACATAAGTATGACCATTTGTGTTATTTATTAAATAATAAACTCCAGATTTCTCCTTTTCTTCTTTTAATATCTGAACTCTATCTTTTTTTAAGTTATAAACTTTTACAGGTTTTAATTTTTGTATTGTATCGTCTAAATCTAAATTATCGGCAGAGTAAGAGCGAGTGTTAGAAAAACTTAAATTGTAAAGGTTTAAATAGATTAATGAAATCTTTATTACACGGACTATATCTTCTCATAATAAATTATGAGGACCACGTTTAGTCTCTGAGGTGCCTACTAGGACATTATTATAAAATAATGTCTTTTGGTTACCTGCTGATTGTTCAAAATTATACATTTTCACTGGTATTCATAAATAAATACCTAGTAGCATAATTGTCAGAAGGTCCCAGCATATGGTGGTCTTTACTTTTTTTATAAAAAAAAAGGTTAGGAGGGCCAAGTGGTTTGATAACCCTCCAATTGTGAACATGAAAACAAAACCTAAAGCAAATAACATTGAAGGTGTTAATTGTAAAGATCCTCCGTAACATGTTGCTAATCAAGAGAAAATTTTAATTCCTGTTGGAACGGCGATAATTAATGTAGCAGCTGTGAAATAAGCTCTTGTATCTACATCTAAACCAACTGTAAACATATGATGACTTCAAACAAGGAATCCTAATACTCCAATAGACATCATGGCATAAACCCGTGTTTAAGAATTCGACCCTAAATAATCTTTATTTATTTTATTTTTTATTCTTCAGAATCCACTGGAGGCATATCTGTATCCATGCAATCTACAATGTAATCCATGGGTGACTTACTTTGTTTATCCATAAATGCGTCTTCTGATTTACAAAATTCACTTCTCTCTTTTTGACGTTTTAACCGCATAATGGCATACAAAGCTTGTTCTTCCTGAGGTACTAGACCCGTCGAAACTTTTTGTTTAAATGCTTCGTCAATAATCTTTTCATTTTCAATGTGGTTTTTACGAGTAGTATTAACTATTAATTTATCTATTTTGAATAATTCTCAAACAGTATTAGAATCATTTTTATTAATTTTATCTAATTTTTCGTTATATAACATCATCATTGTTTTGTATTGATTATTCATAGTTTCTATTTTTGCTTTCAAATTGTCGTCCAAAGTAACATATTTGAAAGCATTTTTTTCCATGTATTCTCGCATATTTATAGCCTCCTCATTTCTCTTTTTTCTATATAATAGAACTTCTTCTAATATTTTACTCTTTACCTCCTTATTTTCAATTTCACTTGCTAATTCTTTTTGTTTGTTCAATAGTGCCTCTATATTATCTAATATTTTATTTGGATCAATTGATCTTTTAATTGTAGTATTAGTAAAAAATCTCACTTTTACTATGTTATCTATTATATTAATTCTCTTGTATCTTCTCATTTATTCTGATAAAGCATGATAAAATTAGTAATTGGGTTTGCCACAACAGCTTTAATTAGGGCAGGTGTAGGAATCGGTGTGGTGTTTGATGCATTAATTTCAGGTGTAACTAGAAACCCAACACTTATAGGTCAATTATTTTTTTTTGTTACAATATAAATAAAAAATAAACAATATAAAGAATAAATAAAAAGTATTTAAAACAAATAAGATAAAGTAAATAAAAAAAAAAAGAGT
>Ga0233353_1000009_pt1 | contig 17878 bp, 10 predicted proteins | sample GEONDECOMP319_FD_180699 | JGI IMG/M metagenome (GOLD analysis project Ga0233353, IMG submission 180699) | Leaf litter microbial communities from Shasta-Trinity National Forest, California, United States - GEON-DECOMP-319 | ecosystem: Environmental > Terrestrial > Plant litter > Unclassified...
AGCCAAGAAAGAAAATGTGCTATGTTTAAAAATGCACAATTAAAATCTCGATTACTAAAAACTCATATCTCTAACTAAAATTAAACCTTTGTACAAAAAAAATGATATACTTTCCAACTTTAATATCTATTATAGAAGTATTATTAGTAACTGTTCCCGTTTTATTAACAGTAGCTTATGTAACTGTAGCAGAAAGAAAAACGATGGCCAGTATGCAAAGAAGATTGGGGCCTAATGCCGTGGGTTATCTCGGATTACTTCAAGCATTTGCAGATGCCTTAAAACTTCTTTTAAAAGAGTATGTTTCACCTACACAAGCTAATTTAACCTTATTTTTCCTTGGTCCTATAATAACTTTAATTTTTGCATTATTAGGTTATGCTGTTGTACCATATGGTCCAGGATTAGCTATAAGTGACTTTAATTTAGGTATACTATATATGCTAGCAGTATCTTCTTTATCTACCTACGGAATTTTATTAGCCGGATGAAGTGCTAATAGTAAATATGCTTTTTTAGGTTCACTTAGAAGTACAGCTCAACTAATTAGTTATGAATTAATTCTAAGTTCTGCCATATTATTAGTTATTATGTTAACTGGTAGTTTAAATCTTACTGTTAATATAGAAGCTCAAAGAGCTGTTTGATTTATAATTCCGTTATTTCCTATATTTATAATATTCTTTATAGGGTCTATTGCAGAAACTAATAGACCTCCTTTTGATTTAGCTGAAGCTGAATCAGAGCTTGTTAGTGGTTTTATGACAGAACATGCTGCAGTTATATTTGTTTTCTTCTTCTTAGCTGAATATGCTAGTATAGTGTTAATTTGTATATTAGCTAGTATTTTATTCTTAGGTGGTTATTTATTCGACTATTTACCTTTATTTAGTTTAATTCAATATGTTGATTTTGATTATTATATAGAGAATATCTACAATAATGGTAGTTTACTTTCAGATCCTTTATTAGAAGGACTATTATATGGTATTAGTTTAGGAGTAAAAGCTTGTATATTGATTTTCGTATTTATCTGAGCAAGAGCTTCTTTCCCTAGAATTCGTTATGACCAATTAATGTCTTTCTGTTGAACTGTTTTATTACCGATAGTTATTGCCTTTGTTATCTTAGTACCTTGTATATTATACAGTTTTGAGATAATACCTTCAAATATTAATTTACTTTAATTTACCTTATTGTTTGTGTATCTACTTTAACGGTTTGTCTATCTACTTTCGCGGTAGGGTTTTCCCCAAGTTATAGTCTGGGGAAAACACAGGAATAACTTTTATTCTGTTACGCGTGCCTTTTATTTTTAGATTTGTTGTATCTTTTTTTTTATTCTGTGCCGGCACCCCCTTTTTAAGCGTGAGTATCATTTTTAGACAATGCAAGGTTTTATTTGTTATGGCCTTTTATATCTTTTGGTTTTTGACTACATCAACCCAATGTAGTGAAAGTAAAGATCCGAGTTTTATCTTTGATCCTGAGGGAAATTTATTTATCATTAAAATATATAATATATGTTACTTTTACTTTTATTATTAATACCTATAACGGGTATATTTATTATATCTACAGGAATGTCTTATGAGCTATCTGCTTTAAATATAAGACGTATTAAAACAACTGCATTAACTACATCTATAGTTAATTTATTTGTTTCTTTAATAGTATTTATACTATTCGATTTTAGTAGTAATCAATTTCAATTTGTACAAGAATATCACCAGATAAGTTCATATGATTTTTACTTAGGTGTGGATGGCTTGTCTATTTATTTTGTATTATTAACAACTATAATAATGCCTATAGCACTGTTATCTAACTGAACATCTATAAGTGAGAATGTAAGATCTTATGTTATAATTGTATTGTTATTAGAAACTTTATTATTAGCAGTTTTCTTAGTTTTAGATATCTTATTGTTTTACATCTTTTTTGAAAGTATCTTACCTCCTTTATTTTTATTAATAGGATTGTTTGGATCAAGTAATAAAGTAAGAGCTAGTTTTTACTTATTCTTATATACATTGTTTGGATCCTTATTCTTATTATTATCTATTCTTACTATGTCTTCTGTAATGGGTACTACTGATTTCGATGCCTTATTTAAAACTAATTTTAATTACTCTACACAATTATTTTTATTTTATGGTATTTTTATCGCATTTGCAGTTAAAACACCTTTAATGTTCGTTAATGGGTGGTTATTAAAAGCTCATGTTGAGTCACCTTTAGGTGGAAGTATTATTCTTGCGGGTATAGTTTTAAAACTAAGCTTATATGGTGTATTCAGACTTCTTTTACCTATATTGCCTAAAGCTTCTTTAGATTTAACATATGTAGTTTATTTATTAGGGGTAATTACTGTTATTTATGCTAGTTTAAGTACTTTACGTACAATAGACATAAAAGAAATTATCGCGTATTCTTCAGTTGGTCATGCGGCTATATATTTAATGGGGTCATTTAGTAATAGTATTCAAGGTATAGAAGGTGCTATACTTCTAGGTTTAGCTCATGGACTAGTATCTCCAGGGTTATTTATATGTGCGGGTGGTATTTTATATGACAGAACACATACTAGATTAATAACGTACTATAGAGGAATGACACAAATAATGCCCCTTTTCTCTATCTTATTCTTTATACTATGTTTAGGTAATATGGGAACACCATTAACTTTAAATTTTGTGGGTGAATTTTTATCATTATACGGAGCTTTTGAAAGATTACCTATATTAGGTTTCTTAGCTAGTTCTTCAGTAGTATTTTCAGCTGCATACACTATATTTTTATATAATAGAATAGCGTTTGGTGGAGCTCTTTCTAGACATATTTCTGCTGATATCCCTGACTTGAACAAGAGAGAATTCTTATTGTTATTTATACTAGTAACGTTTACTGTTGTATTAGGTATATACCCTGCTCCAATTTTAGATGGTTTACATTACTCAGTTTCAACATTAATATATAATTCTCCGTAAGTTAATGATCTTTCAGTGCTTCTTCAGCTACGCTGTAGAAGAAGAAGGAGTAAGTTAATTCTTTTAATTACGCCTGCTTCGCAGGTGTAACAGATTAAAAATGAACCCGTAAAATGGGTTTTACAATATCGGTTATAAATGGTACTGATGATTTTTACAATTAATATTATAGCTAAAACAAAGCTGTAAAATTTGCTTGATATGCTAAAAGTCGTATAGTACAATAATATTGAACACCTTTCCAGGGCTCCACTTTCCTTTTTATATGTGCCAAATTTTTTTCTTTATAAGATAAAGAAAAAAACACGAAAAAAAAAGAAAAAAAAATAAGATCCAAAACTAAGAAACTAATCTAAATTTTATTAACCTTTAAACTTTTTTATCTTTTTATTTACCTTTCTTTTGTTTAACTTTATTACTTATCAAAAAGAATATCTTTTTTTGGAGCTTCGCAGGAAAAAACAAGGTTAGCAAGAGTAGGTAAATGGGATAGTGATGCATAAGTATTAGCTTTGGCTATGAAAGCATTAAATGAAAAAAAAACAATTAAAATGCCTCAATTAGTACCTTTTTATTTTATTAATCAAGTAACTTTTGCTTTTATATTACTTGTAGTAATGATCTACGTGTTTTCAAAATACGTATTACCAAGATTTGTTCGTTTATTTTTAACTCGTGTATTTATAAGTAAATTATAATTGTATAGTACTACGGTTAAACAAACCTATATATAAAATAGCTTATATATGGCGAGTTTCGCATCTACTTTTTAGTGGCTATTTTCAACTATCTTTTCCCCTATTTTTATTTTTTTCTTGGCTACGCCTTGCGTTTTTTTTTCTTTATCTTATAAGAAAAAAAAATTGGCACGTGCAAAAAAATAAATTTTAGAAAACGACCTTCTTTAAATTGTTTAAAGTTATAACTTTCCAGTCCCTCAACTTTTAAATATCTTATATTAGGGTCAGTTAGGCTGAAATCAGATATATTTAAGTAAAAATTACAGTAAAATAAAAATAAAAAATGACAAATAAATGATACACAGAAATAACTAGTCCTTTAGATCAATTCGAAATAAGAAACTTATTAAGTTTAGATGCACCTGTTTTAGCCAATTTACACATTTCATTAACGAATATTGGATTATATTTAACTATGGCTGGTTTAATAATCTTCGCTATAAGTGTTTTAACTACTAACTATAACAAAGTAGTAAGTAACAACTGATCAATTAGCCAAGAAACTATGTATGCTACTGTTCATAGCATTGTAACAAACCAAATAAACCCTACTAAAGGACAAATATACTTCCCCTTTATGTATACTTTATTTATTTTTATTTTAATAAATAATTTAATAGGTCTGGTTCCATACAGTTTTGCATCAACAAGTCACTTTGTTTTAACTTTTTCTCTTAGCTTCACTATCGTTTTAGGTGCAACTTTTTTAGGTTTCCAGAAACACGGGTTAGAATTCTTTTCTTTACTAGTACCTGCTGGTTGTCCTTTAGCATTATTACCTTTATTAGTTGTAATTGAGTTTATTTCTTACTTAGCGCGTAATATATCTTTAGGTTTAAGATTAGCCGCAAATATCTTAAGTGGACACATGCTATTAAATATCTTAGCCGGTTTCACATATAATATAATGACCTCAGGAATTATTTTCTTCTTCTTAGGTTTAATCCCTTTAGCTTTCATTATAGCTTTCTCTGGTTTAGAGTTAGGTATTGCCTTTATCCAAGCTCAAGTTTTTGTTGTTTTAACTTCATCATATATAAAAGATGGTTTAGATTTACATTAATTAATAACATTCTTAATCCTATTTTATCGTTATTTAATTATAGTGTAAAGAAGGAATTTGTTCTTTTTCACAGAGAAGTTCATTTTAACTATAAAGACTCAAGTAGTTTTAACTATAAACCTATAACTAGTTACGCTGGGGATTAGGGCAACTAAATTCTAAGCGGGTATATATACCATATAAGCGGGGTATATATATCCAAGAATAAATATTAAATAGTAATACGCCTATTGGTATTTTTTTTTGCTTATACTGATTAACTTTATAAGAGAAAGCTTTAGATACAAGTAGGCCTATAAGCTGAAAATAAATCCATTTACGCGGACAGGTATAAATTTAATATTTAAAAAAAAATGGTACAAGCAGCAAAAGTTACAAATAGGATAAAGTTAAATAAAAGAGGATGAGGATCTTCTCCCACTGTACTTAGAAATATACAAATGCCCTTATCCATGACCTATGGCTATATAGAGAGAATAAGGCTTAATAATTATGCAAGCCAGATAATAATATTTTCAAGTAAAGGTGTAGAAAAAGAGGGTTGAGAGAAAGATGTAAAACCTTCAAATTTTTTGGACAATAGCGGTAATAAGGAGTCTATTACATATAAAATATATAAGGACGTTTATTTAAATGATAGCTTTAAGTATAACATCGGAGAGATTACTCATGATTCAGAAGATAATCGCGAGAGTGCTGAGTTTAAATTATATTTTATAAGAAGATCCCCGACTCTTACATCCATCGATGCAGCTAAATTATACAATCAATTAAAAGAATATTCAATGGATGATATCTCAGCTAACATAACGAAATTTCACCAAGATATGGGACTAGTATTTTATTTGGATTTGATGGTATGATCTTCGTCTAATGATATCAATATTTTAGTAAATATAGCTTCTAATATGCAGACGGAGATAATAGATAGTATAAGCTCAATTAATCAAAATGTACATAAAGATCTTGGTAATACTATCGTTAACTTTAATACGCCTATGGATATAAGAAATGAACTATTTTTATTAAAAGTAGATGATAGATAAAACCGTTAGATGATGGTTAGTAAAGACGAATGCAGATCGAAAATTAGAGGTTCGATTCTTCCATATCTCTCTGTCTTTTTTCTGTTCTTTTAGCAATTGCAAAAAGCTAAAAAAGAACAAAAGTAGCTAGTTACGTTAATGGTTTACACATTGTGACACTAAGAGTATAGGTGCTATATAATATAAATATAAATATATCACAGGAAAGTCCGGCGCTTATTAGACATATGCACATAAATTACTGAGTGCTTAAGTAAAAACTTTGGTATTAAACAGAAAATAGAAAAAATATTTAACTAAATGTATATGTATGCCTTTCTCAGCTATAATCCCTTCCCTTTTTGGGAAGGTGCTTTATTTTTTAAGGGATCCGGTTTATTCTATATAGTATAATATGATTGCTAACAAACAAGCCTGTGTTAAGCCTTAATTTAGACTAATAACTCCAACAGGAACCGGCTTAAAGGTGTCCAAACTAAATTAATCTAATTTTTTTTATAAGTTTGCTTATAATTATCTTTAAAAAAAAAAACATGTAGTATATTCTTGCTTGCGGGGCATAGCATTAAGTCAACGTAAGAAAATAAAAACCAAACTAAGAATATTTATCTTTAATAAATATACATTAGTAATGATATATAAAAATATCATTAAAAACGAAAAATTAACTTGAGTTTGATGATGGCTCTGAATGAACGCTGTCCAAATGCTTGACACATGCTAATCGAACGTCTAAATTCTAGTGGCTGATTTTCCCTTACTACGTAAAGGAAAATCAGCCAAGATTAATTAGAAGTGGTGTACAGGTGAGTATATGGTATTTTGGCTGCCTTTAAGTAAGGGTAAATCCCTTATAGTTGTTCTTAATAAGGACTAATGAAAGGAAGTTAGCTTCCGCTTTTAGATGACAATAAATACCTCGGGTAGGTAGTAGTTAAGGTAATGACTTAACTAGCTTAAAACTCCGTAGTTGAGGCTGAGAGGTCGATCAACCACATTGGGTCTGAAAAAACCCCAATACGTATTGTACAGCAGTGAGGAATATTGGTCAATAGCCTAACGGCTGAACCAGCAATTTGGGGGAATGTATGGCTTCGGCTAATTAGCTTTGTGACCTTTTTATGCTTTTGGTGTAAGGAGGCCAATAACAAAGTTAATATCAGTTTATCTGAATAAAGTTCTAGATAGAATACTGATCATGACAATTTTCTATCTATATGTCTTGACCAAATTACGTGCCAGCAGTCGCGGTAATACGTAGAAGACTAGTGTTATTCATCTTGATTAGGTTTAAAGGGTACCTAGACGGTATTACTAGCCCAGAAAAGGGAACAGTTTTACTAGAGTTTTATATGAGGAGGGGAGTATTTATGGAGTAGAGATAAAATTTTGTTATACCGTGAAGACTGGTAGCGGCGAAAGCAACCTCCTATCTAAAAACTGACGTTGAGGGACGAAGGCCTGGGGAGCAAACAGGATTAGATACCCTAGTAGTCCAGGCAGAGAATTATGAATGCCATAGATTAGATTTATTTTAATCTATAAATGAAAGTGTAAGCATTCCACCTTAAGAGTAATGCGGCAACGCAGGAATTAAAATCATTAGACCGTTTCTGAAACCAGTAGTGGAGTATGTTATTTAATTCGATAATCCGCGAAAAACCTTACCACAATTTGTATATTATTTTATAATTAAAGTTCTACAGGCGTTGCACGGTTGTCTTCAGTTAATGTCGTGAGATTTTGGTTAGTTCCATAAAATTAACGTAAACCCTTGCTTTATTTTTGAATTTTTATTATAAAGCAGTTCGCCACTATATTGGTATTTGATAACAGGGATCAAGACAAATCATCATGGCCCTAATATTGTGGGCTATAGACGTGCCACATATTCCTATACAAAGAGATGCAAAAATGTGAATTTAAGCTAATCTCAAAAAGTAGGATAAAATAAGGATTGTAGTCTGTAACTCGACTACATGAATAAGGAATTACTAGTAATCGTGAGTCACCACATCACGGTGGATTTAATCTCAGATAGGTACTAACTACTCGTCAAGCGCCGAAAGAAGTATGTGCAATAAGTTTGGCTCTTTATTATCTTTTATTGTGGGTAAATAGATCTGCATATTATAGTAGGGAGTTTTCGTATGCGTGACTTTGATGGGTGTTAAGTCGAAATATGGTTCGTGTAGTGGAAATAAACAAACTAGGAAGTTGTTTTGTTTCAGTTAGAGTGAACCTCTAGCTATCTCTTGGGTACAATTTAAACCAGGTTATTGTTGTTATGTTACTGGTTTATTTAATTGTGATTGTATATCCCTCAATCATCCAAGAAGGAAGAATGCTAAATTGCGGGGAACTCCTAAAGATTGTTTAACCAAGTTTAAGAGGTAACTTTTAAATGGCACAGGTAATGACTCGTGGTATGGTAAAATCAAACAATATTTCGAAAGAAAATGGACAATCGCGCAGCTAAGTTCCTATTTATATCATAATAGGATAAAAGTACATCGATCGCACAGTATTCGGCGCAAGCTTAAGGTACGATCAGCCTCTTTTTGAAAATCTAGAGATAAGACATCCTTGTATCTGTGATAAGTTTAGTGATTCTATTACTAAAACTACCAGAGACAATCCGTAGCTAAACTATAATCTAAGCTTATTAGAATTTAGCATGCTAAAAGATGTTGTACAGCGTGCACGGGATTAATTAATATTAACAATAAACCTAAGACAGCCTAAAAGCTGTCTTTAGCCTATGCTTGGAGCATGGACATCACTTATGATAACTTCCGGTTCAAATCCGGAAATGGGCTTATGAAAAATACAACAACAATAACATTAAAAACCGAAAAAAATACAAATTATAACAGTATATTCTATACTGATTTAACTCAGAAACGTGCCATTTACAATGAAAATATCGGAAAGTCGGGTGTATATCGTTGGACGAATAAAATTACGGGTGCCTCTTACATAGGAAGTAGTACAGATTTGACTAGAAGACTTAGAGATTACTTCTCTTTGAATTTTTTAGAAAAAGAAATACTTAAAAATCAAAGCATTATATACAGAGCTTTATTAAAATATGACTATTCTAACTTTATATTGGAGATTATAGAATACTGTGACAGTGCAGATACAATTAAAAGAGAACAATATTACCTAGATTTATTTAAACCTGAGTATAATATCTGTCTTATAGCTGGTTCTAGTTTAGGTCGTCTAACTAGTGATGAGACCCGTTTAAAATTACGTAATGCTTGATTAGTTAGATTGCATAAAAACAATTCAAGCGATGTTTCATTAAGAGAATTTACATTAGATACTTTGGCAGAAAAATTAGATGCATATGCATCTAGTATAGCTAAATTGTTAATAAGATTTAAACAAATTATGGCTGTAAGAGAAAGCAAAGTTACTATGGAAACTCGTTCTAAAATATTAGCTTCGACTAAAACATCACAAGCTGTTATAGTTACGGATTTAACAAATGGAGTTTCTACTAGATACCCTTCGGCTAGAAGAGCTGCAGATGCATTAGGTATAAGTAATTCTACAGTAATGAATAAATTAAATAATAAAAATACTAAAGCCTATAAAGACAGATACCACATAGAAGGAGCTAAGGTTTAGTGGAAATTGCAATCCTCTAGGGATAGGGATTAATTAATATTAACAATAAACCAAAGACAGTATTACTATACTGTCTTTAGCCTGTATTTACGGAGCACGGTCTCGACCCTTTTGACTTTTTTTTTAGTCCCGGACGCCCCTTTTTTTTTTTTTATCTAACACTTCGTGTTAGGACTACTACGTAGTCATTAAAAAATAATAAAAAAACTTGGGGCTGGGACTGCGCTTTAAAAAATAACTTATTTTTTATAGCGCATGTGTGTTTTTTTTTTCTTTATGTAATAAAGAAAAAATTTGGCACGAAAAAAAGAAAAAAAGCACTAAGAGATTCGTTAATTCTGGTTCGAATCCAGATATAGGTTAATGTAAAAACCAAAACTTATTTATTAAATGGTTCTTTTTCATGCGAAGCACCAGCAATTGATATTGTTTTTTTTTGTTTATTTATTAAATACTCTTTTTCATTATTTACTATCTAAATAGTAAAAAAAGGAAACTTCCATAATTGGTAAGATGGGTTGAGCTGTAAACTCAATAGCAATACGCTTTTAAGAGTTCGAATCTCTTGTTTCCTAGTTTAAGTGGGGTAGTCCCTGCCTTTGACTACCTCCTAGCTTTATTTTGCTAATGTAAAAAAAGCTAAGAAAAGCAAGAGGTAGTTTTATATCTTTATCTCAGAATAATAATATGAAGGAAAACGATGCGAAGAAAATATACTTATATATTAAAGTGTACTAAGCCTTTATAGCTCAACGGTAGAGCGGAATACTGTTAATATTCTTATAGATGTTCGATTCATCTTAAGGGCTAGTTTATTTCTCCTTTAGTGCTTCTTTTTTTACGAGCAGGGCACGTGTTTTTTTAAGCAAGATGCTATGCATCTACTTATCGCTTATATGTTTGATATATAGGGGAAAGTAAGGTGGCAATAAGTCCTGCTCTTGACAGAGTCTGTAAAGAGTAGGCTAGATATAAAAAGTTTATATACAAAGCGTGTTAGCTTAATTGGTAAAGCATTGTGCTACGGACACAATTATTACATGTTCAAATCTTGTACACGCTTAATATGTTATTTTATAATTAACTCTTCTATTCTCTTCTTCTATCTATCATCTAGCTTAATCATGGGTTAAAGATATTTATAGTAAGATCTGGTTAAATTATATGTTTCTTTTATTTTTTTTTTATCAGGTTTAACCTCAAAAATAAAAAAAAAATATATGCTTGCTTGCCAGCTAGTTTTTATTAAGAATTTTACTATTTCTCCAAATCCCTTGTTCTATATTTCCCTTTTTTTTTTCTCTTTTGGTTTTCTCTCTCCTCCTCACGTGCCCTGCTCATAGTGAGGAGGAATGAGAAAAAAAAATAAAGTAGGGAAAGCTTCTTGTTCCTTCTTCTCTAGTGTAGCTGAATAATAAGTACTAGAATAGAAGACATAATTTTATAAGGGTGGGGTAGGGAAAAAGGTTTTTTTGTGCTAGCACCAAAAAGCAATCAAAGATATATGAGGTAAAAATTTTAATTATCAAATGAATAGTATATTTGTTTTAAGTGAAACTTTCACCAACGGGTATAGAGCTGAAGTCTTGGACTTCATTTCATTAGCCTCTATTTTATGTGGAATATTAGTTATTATTAGTAAAAATCCTATAGTATCTGTATTATTTTTAATAGGTTTATTTTTAAGTATAGCAAGCTATCTTATTTTATTAGGTTTAAACTTTATTGGTTTATCATATTTACTAGTTTATGTGGGAGCTGTGTCTATATTATTCCTTTTTATTTTAATGTTAATAAATGTTAGAATAAGTGAGTTATTAAGCGATACTAGTAATAGTATACCTTTAGCCATTATTATTACTATAGCGTTTAATTATCCGGTATACCAAGTATTACCTTACAGTATTGCGGCTTTCAATAGCTACACTGTAGATTTAAATAATACATTTAATGATATTTTTAATTTTACAAGCAATAACTACAGCGATTACTTAAATAAATTTTTCAATTTAAGCGCTATAAGTAACTCAAACCAAGAGTTAGATTTAGGGGAAATATCTTTTGTAACAAGTAAAATCTGAGATGGTAATTTAGCAGAAAGTACTCATATTACTAGCATAGGTAATATTATGTATACTAGTTATAGTATATGACTTATAATAACAAGTATAATATTATTATTAGCCATGGTTGGTACTATAGTAATAGTGGTTAAGGGTAAACCTAATACTTCTTCACAAGAATAAACCCAAAAAATTAAATAAAAATTATAATAAATATAAATACAAATATATTATATTATAAAAGGAATTAGCTCAATTGGTAGAGCAACCGTTTTACACACGGTAGGTTAGGTGTTCAAATCACCTATTCCTTACTCACGGTTTATTGTAGATATCTATATTAATTTAAGTGAAGGATACGTGCTCTTTTTTGCGATCTCAATTTACATTAATGTGCTTAGTATTATTTAAAGAGTCTTTTAAGAGAGTTGTAGTGCACCTGAGTTTGATCCTATGTTTAAAAATATATGTCATAAAGCATGAAAAGGGAAAAGATATAAAACAATACCTTTTTCAACTATTAAATTAAATAATCAATTTAAAGAAATAAAATGAGAAATTTAACATATATAAAAAGATTAGATAGTCTTATACCTTCTTTACTTAAAATTTCTATTTGTCCGTCTTTCCCTAAATATATGGATTTAGATCCTCATTCTCTTTTCTTTCTGGATGGAGATTTAGATCCGAATAATAGGGATTCTTCGGATCTAAAGAATAAATACCCTACTGTTGAAGTAATGGAAGAATTTTTAAGTGATCAATTTAACACTCTACATACACCTAAAGAATATGTTGAAGCTGATAAATTATATACCATAGATGAGTTAAATAAAAAAATTATAAAACACAATAGTACTTTAAAAATGCCAGGTAAAGGTGAATTTTTAATGGAAAAAGCGGCTTTTATCAAGTGGCATGGTTATAATACACCTACCGCTAAAGACGTTAGTATTACTCCTCTGTTTGGTACCTTTTTTCCTTTTGTAGATTTAAAAGACAAAAGTGCTAGAAGTATATATAGTCAATGGAAAATTAGTTCATATATGCTTATATGGGAGTATAATATTTTAAATAAAGCTATAAAATATATGGAAGAGTTGGACTCCAGCATTTCCCTACCTTCTGTTTACAGAGATTGTTTTCAATACTGAAAAAACAGACAAATAAATCTAAATTTGGAAAACCCCGAATTGTTTAGCCTTGAAATTTACCTAATGGATTTTACATTGGATAAGGATCATTTGTACAGAGAAATCTGTGAAGACTTTTGATATGTTATGTTAAATATCATATTAGCCAAAACTATTGTAGAAAATTTTAATATAAATAGTGTTAATAATGATGCAGAGTTTTATTCTAATATGGAATCTATCATAAAAGTTCATTATCTAAATCATGAAGAAGGCTACATCTGTCTTGATTCAATAAGAAAGTATGTAGCTGAAAATTATATAAGTGAGTTTCATTTAAAAAGTATTTTGAGAGAGTTGTAGTGCACCTGAGTTTGAACCTATGTTTAAAAATATATGTCATAAAGCATGAAAAGGGAAAAGATATAAAACAATACCTTTTTCAACTATTAAATTAAATAATCAATAAAAAAAAAATCAAATGACAAATTTAATAAGAAGTAATTTTCAAGCTCACCCTTTCCATTTAGTGTCACCATCACCTTGACCTATATATACATGTGCCTCATTATTAACTTTAACTACAACTGGAGTATTAACAATACATGGTTTTAGTCATGCAGGGTATTTCTTAGTGGGAGCATTTATATCAGTTATAGGTTCAATGTCTTTCTGATGACGTGATGTTATAAGTGAGGGTAAATTAAATACAATAACACTTACGTCCTTCAGAGGGATAATACTAAAAATAGTGAAAGCAATAAGCAAAGAAGAAATTACTAATTGTTTAAATAAAGCGTTTATTCTATCCGGTCATATAAATTAGGATCAATTTGGTTATTATATAGCAGGATTACTAGAAGGAGATGGTAATATATCTATACCAGCATTAGGTAACACTACAACAAATAGAGTATTTAATCCTAGAATTGTTTTTACTGGACAGATAAATAATTTGCCATTGTATGCTTACATACAATCAAGATTAAATGGTGTAGGACGGTTCCAAGTATTAAATGATAGTGTTATAAGATATATAATAGGAGATGTTAAAGGTATTAATGCCATTATTTATTTAATGCATGGTAAACTTAGAACTCCTAAAAATATCACATTTAATAAGCTTATAGATTTTATGAATAATAAATATAAGACATCTATAGGTCCTAGTGCGTTAGATACAACTAGTTTATCATCAAATAGTTGATTAGCTGGTTTTACAGAAGCTGATGGTAATTTTTATATAAAAATAATCGAACCTAAAATTAAATCAGATACATGTAAGAGATCAATTAGTGAAAGTATGAGTTTGGTTTTTAGATTAGATCAAAGAGCATTCGACAAACCTACGGTATCTTCTATGTTACCTATAATGGAAGATCTAGCTAAATTTTTTAATGTTGACTTAAAAACATTTATTACTAAGAATGAACAAGAAATATACTCTGTAAGTGTTAGATCTTTGAATAAACTTAGTATAGTAGTTAATTATTTCAGTACTTACAATATGATAGGTATTAAACAGAGAGACTATTTAGATTGAGAAACTGTTTATAAATTGTGTTTGTCTAAAGAAGACCTTACAGAAACAGGAAGAGAAAAAAAATAAGAACCATTAAATCTGGAATGAACAGCAAAAGAATAACTTAAAAAGTTGTTATATAATTTCGCTGTAAGCTAATAGTATGTCTAATATGTGCCCTCCAAAAACTTGACTGTATGCTGGAAACTCTTATCTTAATGTCTTACATAGTATAGCTTAGGCATTATTTAAGATAATCAGCAGGAAACCAACGGATCGAGAATTATCCTAGTAGGATCTTCAGAGACTATACGTCAAGAATTAATACGTTATTATGATGTTTTAACCTATTAATTAAGATATAGTCCAAATAGTGTAGTAATACATTAAAACTTAAAGACATATTTAGGTAACCATACATTAGCCGTTCAAAGAGGATTAAACATGGGTGTTGCTATGTTTATAATAAGTGAAGCTTTATTTTTCTTAGCTATATTCTGAGCCTTTTTCCATAGTGCTTTATCTCCTACTGTTGAATTAGGGGCACAATGACCACCTATGGGTATAGAAGCTATTAACCCCTTCGAGTTACCATTACTTAATACCGTAATATTATTATCATCAGGTATTACGGTTACTTACGCTCACCATTCTTTAATACAAGGAAAAAGAAGTGGTGCCTTGTACGGTTTAGTTGCTACTGTTTTATTAGCTGTAATATTTACGGGATTCCAGGGTGTAGAATATGCAGTTTCTTCATTCACTATTAGTGATGGAGCTTTTGGATCTTGTTTCTACTTCGGTACTGGGTTCCATGGTTTACATGTTATGATTGGTACTGCATTTATCGCCGTGGGTTTATGACGTGTATTAGCTTACCACTCTACAGAAAATCACCACTTGGGTTTAGAATCTAGTATACTTTACTGACATTTTGTAGACGTTGTTTGATTATTTTTATTTATCTCTATATACTATTGAGGTTCTTAGTTGAATACTTGCCACGTTTAATAGCTGTTGATTATAAACAAAGGTATTAAATTTTGCAATTTCTAAATATAAACGTACAAAAAATTAAAAATATGTAAATAGAAATCTTATTTATAAATCTGGTGATTTTATGGTTATTGATTGTAATTAATTGTAATTCTATATACTGTGTTTTATACTTATTTTTTTTTGTATAGTATATATATATATCCATGAATATGAATATATATAGAGACCTTAGTTTAATTGGTAAAATCCGAGACTTTTAATCTTTGTTACATGGGTTCGAACCCCATAGGTCTTAATATATATAAACGGGCATAGGTTAATGGTAGACCGTTCGTCTTCCAAACGATGTGTGTCGATTCGATTTCGGCTGCCCGTAATCTTATATAATAAGGGTTAGTAACTTAATTGGTAAAGGACTTTCTTGTCACGAAAGTAGATGCCGGATCGTAGCCGGTCTAACCCGATAACTATATAATTCTAAAATAGTTTCACTTATCTCCTTTTTTTCAGGTTTCAGCCTCCAAAGGTGGCTAAGTTTTTTACATCTTTTACCCCGTAACCCCTAATCCTTATCCCCTCTGCGGAGCAGGGGGATTAGTAAAATAAGTAAAAAAATCTGGTGCCGGCACCTATTTTAACATCTGTCTAAATTTAAGTTTTATTATTTTTTTTAGGACTGCGTTAGATTATTGGCACAGTCCTAAGGGAAAAGAGTCCGTAGAAAAAAAAATAAAGCACCCTCCAGGAAGGCTTATAGCCTCGTACACTTCGTGTTAGAGGGGGGTGTGGGGATAAAGTTCGAAAACGGGATTAGAGAAGTAGGAAAAGTTGCTATTGGTAAAGCGAGATATTTGCTAAATATTGTGTTTATACACCTGGATGTTCGATTCATCTCTTTTCCGATATAAAGTTAAATGTTAATCATCTTGGCTGCTCTGCATTCCCAGCATCTTATACTTTAACCAATATTTTCTTTAAAGAAAATTAAGGTAAAAGTATAGAAAAGTAATCAAAGCAGAATACACAGCCACCTAAAGAGCATAGTTTAATTGGCAAAATAGGAAGCTTCAACCTTCAAATTCTCAGTTCAAGTCTGAGTGCTCTTGTGGTAATATGGTGAGTATAGAGTACTCTATAATTATATATTATTAAATAGTAATCGCGGCTTAAAAAAATAATTATTTTTTATCTAACACGTAGTGTTAGGACAAAAAATAATTTATTTTTTTTAGTGCCACCCGTACTATTTAACCGGATGCTTCAGAATATATCAAAAAATTTATAGTTTATACATGTTAGGTTCCTTAGCTTAATTGGTAAAGCGTATTTTTGATAAGGATATGTTCGGAGTTCAAGTCTCTGAGGAATCACTGTATATTATATATTTATAGTTTATCCCGTTTTTTTTAATTAGCTGTATGTAGACTAAAGAACAAATAAAAAAAAGGTATAAAGAGAATTGACCGAGTGGTTTAAGGTGATAAGCTTGAAACTTATTTTGGTTAATACCAACATCCGTTCGAATCGGATATTCTCTGTATTATATATAATACATATAAAATTTTACCTCCAGAATCATCATAATCTTCTTTTCTTCAAGAAGAAGCATTGGTTTATGAAGCTGCTTTTACTTTTTTTTTGTGGGCGTTTTTTTCTGACGCTACGCGTCAGAAAAATTTTGCCACGCCAAATTTTTTCTTTATTACATAAAGAAAAAAAAACACACAAAAAAAAGTTAGGGGTAAAAGACAGGTTAGAGCCAGGTTGGTTAGGCGTCTCATTTGGGTTGAGGAATTGTTATGTTCGAATCATAATAACCTGAAATTAAGTATTAATGCGAATTTTCTTTCTTCATGCCACAGTAAGATGAAATAAGGCAAAACGAAGGTAATTAGTTAATATTAATTAGTAATGTATTGTATGTATTGTAATTGATATAGAAAAAATATTTCTAAACTATTTTTTTTAATAGTGTAGGGAAGTATATAAAGAAACTATTAGGGATACCTAGCTATATATTAAAGAGAGAATAAATTTAATTTGTGTTTATATGCCGCCTGGCATGAAGCAATTTAAGAAATGAAATTAACACATGTACTCTTAGAGAAATTCAGTAATAAACGAAGTGAATTGAAATATCTTAGTAACTTCAGGAAAAGAAATCAAACGAGATTCTACGATTAATGTGAATGAAAGTAGAGAAGCCTATATTTATATCAGAATACATATTTTTTTGTTTAACACAAAAAATTTATATTGTAATTAATTTTTTTAATAATAACATTACTAGGGTTTCCAACCCCCGCGAGTTTTGCGGGGGAAAGCATGAAAAACCTACTGATAAATTAAATAAGTAAAATGGGCTACAAACCTGTTTGAATATAAAGGGGAACCTTCCTCTAAGGCTAAATATAATATATAAGCGATAGTGAAAAGTACCGTGAGGGAATGGATTGAATTAGTAGTTTTATAAGCAGCTCGAGTAAAGTTTAAATAAACAATGCGAGCGTACCTTTTGCATAATGGGTCAGCTAGTTAATGTTAGATGCGAGCAGCAATGCCTAGATAAACCAATTATGAAATAATGAATTAGTATCTAAAATTAGACCCGAAGCCTGGTGATCTTACCACAGTCAGGATTATAAAAGTCCGAACGGGTTATCGTTGTAAAGATATCCGATGA
>Ga0233353_1000010_pt1 | contig 17437 bp, 13 predicted proteins | sample GEONDECOMP319_FD_180699 | JGI IMG/M metagenome (GOLD analysis project Ga0233353, IMG submission 180699) | Leaf litter microbial communities from Shasta-Trinity National Forest, California, United States - GEON-DECOMP-319 | ecosystem: Environmental > Terrestrial > Plant litter > Unclassified...
TGCACTGCAAGCGCAGGGCATCAACCCACGCCGCTACTTCTACCCGTCGCTGGACACCCTGGACTACCTGCAACCCCAGGCCGCTCAACCCCATTCACGCTGCCTGAGCCAACGCATCCTGTGCCTGCCGATTTACCCGGGGCTAGAACGCGAAACCCAGGACCAGGTCATCGACACCCTGCTGCGCCAGCGCGAGCAAATGCCATCCCAGGATGCATCACTGGCACACGCGGGGTGATGCGGTGAAAAAGCTATCCGTGGTGCAGAACACCACCATCAGCTACATGGGCCAAGCCTATGCGTTGCTGGTGGGCATCTTGATCATGCCGTTCTACCTCGGCCACTTGGGCGCCGAAGTCTACGGCCTGATCGGTTTCTACACCGTGTTGCAGGCCTGGCTGCAATTGCTGGACGTGGGCATGTCGCCGTCACTGGTACGCGAGATCGCCCACCACCAGGGCAGCGACAAATGCCAGCGCCTGTCCGGCTGGCTGCTGCGCTCGTTTGAAGTGATCTTCGTGCCACTGGCGCTGCTGTGCATTGCCGGTGTGTGGCTGGCCAGCCCATGGATTGCAGGGGAATGGCTGCATGCCCAGAGCCTGGCGCCTGACACCCTGGCCCATTGCGTAGCACTGATGGGCGTGCTGGTTGCTTTCAGGCTCTACGCCACGCTGTACAAGAGCGGGTTGCAGGGCCTGGAACTGCATGCCTGGCTCAACGCTGCCAACGTGGTCATCGCCACCCTGCGCTACTTCGGCGGCCTGGCACTGGTGGCCTGGGTGTCCAAGGACCCGGTGGTGTTTTTCGAGTTTCAGGTAGCCGTGGGTTTGATCGAAACCCTGATCTTCGCAGTAAAAGCCTGGCAACGGTTGCCGCCACCCGGCGTGTTCAGCGGCCTGAACTGGGCGCTGATCAAACCCGTGCTGCCATTCGCCGGCAGCCTGTCGTTAAGCACGCTGCTGTGGATACTGCTGACCCAGCTGGACAAGGTGCTGCTGTCCTCGGCCCTGACCTTGAAAGACTATGGCTACTTCTCCCTGGTAGCGCTGGTCAGCACCGGCATCATGATGCTGATCAACCCCCTGGTGCAGACCCTGCTGCCACGCATGACCGCCCTGATGGCCCAGGATCGCAAGGCCGACATGCAGGCGCTGTACCTGGCCGCGCACCGGTTTGTCGCCACCTTCATCGTGCCCCTGTCAGTGGTCATCGCCGTGCATGGCGGCACCCTGATCTACGCCTGGAGCGGCGACCGCCTGGCCGCCCAGTGGGTCGCACCGATCCTGTTCTGGTACGCCCTGGGCAGCGGCATCCTGAGCCTGAACGGCTTTCAGTTCTACCTGCAATACGCCCACGGCCGGGTGCACTTGCACCTGTGGTACAGCCTGGTCTCGGCCGTCATCACCGTCCCGGTGCTGATCCTGGCCGTGCACTACTACAGCGCCTACGGCGCAGCCATCGCCTGGTTCGTGTTGCGCCTGCTGGCCTTCAGCTTCTGGCCAGCCTTCATCCACCGGCGCCTGGCCCCCGGCATCCAGCGCCAGTGGTTGCAGGACATTGTGCGCATTGTGCTGATGAGCGCCCTCGGTGTGTGGCTGACACAGCCGCTGGTGCACGCCATGGCCGGGGAAAACCGCCTGCAGACCTTTTTTGCCCTGGCCCTGTGCGGCCTCATCACGCTGGTGCTGGTGGCCGGCAGTTATCGCCCCTTGCTGCAACGTGTCCTTGTGATCTTCAACCGTGTGAGCACTCAACGATGAACAGCAGACTCGAAAGCGACATCACCAAACACTGGGGCACGGCACGCGAACCACTGCTGAGCATCGTCTGCCCCACCTACAACCACGAGCACTTCGTGGCGCAGACCCTGGACAGCTTTCTCGCCCAGCAAACCGACTTTCCTTTCGAAGTGGTGATCAACGACGACTGCTCCACCGACGGCACCACCGCCATCGTCGCCGACTACGCACAGCGCTATCCCACCATCATCAAGCCGCAGTTTCATAGCGAGAACCAGTACCAGCAGGGCAACCATCCGTGCCCCGGCCTTTTCCGCATCGCGCAGGGCAAATACATTGCCTTCTGCGAGGGCGATGACTACTGGACCGACCCCTTCAAGCTGCAAAAGCAGGTGGACTTCCTGGAGTCCCACCTCGACTACGTACTGACCTACCACGACGCCATGGCCTTCAACGAGCATGGCGTGCAAGGCATTCAGTTGCAGGGCAAGGGCCAACGCGATGCCACGGGCCTGGAGCTGATGAAAGGCCGCGCCATCTCGACGCTCACCGTGTGTTTTCGCAATGTGCTGCACGAGATGCCCCGCGAGCTGCGCGGTGCGCCGCTGAACGATTTGGTGTGGTGGGCCTTGTTGGGCGCGCACGGTAAGGGCAAGTACCTGGGTGATATCGCCCCGGCGGCCTACCGGGTGCACCTTGGCGGGGTGTTCTCCATGTGTGCGAACAAGAAAAAGCTGCAAATGACCCTGCACACCTACGGCGCTCTGGCCAACTACTACTTCCGCATCGGCAACCAGCCCTTGTACGAGCACTGCCAAATGCAGCTGTTCGGCCTGTCACTGTCAGCCATCTCGCCCCTGCACAAACTGCAGGCGCTGGCCCAGGTAGTGCGTAACGTCAGCATCAACCTGATGCGACGCGTCAGCGCGCCGGCACGGGGCTGAGAACGATCATGTTCAGCAACGTCCTGATCGTCTGCGTCGGCAACATTTGCCGCAGCCCCATGGCTGAAGCGCTGCTGCGTCAGCGCGTGGCCGGGCGCCTGAACGTGTGCTCCGCCGGTATCAACGCCTGCAATGGCGCGCACATGGACCCCGACGCCAAGGCCGTCCTCAAGCAGCACCAGGTCAGAAGCGGCGACCACCGCGCCTGCCAGGTCACCGCCGACCTGCTGCATTGGGCAGACCTGGTGTTGCTGATGGAACACACACAACTGCAACGCGTTATCCGCCTGGCTCCTGAAGTTCGGGGCAAGGTTTTTCTGATCGGCAAATGGCAGGACGACCTGCAGATCGCCGATCCCTACCGCCGCCAGAAAAACGCCTTTCAACAGACCTACACGCACCTCTCGCGCTGCGTCGACGACTGGTTGCCCTACCTGAGCCTTGAGGATCAATAAAAATGACAGCAATGACCCGCTCTTCGCTGGAGTACTACCAGGACACTCAGCTAGACCTGGCGACCATCTTGCGCACGCTGTTTGACCACAAACGCCTGATCTTCGGGGTGGTGGGTGCCTTTGCGGTCGCTGGCTTGACCTTCGCCATCCTGGCCACGCCCATCTACCAGGCCAACGTGATGATCCAGATCGAACCCCGCCGGGTCGGCCTGGACAACACACCAGAAATCAACACTAAGCCCAACGCCGTGTCCCAGGCCACCGCCGAGATCGAATTGATCCGCTCGCGCTCCGTATTGGGCCAGGTGGTCAACGAACTGAACCTGGATATTATTGACAAGCCCAAGTACTTCCCCGGCATCGGCGCCTACCTGGCGCGCACCTTCAAACCTAGCGCAGAGTCACCGCTGGCTACCCCGCTGCTGGGCCTGACCAGCTACGCCTGGGGTGGTGAACAGCTGAAGGTTTCGACGCTGGAAGTACCCGATAGCCTGCTGGGCAAAAAACTGACCCTGGTAGCAGGCGACAGCGGCCAATACCGCCTGCTGGACAGTGACGGCATGCTGTTGCTCAAAGGCCAGGCGGGCGAGTTGGCCGCAGCCGGTGGCATCAGCCTCAAGATTGATACCCTGCAAGCGCATCCCGGCACCGAGTTCACCCTGGCCCGCAACCGCGCCCTGGTGACCCAACTGGACTACCAGACCAAACTCAAGGTGGTTGAAGCCGGCAAGGACTCGGGCATCGTCTACCTGTCGCTGGAAGACTCCGACCCGGCTCAGGCCAATCAAGTGCTCAACGAAATCAGCCGCCTGTACGTGCGGCAGAACCTGGAGCGTACCTCGGCCGAAGCCGAGCAGCGCCTGGAGTTTCTGCGCTCGCAACTGCCACTGGTACGCGCCGAACTGACCAAAGCCGAAAACGCCTTGCATGACTATCAAATGCGCAGCAAGTCGGTGGACATCAGTCAGGAAACCACCTCGCTGCTCAATCAAGTCGTGACCGTGGACAACTCGATCTCCGATCTGAAGCTCAAACGTGCCGACCTGGACCGGCTCTACACCCGTCAGCACCCCACCCAAGTGGCCCTGACCAACCAGATCAACCAGCTCGAAGCACAGAAAGCCGGCATGCAAGACAAGGTCCGCACCCTGCCTGAAACCCAGCAGGAATTGCTGCGCCTGACCCGTGAACAGCAAGTTACCAACCAGACCTACACCCAGCTGCTGAACAAGACCCAAGAGCAGGACATCATCCGCGCCGGCAACATCGGCAACGTGCGGATCATCGACAAGGCCGACGCCAACGTCGAAGAGCCGGTCAAACCCATGCGCAAGTTGATCGTGCTGCTGAGCCTGCTGCTCGGCGCCCTGGTGGCCGTGGCCATCATCTTCGTGCGCAAAGCCTTCGACCGCGGCATCGTCAACCCTGATGACATCGAAAACCTCGGCATTCCCGTGTACGCCTCGGTGCCCCTGTCACGTATGCAGGACCGCCTCAGCAAAGGCCGCCAGGCCCGCAATAACAGCGACGATACCAAGCTGCTCAGTGTCAGCGAGTCTTCGGAGCTGGCTGTGGAGTCCCTGCGCAGCCTGCGCACCAGCCTGCACTTTGCGATGCTGGAGGCCCGTAACAACATCCTGATGATTTCCAGCCCCAGCCCTGCAGTGGGTAAATCCTTCGTCAGTGCCAACCTGGCGGTGATCATCGCCCAGACCGGCAAGAAGGTGCTGCTGATCGATGCCGACATGCGCAAGGGCTACCTGCACAAAGTGCTCGGGCTGCAACCGCGCCATGGTCTGTCCGATGCCCTGGCTGCCCGCCTGAGCAACCGCGAGGTGATCAACGCCACGGCGGTGGACAACCTGCACTTCATCTCCTGCGGCTTTGCGGCGCCCAACCCTTCGGAGCTGTTGATGCACGACAACTTCCACCGGTTGCTGCGTGAGCTGGCGCCCAAATACGACCTGGTGATCATCGATACCCCACCCATCATGGCGGTGACAGATGCCGCCCTGGTCGGCCGCCAGGCCGGCACCACGCTGCTGGTGGCGCGTTTTGGCAAAAGCTCGGCCAAGGAAGTGGAAAGCGCCAAACGTCGTCTCGCGCAGAACGGTGTGCTGGTCAAGGGCGCGATCTTCAACGGCGTGGAACGCAAGGCGTCCACTGCCGAATACGACTGCTCTGCCTACGACTACAGCCCCGGCAAGAAATAACCCGCCAACGGCCCCCACACACATGTCCCCGGTACGCACCGGGGCCAGCAGCGAGACACGCACCATGAGCTACCTCAACGACAGTTCCAACTGGTACCTGATCCAGACCAAGCCACGCCAGGAAAGCCGGGCTGAAGAGCACCTGATCCGCCAGCATTTCGAATGCTTCCGGCCGATCAAACCGGTCGTGGAAAGCGCGCGCAAGCCCCGTAAGTTGCTGGAAGAAGAGTTGTTCCCAGGCTACCTGTTCATCCGCATGGACCAGGCCGACAGCTGGTACCCGATCCGTTCCACCCGCGGTGTGTGCCGCATCGTGGCCTTTGGCGGCGCGCCGTGCCCGGTCCCTCCTGGCCTGATCACACAGATCCGTCGGCGCCTGGCGGCTCCTGAACCACAGCCCAGCTTCAACCAGGGCGAACAGGTGGTGGTACGCACCGGCACCAGCGAACTGCAGGCCATCTTCCTCAGCGATGACGGCGAAGAACGGGCGGTAATCCTGCTCAACCTGCTGCAACGCGAACAACGTATCAGCCTGCCCAAGAGCAGCCTTTCCCGCGTGGCCATGCCGGCCTGCTGAACGCGAACCAGCCAGACCACACAGGGGGGAACTGCCATGCCTGCCACCACTACCCTGGTTACCTTGACCTACGGGAACCGCCTTCACTACCTGCAAGCGCTGATCGAGCGCTCACTGGCCTGCACCAAAATTGGCCAGGTAATTGTGGTCAACAACGCTGCCAGCGCCGACCTGAGTCCGTTGCTGCACCGCTGGCCTGCTCAAGTACGGATCATTGACCTGCCCAGCAACACCGGCTCGGCCAATGGCTATGCCGTGGGCATCGATGCAGCACTCAAGGCCGGTGCCGAATACATCTGGCTGATGGACGATGACAACGCGCCTACAGCCGGTGCCATCGAGCTGCTGCACCTGCGCCTGGCCGAGTGCAGCCGCAAGCTGGGCCGTGCACAGGTGGCGGTGATGGGCTTTCGCCCCACCCACCAGGCAGACATTGCTGCCGGGGTGCCCCAACGTTTTGCCTTCCCCCACCGCTCCAGCTGCTTTGGTTTCCACATTGCCCAACTGCCCTACAAGTTGTGGCGGCGCTTGCCATGGGGCAAACCCCATGCCGAGAGCCTGCATCACAGCCTGGTAAAACTGCCGTTCGCCACCTATGGCGGGCTGCTGGGCCACCGCGCCATGTATGAAAACATCGGCCTGCCCCGCACTGACATGATCCTGTATGCAGATGACACTGAGTACACCCGGCGTATCACCGCCAGCGGCGGGCATATCTTCCTGGTCACCGATGCGCAGCTTGACGACCTGGAACACTCCTGGAACATCAAGTCACGCACCAACAACATCTACGAGACGTTTCTGCTGGGTGATTCTGACCTGCGCGCCTATTACACCGCCCGCAACCAGGCCTGGTTCGACAAGTACGTATGGGCCCGCTGGGGCTGGCTGTACAGCCTCAACCGTGCGGTGTTCATGACCCTGCTGCGCCTGGTGGCCCTGCGCAGCGGTACCCCGCAACGGCTGGCGCTGTTGCAACAAGCCATTGCCGACGGCGAGTCCGGCCGGCTGGGCCTGAACAAGTCCTTTCCCCTATGAACGTACTCTTCCTCTCCAGCCTGTATTCGCCAAACATTGGCGGCGGTGCTGAAATCGTGCTGCAACGCACGGTCGAAGGGTTACATCGACGTGGCATGAACGTGTGCGTGCTGACCACCGGCCCCCATACCGGCCTGAGCCACGACCACGTCAAGGGCGTGAAGGTCTACCGCGCCGGCTTGCACAACACTTACTGGCACTTCAGCGACCAGCGCCCCAATGCCCTGGCCCGCCTGGGCTGGCACCTGCGCGATCGCTACAACATGGGCATGCGTACCTATGTGAGCCAGGTCATTGCCCAGGAGAAAATCGATGTGGTGGTCTGCCATAACCTGGGCGGCTGGTCAGTAGCGGTGTGGGACGAAATCTCCAAGGCCGGTGTGCCGATCGTTCAGGTACTGCACGACATGTACCTACTGTGCCCCGGCAGCCTGATGTTCAAGAAACGCCAATGCTGTAACGGCCCGTGCACCCTGTGCCAAACCCTGCGCAAAGGGCATGCCGAACGCTCTTCGCAGGTAGACGCGGTAGTGGGTGTCAGCCACTTCCTGCTGGAGCGCGTGCAAAAGGCGCGGTTTTTCCGCAACGCCCATGCCCAGGTGATCTACAACGCCAGCCCCTGCGTAGAAGAAGTGCACAAGCCACACCCCAAAGGCCGCCTGGCCGACAGCGAACCGCTGCGCTTCGGCTACCTGGGCACGCTGTCGGACCACAAAGGCGTGCGCTGGATGATTGAGCAGTTCAAGCACCTGCCCTTCAACGCCACGCTGCAGATTGCCGGGCGTGGGCAACAGGACTACGAACGCGAAGTACGCCAACTGGTGGGCGATGCCGAGAATATCCACTTTGTCGGCTACCAGTCGCCGGAAAGCTTCTATCGGCAGATCGATGTCGCCCTGGTGCCGTCGCTGTGGAATGAACCCTTCGGCATGGTGGCCGTGGAAGCCTGCGCCCATTCGATACCCGTGATCGCCAGCAACCGTGGCGGCCTGCCGGAGATCATCCGCGAGGGCATCAACGGCTTGCTGTGCAACCCCGACGAGCCGGACTCGCTGGCCTTGGCGATGTTGAGCCTGTACCGCCAGCCCGACCTGCGTCGGCAACTGGCCAGCCAGGCCCGTGCCAGCGTGGCACCACTGCTGGAAATCGACCGCATGCTCGACAGTTACCAACAGCTGTTTTTCCAGGTCCACCAAAACAGAGGCGCCCGCCATGACTACCAGCCTGCCTCAGAGTCTCTCTAAACGCCCCTTGCAGCTAGCGGTCAGCAAATCGCTGATCGTATTGCTGGTGGCTATCAGCCTGGTGCTGGTAGAAACCTTTTCCGGGGCGCTGCGCTTTTACCTCGACCAGCTCGGCCTGGCCCCGCTGCTGTATACCCCCAAGGCAGCCTGCCTGGGCTTGTTCGCGCTGGAGTTGTTGAACTACAAGGGCGGTCGTGGCTTCTGGTTCATGCTGTTGCTATTGGCCGTCGCCGCCCTGTTGGCCATGCTCCACGGTGCGACGCTGAACAACGTCGGTTTCGCCTTCTACATGTACAGCCCGTTTCTGTTCGGCGTGGTCTGCGGCACGCACCTGGAGCACCGCAAGCGCTGGCTGGCCCTGGTAGTAGGCCTGTGCCTGGTGGCCTCATTGGTGGGGATTGCCCTGGACAAGTACACCGCCGTGCCATGGAAAGGCTACAGCTACAGCGTCGGGGATACGCAACTGACGGGTAACCAGACCTGGTCGGACAACGGTGTCGACCGCATCGCCGGTTTCTCCCGCCTGTCCACCACGCTGTCGGTGATGGTCGCCATTTACAGCCTGTACCTGAGTGCCTTCACCCGCTCCCGGATGATCATGGCACTGTTGTTTGCCGTCAGCCTCGTAGCCATCTACTTCACCACCAACAAGTCTACGGTCATGGCATTTGCCTGCACGGTCATGTTGATGCCGTTCCTGCGCAACCGGCTGCTGTGCCGGGTGATCTTCAGCGCGGTAGTAGCCATGGGTATCGCGCTGCCGATCATCGGCCTGACGGTGGATTTCGACGCCAATTCGGCCGCGGCACAAAGCGGTGTGCTGTCCTCGTTCTATGACCGCCTGATCAACACCTGGCCTGACCTTGTGCACAACCAATGGGTGCAGGGCTGGACCCTGTGGGGTGCCGGTTTCGGCATGGTGGGCAGCAGCGTTACCGCGTTCCCAGTGATGTCGGCGTCGGCACCCGTGGTCGCCGACAACAGCGCCTTGTACCTGTGGGCCACCTTTGGCATCGCCGGCGTGGCGGTGTACAGCCTGGTATTGCCGTTGCTGATACAGCTGCGGGAAAAGACCACCCGCCAGGCCCGGGCATTGGTGAGCATTTGTTTCTGCCTGACCCTGGTGAGCTGGACCACCGACATCCCGGAAGGCTCGGTGGGCGCGCTGTTCCTTGGCTTGTCGGTGGCCGTGGCCCTGCGGCGCCAGGCCATGCCGGTCAACGCCGACATCCGCCAACCTGCCCGCCCCCCTCGTCAACCGGCGTTCGCCACGCCCTTTCGGACGCTATGAACTGATGATGCGAAGACTGCTACCTTGCCTGACCTTGCTGCTAGTGGGCATGGCAGCGGCTGATGAGCCGTTTCTGATCGGCACCACCACACACCTCAAAGACGGCTCGCCAGCACTGGAGCGCACCTTCCAGTTGGCGGGCGAGGCCGGTATCAACGCGGTGCGCGAAGACGCTTATTGGGCCAGGGTTGAGCTGCAACGTGGGCAGATGCAAATCCCGGACACCTGGCGCGATTACCAAGCGGCCGTGAAAGCCCACGGCATGAACAACATGGTCATCCTTGATTACAGCAACCAGTACTACGACAACGCCTTGCCACGCACCGCCTCGGTCCGTAACGGCTTTGCCCTCTACGTCGACTACGTGACCCGGGCACTGGCCGGCCAGGCGAACTTCTACGAGATATGGAATGAATGGGACCTGGCTGGCGCCGCTGACCGGGCACTGAGCGACGACTACATCACCCTGGTCAATGCCACGGCTACCCAGCTTCATCAAAGCGATCCCAAAGCCCGGATCCTGGCAGGCTCGGTGACCACCGAAGGTCTGAACAAGGGCTTCGCTGATCGCTTGATCGAAGGCGGCCTTGCCGATCGGGTAGACGGGTTGTCATTGCACCCTTATGTGCACTGCGCAGGTAACTCGGGCAAAACCCCGGAGAGCTGGATCAAGTGGCTGGGCGCTACCGACCAGCGCCTGACCCGGCTGGCCGGCAAGCCCGTGCCGTTGTACTTGACCGAAATGGGCTGGCCCACCGCCAACGAACCCTGCGGGGTCGACGAAACCACCCAGGCCATGTTTCTGGCCCGCGCCTACTTTCTGGCCAAGACCCTGCCCAGCATCAAGGGCATGTGGTGGTACGACCTGGTCAACGACGGTACCGACCCTACCGAGCGCGAACACAACTTTGGCCTGCTCCGGCAGGACCTGACGCCCAAACCGGCTTACCAGGTGCTCAAGGCCATCGCCCCGGTCCTGTCGCAGTACCGCTACAACAACCAGAAAAGCCTGCTGGGCGACAACCTCTACCTGCTCAATTTCGACAAGGGCAACGACCAGGTGCTGGTGGCCTGGTCCGTCGCCGGCAAAGCGGTGGTGAAAATTGAAGCCAATGGCCGCCTGCACGGGGCCGTGCGGGCACTCAATACCCAACACCCGGAACGGGGCCTGGCGGCTGTCGGGCAATGGCAATGCCCCAAGGCCGAAGAAGAACACTGCACCACCGTGATCACACTCACTGACTTCCCGCAAATCATCAGCCTGGGTGACGCCAGTTGGCTGTTTACCCGCTGAGCAAGGCTGCGCCTTGAAGGACTGACCCATGGTAGTTATCAACGCACGTTTTCTGACCCAGGAATTGCGCGGTGTGCAACGCTTTGCCGAACAGGTCAGCCTGGCCCTTCAGGCCAGACGCCCGGATCTGGTGTTCGTCTGCCCTGACCACATCCAGATGCATGACACCGCCAGACGCCTGAACGTACAAACCCTGGGGCGCCGCAACGGCCACCTGTGGGAGCAACTGGACTTGCCCCGCTACCTGCATCGCCTCGGCTCGCCGCTGCTGGTGTCGCTGGGCGCCACGGCGCCGCTGCTCTACCGCAATCAGATCGCTACCCACCACGACATTACGTATGCGCGGCATCCGGAAAGCTACACCTGGGCGTTCCGCACCAGCTACCGGGTCATGACGCCCATCCTGCTCAAGCATTTGAAAACCTTGATCACGGTGAGTGACTTCTCCCGCCGGGAAATTGCCGAATTCTATGACTTCCCCAAGGAACGCATCCTGGTGGTGCCCAATGCCGTAAGCGACAAGTTCCAACCTGGCGTACCGGCGCGGCAGCGCGATGGGTACCTGCTGGCCGTGTCGTCGCCCAGTGCCCACAAGAACTTTACCCGCATGATCCACGCCTTCCTGCAGCTCAAGGGCCATGACCGGGTGCAGTTGCGGATCGTCGGGGCAGCCAACGATATTTTTGCCGACCCCAGCCTGCAGCGCCTGGCCAGCAGTGACAAACGGATCCGCCTGCTGGGCCGGCTCAGCGACGAAGAACTGATCGTGCAATACCAGGGCGCCGCCGCGTTTGTCTTCCCCTCGCTGTACGAAGGCTTCGGCATTCCGCCCTTGGAAGCCCAAGCCTGTGGATGCCCGGTGCTGGCGGCCAACGCGGCCTCGATCCCGGAAGTCCTGCAGTCCAGTGCCCTGTATTTCGACCCGCTGGATACCGGCCACATCACCCAGGCGATGCACCTGGCGTTGAGCAACCAATGCATTCGCCAACAGCTGCGCACCCTGGGCTTGCACAACGTGTCGCGGTTCGACTGGGACCGCTCCGCCGCACTGGTCAGCGAACAGATCGACGCCCTGCTCGCCCAACAACCTTCCACCCACGCGGCTCTGCCTCTGAACGCCAGCGTACCCAAATAACCGCCGACAACAACAAAGGGTGGCACCATGAAGATTGCTATCGTCCATGACTGGCTCGTCACTTACGCAGGCGCCGAGCGTGTGCTCTCGGCCCTGCTGAAGATCTGGCCAGAAGCAGACCTGTTTTCCGTCATCGATTTTCTCAGCGACGAAGACCGCGCACACCTGGGTGGCAAACGCGCCCAAACCACCTTTATCCAGCATCTGCCAAAAGCGCGGACCCGCTATCAGCAATACCTGCCGCTGATGCCCCTGGCTATTGAGCAATTGGACCTGTCGGGTTACGACCTGGTGATTTCCAGTAGCCACGCCGTGGCCAAGGGCGTGCTGACCGGCCCGGACCAATTGCACATCAGCTATGTACACTCCCCCATCCGCTACGCCTGGGACCTGCAACATCAATACCTCAACGAAGCCGGGCTCAGCCATGGCCTCAAGAGCAAGGTGGCGCGCATGATCCTGCACTACATGCGCATGTGGGATCAGCGCACAGCGGCGGCCGTGGACGAGTTCATCGCCAACTCCCAATTCATCGGCCGGCGCATCGACAAGGCGTACCGCCGCCCCTCCACCGTGATCTATCCACCAGTGGACACCCGCGGTTTCGACCTGCAAGTGAACAAGCAGGATTACTACCTGACCACCTCACGCATGGTCCCCTACAAGCGGGTACCGATGATCGTCGAGGCGTTCCGGGCGATGCCCGACAAACACCTGATCGTGATTGGCGACGGCCCGGAAATGGAAAAGTGCCAGGCCATGGCCGCCGGTAACGTCACCCTGCTGGGCTTCCAACCCTTCAGCGCCCTGCGCGAATACTTGCGCAACGCCAAAGGTTTCGTCTTCGCCGCAGAAGAGGATTTCGGCATCAGCCCGGTGGAGGCCCAGGCCTGTGGCACCCCGGTTATTGCCTTCGGCCGTGGCGGCACACTGGAAACAGTGCACGGCTTGGACCATGAGCACCCCACCGGGGTGTTCTACCACCAGCAAAGCGTGGCGGCGATTATCGAAGGGATTGGCGAGTTCGAACGCAACGCCTACCGCATCACCCCCCAGGCCTGCCGCGAAAACGCCGAACGCTTCTCCGAGCAACGCTTCGAGCATGAAATGCGCCAGTTCGTCGAAGCACGCTGGGAAGAAGACCATCCGCCGTTGGCGCTGCCATTTGCGGTTACCGCACCACGCTTGAGCCTCGCACCTTCAATGGTCGCAGGCGCAAAACCGTTATGACTGGGGGGCACTGCTATGGCACGACCGTTCAAGGGCATCCTGCAAGCCCACCAATCAGCGTTGTCCCTGGCCCACAGGGCCCTCGACATTGGCGTCATCGCTGCCTGCAGCCTATGGTTCGCATCACTGGAAGGCCGCCTGCACGAGGGCGATACCTGGGTCCGGCTGATGTCCACCGTACTGATTTTCCACTGGTTGGCTGAATACCATCAGCTCTATGGTTCCTGGCGCGGCGAACGGGTGTCGCGGGAACTGCTGCGGTTATTCAACTATTGGGCATTGACCTTCTGCTGCCTGCTGATCATCGATTACCTGCTGACCCCCACCGGGCTGGTGCTGGATAGAAACCGCATAGCCTGGTTCGTGCTGGTGTTATTTGCGCTCAGCGGCTACCGGCTGCTGATCCGCAGCACCCTGCAAACTTTACGACGCCATGGTTTCAACCGGCGCACCGTGGCCATTGTCGGCACCGGGCAGATCGGCGAGCGCCTGGCCTGCTCCATCGCTGCCGCCCCCTGGATGGGCCTGCACCTGCTGGGCTTCTACGACGATACGCCAGAGCAGATGGCACTGGACGAGCTGGGCAAGCGTGTACCGGTACTGGGCGGCCTTGACCAATTGGTGCTGGATGCCCGCGCCGGGCGTATCGACAAGGTCTACATCACCCTGGCGATGAGTTTCGAGCCGTCACTGTGCAACCTGGTCAAGGGCCTGAGCGACACCACCGCCTCGGTGTACCTGATACCCGATGTGTTCATGTTTGACCTGCTGCACGCCCGCAGCGAGAGCATCAACGGCCTCACCAGCATCAGTCTGGTAGACACCCCGATGGATGGTTCCAGCCAGTTGATCAAACGTTTTGAAGACATTGTCGTCACCAGCCTGATCCTGGCAGTGATCGCCCTGCCGATGCTGCTGATTGCCTTAGGCATCAAAATCACATCACCGGGGCCCGTGTTTTTTCGCCAGACCCGCTATGGTTTAGATGGGCGGCCGATCATGGTGTGGAAATTTCGCAGCATGACCGTCCAGGAAAATGGCAATGAAGTACGTCAAGCCAGTCGCAATGACTGTCGCGTGACCCCATTCGGGGCGTTTTTGCGGCGTACATCGCTGGACGAGCTGCCGCAGTTTTTCAACGTACTGCGCGGTGATATGTCGATCGTCGGCCCGCGGCCCCATGCCGTGGCGCATAACGAGGAGTACCGCACCCAGGTCAGCTGTTACATGTTGCGGCACAAGGTCAAGCCCGGCATCACCGGCTGGGCGCAAGTCAACGGATGGCGCGGGGAGACCACGACCTTGGACAAAATGCAGAAGCGCATTGAATTCGACCTCGAGTACATCGAGCACTGGTCGATCTGGCTGGACCTGAAAATCATCGCCCTGACGCTGTTCAAGGGCTTCATCCACAAAAACGCCTTTTGACCCCCTATAAGATCCCAACCGTGGAGAACTATGCCTTCTCCAAGAGAGACTTTGCCATGAAGCAATCGCTACTCGGTGTGCTGCTTGTTGCTGCATTGATTCAAGGCTGTGCGTTTGCACCGGGGCAACACATGACCCCCGACGACGCCCAGGACGAAGGAACCGGCCCGGTGACCGTGGTCCCCATTACCTACACCACCGTCAACCAGCAAAAAGTGATTTATAAACCGCAGCCTATCCCGGCGGTGCTGCTGGACTACCGGCCCAGTGACTATCACATCGGGCCAGGTGACAACCTGGTCATTACTGTCTGGGAGCACGCCGAACTAAACTCGCCGTCCAACCAGACCCAGGCCGAGGCCAGCGCCCGCGTGGTGCGCCTGGATGGCACGCTTTACTACCCCTACATCAACTCGATCAAGGCCGGCGGCCTGACGGTTCCGGAGTTTCGCGCCAACCTGCAGAAGGCCCTGGGTCAGTACCTGACCGGCGCCCAGGTAGACGTCAATATCCAGGCCTACGACAGCCAGAAGGTCATCATCTCCGGCGCGGTGAAAAACCCGGGGCCACAGTCGCTCAACAACATCCCCGTCAACTTGGTGGATGCCATCAGCCGCGCAGGTGGCGAGACCACCGACGCCAACCTGGCCAACCTTATCCTCAAGCGTGACGGCCACGAGTACGTCATGGACATCGACACGTTGAACCGCACTGATTCACGCCTCAACGAGGTGTACCTCAAGGACGGCGACCAATTGCACCTTGGCAATGACAACGCCAATAAGATCTACGTACTGGGCGAAGTGCAGAAGCCGCAGGTGATGAACTACGGCACCAGCACCTTCAACCTGATGGAGGCCCTGGGCAATGCCGGTGGCATCAGCCAGGAAACGGCCAATGCCGAAGCGGTCTATGTGATCCGTGGCGCACAGGGCAGCACTGGCCAGCCGGCGACCGTGTTTTTCCTCAACGTGAAGAAGCCGACGGCTTTTTTGCTGGCCCGCCAGTTTGATTTGCGCACCTCTGATGTGGTGTTTGTGGGGCCGGCGAATATTACGCGGTGGAACCGGTTTATCAGCCAGTTGTTGCCTTCAGCTACGGTTGTGGGCACTACAGCGGCGTTTAATCATTAGTGGGCAGGGGCGATTGCATCAAGGCCACCGAGTGCTTGCCTTGGTTCTTCTAGCGCCCATCAGATCGCGCGCCGCGTGGGCGGCGCGCGATCTGGTGGGCGCCTGAGAAACCTCGGCATGCACCTAGAGGCCCTAACGCAATCCCTCAACACACCCCAAATACACCCCGTCCCCCCAAAAAAAGCCCGCCCGGCCGCCCGGCGGGCTTTTTTGCGTTATATCCCCCGTCAAACTTCCGCTACGATTACCCTGAGATCGCATTACCAACGGACCCCCCATGCCGGATGTCGCTAGCCCTGAATTCACCTCGCTGGTACTGGATAACGGCCTGCGCGTGCAGTTGCGTCATGAGCCGCGCCTGAAACGGGCCGCTGCGGCGTTGCAAGTCGCCGCCGGCAGTCATGACGTAGACACGCTGTGGCCAGGCCTGGCCCACTTCCTGGAACACCTGTTTTTCCTGGGCACTACGCGCTTCAACGGCGATCATGCCTTGATGCCGTTCGTCCAGCGTCATGGCGGGCAGCTCAACGCCAGTACCCGCGAGCGCACCACCGATTTCTTCTTCGAGTTGCCCGTGGAGTCGTTCCCCGGGGCCTTGGAGCGGCTGTGCGAAATGCTCGCCCACCCGCGCCTCGACCATCAGGCGCAACTGCGCGAACGCGAAGTGCTGCACGCCGAGTTCATCGCCTGGACCCGCGACCCCCAGGCGCGCCACCAACAATGGTTGACCGCCCCCCTGGCCGCCAACCACCCGCTGCGCGCCTTCCATGCTGGCAACCGCTACAGCCTGCCGGTACCGCGTGAAGCGTTCCAGCAAAGCTTGCTGGGCTTTTACCAGCGCTTCTACCAAGCGGGGCAAATGACCCTCAGCCTCGCCGGCCCGCAGCCACTGGATGAATTGCGCGCCCTGGCGGAAAAGGCCGGTGGCCTGCTGCGCGCAGGTACCCCTAGCCCGCGGCAGCCCGGCCCACCCTTGCTGGACAGTGCACGCCAAACCGCGGAAGTAGTGGATGAAACCCGCCTGAACCTGGTCTTTGCCTGTGAAGAAGTACCGGGTGACAGCGCCGGCGCCATCGACTTCCTGGCGGCCTGGATTGCCTCGTCACAACCCGGGGGCCTACTGACCGAACTGCAACGCCGCGGCCTGGTGGAAGGGCTGAGCCTGACCCCTCTGTTTCAGTTCGACGGTCAAGTGCTGCTCAACATCGAGTTCCGCCTTACCCCTGCCGGGCGGCAGCCGCGGCCCTTGATTACTGAGTTGTGCCTGGACTGGCTGGAGTTTTTTCAATCCCATGATGATTGGCAAAGCCTGCGTGACGAGTACCGCCTGCTGAGCCAACGCCGGCAGTTGGTCAGCCCCGCACTGGCCCTGGCACGTCACGACAATGAGCATTTCGGCAAGGCACCTGACCTCGAACTGAGCCAAGAGGCCCTGGCAGCGTTACGCGCCATTCTTGGCCAACTGCGCCCCGACACCATCCTCCATGGCCCCCTGACCCGCGCCGGCGTCGGTAATGGCGTGAAATGGCGCCTGCCCCAGCGCAATCGGTTCCTGCGCCCTAGCCGACGCCCTGACCAACCGGTACCTGCGCCAGCGTGCCTGGACAACATCGCCACCCAGCAAACCCCCAGCCATGAAGGCTGTGTCTACCTGCGCTGGCGGGTGAAGTCAGCCCATCGCACCGGGCTGTGGCGGTTGCTGGACCACCATTTGCA
>Ga0233353_1000012_pt1 | contig 17122 bp, 10 predicted proteins | sample GEONDECOMP319_FD_180699 | JGI IMG/M metagenome (GOLD analysis project Ga0233353, IMG submission 180699) | Leaf litter microbial communities from Shasta-Trinity National Forest, California, United States - GEON-DECOMP-319 | ecosystem: Environmental > Terrestrial > Plant litter > Unclassified...
TAACTAGAAACCCAACACTTATAGGTCAATTATTTTTTTTTGTTACAATATAAATAAAAAATAAACAATATAAAGAATAAATAAAAAGTATTTAAAACAAATAAGATAAAGTAAATAAAAAAAAAAGGAGTGTATAAAGAAAAAAACTAATTAGTACTGTATAAATACCATCCCCCTTTATTTTTCCCAACATAGTTGGGAAAAATATGGGGGCAGTCCCAACATAGTTGGGAAAAATATGGGGGGGGGGGTTAAGTTTTGGAATTATTTTATATAAAAATAAGTTCCAAAACTATGGGACTATAAATAAACGACTAATAAAAAAACTTTTATTATTAAGGTCAAGCTATCTTATTTAAAATATTTATTTTAAGCTAAGAATATTTATAAACCTATTTCTAGGTTACATAGAGTACACCTTAAATATAGAGCATATATATGCTCTATACTCAGTACCGTCTACTCGTTGCTCTTTTACAGACAATGTCTGACTTAGATCCGCGATTACCCATTTACATTTCTGTTATCTCTAGTGATGTTACCATACCCTGAGGCATTAATCAGGCCAGCAATAAAGTTTTTTTTTATTACCTTGGTTACTAGAGCTTTAGGGCTTCCCCGGAGTTTGACACTGTTGGACTAAATTAAACTTGCTTAAGGCTCATTAAATCCCTAAATATCCGAACACACTCTTGTTAGAGCTAGCTGAAATAACTGTACTAATTATACCAAAACCAGGTATAATTAATATGTAGCAATATTTTGATTAAAGGAATAGCTGTGTATTATAACACAGTCTAAGGGGAGGGGGCCTGCGTAGCAGGCCCTACTCCCCTTGGACAATTTTTAAATTAAAATTTAAAAATAGTCTTTTCTCATTAATACTCAAAAACTTTTATATCTTTGTTAGGACTTTATCTTGAATTGTAGTATTTTCTTCATGGCGGTTTATTAAGGATTTAATTGTTAGTATTTTAGATAGCCCTTTATCTGTTAAGTATTCTTTGTCTTGTATTAATCTATACACCTTTCTTCATCTTAAATAGCTTACATGCTTTCTAGATTGTAAGTGATATTGATCAAAATATTCTATAACCCTTTTAGCAGAACCGAAATTAGTAGAACCATAATAATAGGTATCTTGAGACTTCCTATGTCCGATGTTTCCACCTAAGTATTCTTTTATCATATTTAACAATAAATCACTTTTTTGATCTATTTGAAAATTTAATCTTATTTCCGGTTTATTTCTGGTAATACGTTTAATAATTTTTATTTGAAAACTAGCATCCGCATCAGAAAAACCTGCTAATCAGTGGTTATCAAAATTTTTACTTAAATCTATAGTAAAATTAATATTTTGATCTGCATACTTAGTATGACTTAATACATTATTAACTACTTGGTTAAATCTGTGTTCTGTTCTTAACTTACCATTTATCAAGTTAATTACATTTAACATACCCTCTTTATTAGATACTATTAAAAGGTATGCGTTTTTGTCCTTTACTTTCTTTACATTACCGTAACCTAATTTTTCTTTCAAGTAATAGGCTAGAAATGCATCTGGAGAACTAAAAACTATAACTAATTGTTGAGCTTTACTAAAATGACCATCCCCGTCTATTAATCCTGCTAGATAATAACCTAATTGTTCATTATTTAGAGGCTTCGAATGTTTAGGAACGTGATCTGATACACGTTTAACATTTTCTAAATTTACTACAACTCCGTCGCGTAGAGTCTCTGAGGTTCCATTTTTTATATATATAATGTTACCTGCTGATTTCCTTCATTGTTCTAACTTTTTAACTGTGTCATTTAAGAAGGAGTATTTAGAACTATATAGCGAAGGGGTCCCAGCATACAGCAACGTTAAGAGGCCTACATGCGTAACCTCTGGGTGTCCGAAGAATCAGAAAAGATGCTGGTATAGTATAGGGTCACCACCACCTGCGGCTTCAAAGAATGATGTATTAAAATTTCTATCAGTTAAAACCATTGTAATTGCACCGGCCAATACTGGTAATGATAATAATAATAATACAGCTGTAACAACTACAGATCATCCAAATAAAGCTAATTTGTGTAATCTTATACCTGGACTTCTCATATTAAGTACAGTTGTAATAAAGTTTATAGCTCCTAGTAGACTACTTATACCTGATAAGTGTAAAGCAAATATAGCTAAATCTACACTAGGTCCACTATGACTTTGTATTCCCGATAAAGGAGGGTAAAGTGTTCAACCTGTCAATTTAAAATAAACTTTTTCCAGTTTCATCGTTGTTATCCCCAGCGGGGGGGGGGGCCAGCTACGCTGGGCCGGGACCCCCGCAGGCTCCAGTCCCCCCCCCCCTTATAGGGGGGGGGCGCCCGGAGCTAATTACTTTAAATAGTATAAAATCTATTTAAAGAATCTCAATTATATTGAGTTCTTAAGGTATTCATGCTATTTTTTAGTAAAATTAATCTCTTAGTACCATCTAGAGTTTTATGTAATTTAGATAATCTTATTTTATGTATTTCACCTCAAGATAAAAAATCTTGATGTTTAGAACTAAATAAGGGGTATTTAGACAAGTAAACTATTAGTTTTTCACTAGAGCTCTTTTTACTTGTTCTAACTTCATACGCTAACTCTACAAATTCTTCTCTAGCGGGGGGGGGGCCCCTGCAGACTTTTTACCATATACTGCTTTTTGAGAGATTCTCATATAATGTCTTATTTCTTCAGCTATACCTTGTGAATTAATAGTAAAATTACTATAAAAATTACCATCTGCTTCAATAAACCCTGTTAATCATGGGTTATCCCCCAAATGACTAGTATCTAGTCCTAATTTAGTTAATTGGAGTTTATTGGATGAAAGTTTTGAAGTTGAAGTTGATTTAGCATTTAACCAATCAATCATTCTATGTAGAGCCTCTATTTTGGGAGTTCTCATTTTACCGTTAAGAAGTACAGCGATCTTTCATAGTGAATTTACGTCTTGAAATAAAAGGTTTACATATTTGGTTTTTTTTGGGTACTCTAGAGTACCAGCCCCAAATACTTCTTGCAATTTAATTGCTAAAGGCGCATCTTTATCTACAAAAGTGATTTTTACCTTAGGGTATAACAACTTACCTTTTTGATTTCTGTTTGTTACAGGTACAATTATTGAACCGTCTCCTTCCACCAATCCTGCCAAATAATGACCTAACATCTTTTTATTTACTGTAGTAGTTAAATCTGACATCTCGCCATCATTATACGGTTTTTGATGGAATAAACGACAAAAAAAAAGCTCCGCTTTTTTTATGGTTCTTTTTTACTTTTAATAAAAAAGTATTGCTTCGCAAGGAAAACTTTGTTATATTATTCGTATTTATCTTCAATAGTAATAATATAAAGTTTATTTGTTTTTATATTTTCATATAAGCATGGACTATATCTTCATCCATTTTAATATATGGATGTATCACGTTTAGTCTCTGAGGATCCTACTTAGACGACAGTCTCAAGTAGGTTTCCTGCTGATTGTCCTTAGGTAATTAATATTTACTCGCTTTTGGTAAGTACTTAATCATTAAGGGTTTTCCAGCATACGGTGATATTCTACATAGTAATTACTTACTACTCGAGCACAGTTAAATACCCGCTCCATTTTCTATACCACTAGCAAATAAGAATAATATTAAACTAGGAGGTAATAATCAGAAACTTATATTATTAAGTCTAGGGAATCTTTCACCGATTAAAAGATTTACCTTTAATCCTACAAAATTAGTTATTAAACTCCAATGTAGAGGTAGTTTCCTACCTGGACGGACTATGTCTTCATCCTTATTTTTATAAGGAGCTTCGCGTGTAGTCTCTGAGGATCCTACTAATAATTTATTTAACTAAATTACTTTGGTTTCCTGCACATTCTTCCCATGTATACATAAGTGTTACGACTAATTCAGTTATATTTTAACTTTATAGGTAAATTAATTAGTATTTACCCCAATTAGGTGTCTATGTATCTGTTAACTGGAAGCTAGCTTCCATAATTCGAGAGATTCTATGCATATAGCGTAGTCATAATAAAGATCTTTACAGATCTCCACGGCATTCCCCTTTTTATTATATTAGAATAGGAAAATATTTACAAAGAAATAACTAATTTATCTAAATGGTCTCAACTAAACTCTGTTCTACCTCTATTCATTTTACTTTTCAAGTGGTTTATTACTAAGAGATTAGCATCTGTGTAATGCTCATTACTTAACATTAATTTAACGGCTTTACTCCAGTCAAGATAATCTAGATGTTTAGAAGAGAATAACGGAAAAGCTTCAAAATAATTAGTAATAATTATCAAGGAGTTACGACTTGTTCCTGCTAAAGTGTAATATTCATTGCCTGTAGATAGCTGTTTTCTAGTTAAAAGATTACAATTTAAGAATTGAGCTATTTCATTCATAATCCTAAAGTAGCTTGCATTAGTTTTAGGTTCTATCATTCTTTGTTCTATTCTTAATCTACAAGACACTTTTCTCTTTAGAGCTCCATCTTCTTTTTTAGTTTGTTGTATAGAAAAACTACCATCTGCATCCACAAAACCCGTTAATCAACTATCCTTACTTAAACCACCAGATTTAATAGGCAGTTTATGGATGTTTGATCCATGGTTTTGGTTTAACCACTCTATTAAAAGATAAAGCTGGTTTATTTTTGGCGTTCTTAGTTCCCCATTAAGCAAACTAACTAATCTTTTAAGGCCTTTTACAGGAGAAACTGTTAATACACAAGCATTATCTTTAGGTTTATATGCTATGTGTCCATACTGTATTATACCAAGCAGTTTTTTAGCTAATGGTTCATTTTTTAAGCTAAAAGTAATACAAAATCTAGGATTATGCTTTTTTTTTGTTAAATCTTTGGATATTCAAATATCTCCATCACCTTCAAATAAACCGGCTAGATAACTCCTTTTATTAGATATAGTATTGCTTTGCGATACTCCGCAAAGCAAGGCGTTATTTCCGTAAATATTTTTCTCTTCTTTTATAATGGGTCCATTTTCTTTTGCCATATCTGGACCTCCTATTACTAACGGTAATAAAAAATTCCCAAATCCTCCAATCATAGCTGGCATAACCATGAAGAAAATCATAAGTATAGCGTGAGCAGTTATAATTGCATTATATAATTGATTATCGGCTATATATTGAACACCAGGTCCACTTAACTCTAATCTGATCAATACAGAGAAAGCTGTACCTAATAATCCAGAGAATACAGCAAATATAAGATATAATGTACCAATATCTTTAGCATTTGATGATAATAATCATCTTTCAGTTCATAAAGATATAGATGATTTTATCGTATTTAGATTATGCCTATGACTAGGGTCGTATCTATTAAATAAAATCGGTTGGGAATGGATAGATGTCATTTAAAATTTTACATGATACTGTGCTTTATATATAGTACATTTTACTATTAGCACAGATTAGTATATTATTAAAATATAAACCTTAAAGAATGGACAATCATTTAAGAACTAAACAGACTAACTACTTAGATTAATATTTTATAAGTTATTTTATTTTTTTCCTTAAAGATAAAGTAAAAAACTAACCCGCTAAGGATGTTTTTTGTTCGATCTAAAAGACTTAAATAAAGATAATAATTTAGCATTTCTGGTAATAGGTACTCAAGCCTAAATCCGACTTAGGAGAAAGAGAGTGCTCTCTCTCTACTAACGTAGTTTATTTTAAGTTTCAATTGCGTATTACCTACCCCCCCCAATCACTGCGTAGCTGTGGTGGGGCTAAGTTTTGGAATTTTTTTAACCCCAGCATACGCTGGGGTTAAAAAAAAATAAGTTACAAATTTATGAGGCTAAAAATTAAATTTTCGATGTAAAAAAAATAAAGAACATTTAACTATATATCGGAAAAGAGATGACTCGAACATCCAAGTGTATAACACAATATTTAGCAAATATCTCGCCCTACCAATGGCAACTTTTCCTAAATCCCCCCTTTAATAGGGTCTTATAACTTTATTACTTTATTATAATATTTAGCAATCTTGCTATATCTAATTTTTTAATATTATATAAAAAAAAAAGATAAAGTAAGATTGGAGATATATTTCATTTTACATCTAACATAGCCGGCATAACTGAAGAAAATCATAAGTATAGCGTGAGCAGTTATAATTGCATTATATAATTGATTATCGGCTATATATTGAACACTAGGTCCACTTAACTCTAATCTGACCAATACAGAGAAAGCTGTACCTAATAATCCAGAGAATACAGCAAATATAAGATATAATGTATCAATATCTTTAGCATTTTAAACTAAATAAATTAGTTAACGGGTCAGTCCGGCTACTATTCGGCATCTACTTTCGTGACAAGAAAGTCCTTTATCAATTAAGTCACTAACCCTTATTATAGATGTATAAGACCATAGTAAAAAAAATTCCCATCCGAGACTTGAACTTGGATCCAGATATTAGAAGTATCTTGCTCTACCATTAAGCTAATGAGAGTTATTTTTTTGAGAAAATCATAAAAAAAAAATATCTTATAAATAAGATACAGTGAAATAAATTATTAGGGCATAAAAACTGAATTTTTTTGCCCATAGGTATAAAAACTAAGATGTAGCGTATTAATAAGAAAGGGAAAAATAGAAAAAGACAATACTTACTAGGATAGCTGGTTTTCTGCTAAATTGTCATAATCAATATTCTATCTAAAACTTTATTCAGCTACTGATCTAGCTTTGTTTATGGGCCTTACTATTAAATATTAATATTTAAATCATTATGCTTAACTTCCTTAGATGAAAAAGAGAGGAACTTTGCTTGAACAGCTGAAAAGAAGCTTCACATAAAAAGCTGAAAAGCCAAAAGGGTCTATGAAGCTGTTGCAAAAAATGTTTATTTTATTATAAATTAAACATGGAGTTGGCTTTTTTTTTCTTTATATAATAAAGAAAAAAAAGAATTGCCATGAAAAAAGTAAAATAAAAATGTCAGTATAAGTAATATATGTAAGTAGAAATATGCGGGAATCGAACCCATAATGTGCGGTATGCAATCAAAATGTAGAACCATCTACTACATATACCTTATCTATCTAGATTATAATCTTTTATAACCTAAATACATAAGCCTAATATGTTTAAAGGTAAGATTTAAAACACCTAAAAATTTCACTTAGTTTGAAATAAAATTTAAATGCATAAAATATCCTAATAACTAACTAAGCTAAGTTAAAATTTATAATGTTGTCATTATTAATTTTGGGCATTTATAAATTATTTTGTGTTTGAATTATGAGTAGCCAATTCAGTTAAACTATTTTCAAGTAAGCTAATAACTGGCACAATAATAAAGAAATGTGCAAAGTAAAGAACTGTACTAACTTGTCCTAATTCTATATATGGACTTTCAACATGTTTTGCTCCTAATTGCATTAATATTATGAAATTAGCTAAAAATACATAGAAAGCTACTTTACTTAAAGGTCTGAATTGTATACCTCTACTTCTACTTAAATCAGTGTATGGCATTGCTAATAATGCTAAAATAGCACTAAGCATAGCAATAACACCTAATAATTTGTTAGGTATAGATCTTAATATTGCGTAGAATGGTAAAAGATATCACTCAGGAACTATAGCAGGAGGAGTTTGCATAGGGTTAGCCATAACATAGTTATCACTATCTCCTAAAGCATTAGGCATAAAGAATACAAATACACTTAATATTACTATAAATAAGAATATAGTTATTAAATCCTTGAAAAGGAAGTAAGGAGCCATAGGTAATCTATCATAGTTACCTGAAACACCTAGAGGGTTACCTGATCCTGCACTATCGTGAAGTGCAATTAAATGCATTAAAGCTAAAGCAGCTAATACGAAAGGTAAAACAAAGTGTAAAGCAAAGAATCTGTTTAAAGTTGCATTGTTAACAGAACATTTGTGTTGGTAGTCACCATATTTAATTTATGTTAAATATTCTCACTACACTCAATAAATTTCTTTATTGATCGGACTATATCATGATCTCACGTTTATTTAGTAAATTGAAGGTATTTTTATTTTTTCAGAATATCTAGGTATTGTACGTAATTGTTTTATTCATAATAAATATTGCAATCTCTTATTACCCATTAATTTTACAGGAGCATTATGTAAAAATTTAATAACATTTTCTACTGATCTTACACTCCCAACTTTTAATTTAGAACAATTAGTTTTGTCTAAATATATAGCAGTGGTAAATGATAGATATTTACGAATAGCTGAGATTAAAATATCCCCATCCTTTTGGGCAATATCAAAACTAGCTATTAAATAATCACCGTCTTTTTTTAATTTATATACACTAAAACAACCTTCAGCTTCTATAAACCCTACTAATCAAGCTGGAAAATAAGACTTATCCATAATAGATTCTATAGAATTTAAAGGCTCACTACTCCTAGTATATTCTGGTAAATCTTGAGAATAAATAATACCTGAAAGCAGAGCACTTTTAAATCTTAAGTAATCATATTGTTTGTTAGAAAACATAGGATATTTATCAAATATAGGTATTATAAAGTTTTTTAAATGGTTTTTATCTCTAATTCTTAGTGTTACCATTTCTATTTCATTTATTTTTCTGAAACTTACAACACCTATACCTAATAAAGCTTTTATTTTATAAATTAATTGTACGTCTTTAATAGATAATTCAATACCTAGTTCGTATGTTAGATATTTACCTTTTTTTGTTATAGTAAAATACCCTTCACCTTCGTATAATCCAACTAAATAAGCGTATGTGAGATCTTCTGCATGTAGTCTCTGAGAGGCTTCTGAAGTATGAATACTTCTAACCCCTGCTGATTGTCTCCATGTCATTGCAATTTTCACGTAAATAATTGATATAGATATCAAGAATAAATCGTATGCAAATCCTAAATTGGGAGATTTTCCAGCATTAAGCAGAATTTTTAACACTACGTCGCCGCAGTGTGGTTCATCTGTATATAAACCACCTCAAAGGAACTCAACTATATCTTGCCCTATTCATGGTATAGCACTCATAAGGTTTGTAATAACTGTGGCACCTCATAATGACATTTGCCCATATGGTAAAACATACTGATTTACTTAATATAAATAAAAATGCAATTTATAATAAGCTAGAATAACTTTGAATTCGTGTATTCTATTAGTTATAGGATATAACTATAAATTCCGACTGTGCATTAAGCATCATTTCAGACACCCATTAGTGACCCAGTCTGTCGCGATTATATGGATAACCGACGATCTCTAACCTTTAATTTCGTATATCTCTACTGATTAGCCTTTAAGTAAAGCAAGATTAAAAATTCTTTGATCGTTTTCACTAACATTGCCAAAGAAGCCATAAAAATCGGGTTTTTATTTGGTCTTCTTCAATATCCCTGTCGGGCTATTCCACTTTAATTTTTATTTCTCTCCATAGATTGCATAAAAATTTCTACTTGTGGGACTATAATTTAAACTCAAAATTAAACATACAACAACAGCTTATGTTTAAACATACTTAACAATTCAACGTCTTCTCAATATCTGTTTTGGGCTTTGTAAAGCCCGAATGATGGTTTTCTGATCACAACCTAAAGATTTAGCGGCATCTACTATGCTAGGAAATTCTCCATATACAGTGTAATCCATATTATATACGAGTATAGCTTTAGACTTTTTCTTCATATTTTTAATGGATTCTTCTGAATAGATAGGTTTTGTACGGTTTAAAGCCGCTTCCTTCATTAATTCAATAGTTTTAGGAGATAAGCTTTTACCTCTATTCAAACTACCAATAGTTGCTCTACGCTCTTCACTGTAACTGTCCTTCATTTTTAGTCTGGTTATCTCACTATGTTTATAACCAAAACTTGAACCAGCTTCAGTCAAGATGTTATAGTTGGGTAATAAAGATTTTAAGTAAAAGTCTTCTAAGTCTAATAATTGCTTATTGTTCTCCTTGTTTACTTCTTCAGGGAACAATTCTAATACTATAAATGCAAATGAAGATATACCGTATTTTTTTACTGCATTCTTCACCACTTTACTACCATGAAAGTTAAATAAGTGATTAGAGAATCTAGCATGAAATCTCCCTGTAGCAGCCGATCCTATATAATAATCCATAGTAATCTTATTTAAAATTAAATAAATACCACTAAGGTTACGAGTTTCATTTAATACTCTGGTTTTAACAGTATTATCTGATAGGTTTTCATATATAAAGACAGGATTCAGGTTTTTTTCTGCTATAAATTTATTCAATTCTACACTATCTTGCTTACGTGGCAATGATACTTGAAAACTTCTTTTACTTGAAGTAGAAAAAGTTCTTTTACCTATTGCATTTAATGGCTTTACCTTTACAAATGTATGAGGATATTTATTGTTGTTGTTGTCGTTGTTGTAATTATTGAGTATAAACCATTTTGGGCTATGTAACAAACCCAGGAAACCTGTAACTATCATTAATAGGAATATAACTACACCTAAAGTTCAAACTAATGTTCTTGGAGCTCTGTATGATCCATAGTATAAACCTCTTCCAATGTGTAGGTATACTAAAAAGAAGAAGGCTGAAGCAGTATTACTGTGTAAGTAACGTATTAATCAACCATTATTAACATCACGCATAATATGCTCTACAGAGTTAAAGGCTTCTGCTACACTAGGGTTATAATGCATTGCTAATGTTACACCAGTAACAATTTGTATTATTAGACAAAAAGCTAATAAAGAACCAAAGTTTCATAAATAACTTATGTTACTTGGTTGTGGAGAATCGATTACATAGGAATTAACCAATTTTAATAAAGGATGACTTTTAAAAATTCTCATTTTTTTTTATTTAAATATTGTTTTATTTTTTTTTCTAGAAGTTTAAGGTATAGTGATAAGTTGTAAAACTTTATATTTTATTTTTATACGATTACTTAATAGTTTTTTATTATACATATGCTTTTATAAATTACCACTTTGGTCTTACTTTTTTTTTTATTTTTTTATACTCTAGTAGTTTATATAAAACTGTTTATTTTTTCCAATAAAGAACTATAGTTCTTTATAATGGCAATAAAATCTATTACCATCACTAATACTTATTTAAATGAGGTTTTTAATATAAAGCCACAGTTTATAGTAATAATTAATAAATACAAGTAGGCGTATTACTAAGAAATACTGGTAACAGCTATTAATTACATTTAATAATAAAAAAAAAAGTTCAATCCGCATTATATATAAAAAGATATAATAATATTTTTATATCTTTTTATATTTTTATATCTTTTTATATCTTTTTATCTGTCCGATATTTATTACTAAAATAATCCAATTTATTTCTACTAATAATTAATAAAACACCAGTATAAACAGGGAAATGTCCTTCACCAATCATATTTTTATAAGTATAAATTCTACACAATTCTCATTCCATATTTTTAGATGAAAATTCTAAACGATCTTTATTATAACTTTCATTTAAAAAACGATTATTTGTTTCTACATCCGCGTGAAAACAAGGACTGTATCCGACCTTATTAAAACAACTTAATGCATGATAATACAGATTTAAATTAAAATACTCTTTATAATACTTTTTATTAAAATGTTCATTTAAATTAGTTTTAATTAGCTCTCTATTTTTATCATTACTATAATTAAATAAGCAAAAATCGAAACCATAGCGATATCCAGTATCTAAATCTAGTTTTAATTTAAACAATGATCAAGAAAAGTTACTATGTTTCTTATCTTTATATTGACCCAATACTCCTCATTTATAACTAAGACTAGGTAAATAAGTATACAAAATGTCATCCTTAAACTCCTCATTGATATTACTACTGTCTACTTTATCATTAAGGAACTCCGTCTTACTCTTAACTGACTTAAGGTATGGATAAGGTTTATCTAAACTACTTAGATAAAGAGTAAATGAAGAAGAAAAATATCTACTTCTTACCAAATTAAATGCACCAACGTTATAAGGACTATTAAGTTTCATATTTTTTGTTTTGTTAATTATCATGTTTTTAAATTAAATTAAATTAAGGCCTTTAGGCGGCCGTGACCCCCAACAAGACAAATTAACAAACTAGCATCGGCTTACTACCCTGCTTTTTTCCCCCTTATTTTACTTATTTCATCGTCCCAGGGTACGACGAATTCAGGTCGAGTGGGGGACCTCTCCTTTTGACCGGCTTTCCAGAGGATACATTTCTTTCTTTAATTTACTACATTAACGAAGTATAAATATGTAACATAAAACACTATGACCGGAGTTAGCTATCTTCTCCTCCAATAAAATCATAAGGTTCAGTCTCTCCAGTAATATCACTAGAATCTTGTTTGAACATATTAGACGGTTGAGTACTAGACTCACCATCGTCTTCAAACTTTCTTTTCTTAGTTAAAGAAGATGAACCATTAGTATCATCAACACTACCCGCAGCTACAGATTCTAGATCTGAAGAAGTACCTGTACCTAGACCAGGAGCTATTCGAGCTCCAGAATCCACACCATCAGTAGGAGCTATACCACTACCAGATCTGTTGGAAACACCATCTTGACTCTCACTATATTCACTGTCACTTTCTTCACAAGTAGTACAGGTATAATAAGATTTAGCATCAAATTCTTCGATCAAACCTGCATCTTTTCGTCTCTGTAGTTCATAACGTAATTCTTGATTACGATTATCTCAATCATCCTTAAGAGCTTCATCTTCTCCCATACCATACCTATTAGGATGACGTACTAAATTTTCTGTATCTTTAACGTATCTAATAAGATGATCATCTGGAAGATCCTCAACAGGGTGCTCAGCCATAGCATCAGCTCCTTCCTCAAAATATGAACGATTGGAGTCAGTTTCATACCCACTTACACCACTACTAATACGAGGAGAATTAGAACGAGAAGAATTATCGTCTAAAACTTCTTCATGTGATGAATTATTTCCGTTGTCAGAATTATTATCGTTCAAGTTATCAGGATTAGAGTTATTTCCATCTGAGTTATTCTCGTTAGAGTTATTTGTATTAGAACTATTAAATGCAAATGATAAAACCTCACGTATTGGAGGTAGATTATTATCATTATCGTTATCATTATTAGACGCTAATTTAGAAATAGTCGTCGTTGAAAACGGTTTAACTATAAGAAATTTTATAGTATCAAAAGTAGAAGTGGTTCTTATCCCTATATTAAATTTTTCATTAGAAATACCTAAAAACATAGTTTGTTTGCTGAATTTTTTCATAATTTTTTTACATAAAACCTGCGTGTCGTGCTCGCTACGCCCTTATTTCTTACATCCAGGGTACCAATTAGAACTATTATTACTACTCTATTACAACTCTAACTAAAACTTTCAGTTATAAATTTTATTCGTATTTAAACAACTAACCAGCTATATCACTAACTACTTCTTTTAGTAAGATACAGCTCTTTTCCCACTAGAACTCATAGTTATAGTGGGATTATTACGGATTTAAACCAACTAACCAGCCAATACCTCTAACTACTTATTATAATAACTAACAGCATTCTCCCAAAAAACCTGGAGAAAATAATTTGGATCCCAATCTCATTTTCTCTTCATAGGTAGATATATTTAAGAAGTTAATAAATGCTGTTACTCTAACGACTTTATACCAGCTAATAAAAAAAAAAGACCTTCCAATTAAAAATATATATTAACTATATTTACTATAAGGGCTTTAAAAAAAAAAGTCATTCTTCTCCCTTGTTCGAGAATACTCCCGGATCAAATACAAGTTTACTATTTTCTTCTTTTCAAACTTTTTTTGCTAAAAAAAAAAAGAAAAGAAAAGATAAAAAAAGGTATCCAGATTTGGTAGATAGATAGTAAATATAGGTTCATTTTTATTATCTAATAATAATCCTTTAACTTATCCAATAAATTAAAATTTATTGGTGCAAATTATAGGGAAGCTATCCTTTTACACTAAAGTAAGGACATTAAAGTAATAATCTCTATAACTAACTACGCTAATACGCTTTATTTAGGTAACATATGGCAATATATTTTACCTTAGCCAGGTACAGTGAGACTGTAAAAGAGAAATAGGGCTTTAATACTACTGAAAAAAGGGAGTTTTATATGAAAAGCGATAAAGTACTGCTTAACTCCTATTTACCCGAAAGATATTATTGTAATGTTGAAATAATCTCACTATTTCAATTCGAAGACGGTTATATTCTGCTCGATCTGCTGCAATGTATTCTACATTAGTTATATCTGATTGTGAAATACCAAGATTGAGATGTCTACTTCTCCTTTCTATTTCAAGCAAACTCTCTATATGTCCCGTAAAATTAGAATTAGCCTCAGCCAATCCTCGAGGCATATTATATATTAACCGCCCATAATTAGGGTTATAGAAAGGATGATTTGTAAACCATTCAACATTTGGAGATCTAGGGATATTAGCTAATTCGATTTCTATTTGCGCAGATGCACTACGATATGCTTCATTTAGACTTGAAGCAAGAATTATAAATTCCTCTAGTGCAGTTGTTAATTCAAATAGGACTAGACTTCTAAGTCAATTATTGTTGCCGCTACCTCCATTACCACCATTACCCCCATTACCACCACTACCACCATTACCACCACCTCCACTAGCACCACTAGCAGATGCATTGGACCCTTGAGATTGATTACCTACACTGTTAGGTACAGTTGAACTACTTGAACCTTGACTTTCCCTGATATCAACTATATCAAGATTATCTGTTCTACTTGGAAAAGAATTTATAAATAAATCTTTTAAGTAATATAAAAAAAGTAATATAACAGGTAAAAGTATAAATCTATGAGTAAAGAAAAAGCTGAATAAAGTATAATAATAAAAATCAGGGCTAGAGTAAAAATTCAATGAGCTAAAATAACAGTAGTTAATATTACTAATATCAACATTAAAATTACTAATTGTATTATTCAAATTAATTATACTTGTATTAGGAAAACAAGTGAGGTTTGTAAGTGTTAATGGATAATAATTCGAATTACCTATGTTTAAATTAAAAGGGTTCATACTATGTAATAATTGAGAAAGCGAGATTAAACCATACCCTTCTGAATTTATAATTAATCTAATAGAATGCATATTATCTAGACTTTTAAGCATAGATATGTCTATAGAAAAATCACTAAGAGTTAACGATATTGAGTAGGACGATGTGTAAATACTTTCTAACATATCTTATATATTTTAATGAGAAATAAATTTACCCTAGGATCAAGTATAATACTGAGATCTTTAATTAGACTACATTAGGCTGTTGTAGTAAAAACCATTATATCAAAAAGGCGAGAACTAATAAAACCTTACGTAAGGTTAATTTTAGGGGAAAAAGGGTCATACTATGTATCTAAAAATAAATGGTCTTTAATAAACAACTTTTTTATTTTCATGGCTAATTTTTTTTTTTATAAGGGATAATTTGTAACTATACCTGTATATAAACTAGCTATATTTATACTTACTAAAAAGAAAACCTTTAAAGTCATGAACTTGGAAAAGGTTATTTCGGTATAGTAAGAATTTCATTATAAAAGTTAGGAGATAAACGATTAACATTTGCATTGTGTTGCTCTATAGCTGCAACACAAGTGTTATACTCGGACATACTCATTCTGTAACGAAATCTACTAAGCTCATGTCAAGCTTGTATGGCATCTTTACGTTCGACTAATGTATTCTCAGTGTGTCCAGGATTAAAACCTCGAGCCTTACATTCCTCCATATAAATAAGACCTTTATATAATGTTACATATTCATTTAAACTTTCTCTAGTAGTAACGCTTTTTCCAGATTTGTTAAGAAATTATTGGCTAGATGTAGCTAATATATTTTCAGTTTTATCTAAGTTTCTTCTTCAACAACTGATAAGAGTTTGACCTTCTGCATCTACAGAATAATTAAGATTATTATCATTAGCACTAGGTATAGATCAACCTGCCATAGAAGCCGGAGCAGAAGAAGACGACGAAGGACGAATAGGAGAGGATGGACCTGGAGAAGAAGATGAGAAAGTAGCCGGAGCAGAAGAAGAAGAGGAAGGACGAGGTGGAGAGGAAGGGAAAGATATACCTGAATCTGTAGATTGACTAGCCAATAAAGGTTTATGTAGTAAATCGTATAGATTTATGTTTAAGTCTATATTATAATACTCAAATAATCCTTCCACTAAACCTAAAATACCTAATTTTAATACCAACCCGCTAAATCCTAATATAAACCCTTGACTTAAATTTCAGGAATTTGTAAAACCATCATAGAAATAATATTTAATTAATAATACTAAAACTAAAGTAATAAAACTTGAAATAAGTTTAGTCAATACAAAATGCTTTACTATTATACCAAACGATTTTGAAATAATTTTTTTGTTTATAATCATGTTTAAATTTATATAAAGCATGCGTCTCGTGCTCGCTACGCCCTTATTATTACTTTCTAGGGGGGGGGGCAGGAACTTTCATGGTATCTGTAACCGGTAACAATAAATATAATAGGATCATTTATAAACTGTACGTATAGCTGTTTCTGCTATAACTACTTCTTGCTGATGGATATATTGCTCAGCTCTAACCTACCCGAAGAAGGTGGGGATACTTTGACTCTAAGACTATCACCGGACGTACCCGATAGCTATAAAAATATCCGAACGGTACTGTTATTTTCTGTAATACGGATGTTGCCTTATACGGTGGGCCAGCTTTACCAGCAACTCAAGGGTTAACATTAAAGTTAGTCCCCTTTATCGATTCTCACGAACTAGAGATCCACGGGCTTAATCTTTCCCTATCCTAGTCGACGACATTTCCCTGGTGCGCAAAGACATATTACAAAAAAGAACAATACAAGGGTCTATAGGTCCAATAAATCCTATTAACTCATCCGAAGTAAAGATTTATTACCGATAGACCCTCTTATCAATCATTATTAACATATGGTTTAACACTCTAACTACCAGAATAAAAAAAAATTAAATTTTTTACACATTTCTTACTGCTCTTTCCCT
>Ga0233353_1000013_pt1 | contig 16910 bp, 14 predicted proteins | sample GEONDECOMP319_FD_180699 | JGI IMG/M metagenome (GOLD analysis project Ga0233353, IMG submission 180699) | Leaf litter microbial communities from Shasta-Trinity National Forest, California, United States - GEON-DECOMP-319 | ecosystem: Environmental > Terrestrial > Plant litter > Unclassified...
AGAGCACATCGAGCTGATCGCCTCGGAAAACTACACCAGCCCAGCCGTCATGGAAGCCCAAGGCTCGGTACTGACCAACAAGTACGCTGAAGGCTACCCAGGCAAGCGTTACTACGGCGGCTGCGAATACGTCGACGTGGTCGAGCAGCTGGCAATCGATCGTGCCAAGGAGCTGTTCGGCGCCGATTACGCCAACGTTCAGCCACACGCCGGTTCCCAGGCCAACTCGGCCGTCTACCTGGCCCTGCTGCAAGCCGGTGACACCATCCTGGGCATGAGCCTGGCCCACGGCGGTCACCTGACCCACGGCGCCAGCGTTTCTTCTTCGGGCAAGCTGTACAACGCGGTTCAGTACGGCATCGATGCCAATGGCCTGATCGACTACGACGAAGTCGAGCGCCTGGCTGTTGAAAACAAGCCGAAGATGATCGTGGCCGGTTTCTCTGCCTACTCGCAGATCCTCGACTTCCCACGCTTCCGCGCCATCGCCGACAAGGTCGGTGCGTACCTGTTCGTCGACATGGCCCACGTGGCCGGTCTGGTCGCTGCCGGTGTCTACCCGAACCCGGTGCCATTCGCTGACGTGGTCACCACCACTACCCACAAGACCCTGCGCGGTCCACGTGGCGGTCTGATCCTGGCACGCGCCAACGCCGACATCGAGAAGAAGCTGAACTCCGCTGTCTTCCCGGGCGCCCAGGGTGGCCCGCTGGAGCACGTCATCGCCGCCAAGGCCGTGTGCTTCAAGGAAGCGCTGCAGCCTGAGTTCAAGGCTTACCAGCAACAAGTGGTGAAAAACGCCCAGGCCATGGCCGGTGTGTTCATCGAGCGCGGTTTCGACGTAGTGTCCGGTGGTACTCAGAACCATCTGTTCCTGCTGTCGCTGATCAAGCAGGAAATCTCGGGTAAAGATGCTGACGCAGCCCTGGGCAAAGCGTTCATCACCGTGAACAAGAACTCCGTACCAAACGACCCACGCTCCCCGTTCGTCACCTCGGGCCTGCGTTTCGGCACCCCAGCCGTGACCACCCGTGGCTTCAAGGAAGCAGATTGCAAGGAACTGGCCGGCTGGATCTGCGACATCCTGGCTGACCTGAACAACGAAGCGGTGATCGACGCCGTTCGCGAGAAGGTCAAGGCCATCTGCGCCAAGCTGCCGGTTTACGGCAACTGATAGCAGTACGCTGATATGAAAAAGCCCGGCTCAGTGAGCCGGGCTTTTTTATGGGCAATGTGTGGTGCCTGCTTACAGGGCAAGCCCTGTCCCACACCGTTCTGGGGTGTTGTGTGGGACAGGGCTTGCCCTGGAAGCAGGCACCTCAGACCTCAACGAACGCTCGAAACCCGCCCTGCGCTCGTCGCCGCCCCCGCCTCAGGTTGCTGGGCCAAATACGCCAGCAACGCATCCAGATCAATCATCCCTGTCCCCTGCCGCTGTACACCCTGGCGGAACACATCGAAGCCATCACCGCCATCGGCCAGGAAATTATTCATCACCAGTCGATAACGCTGCCCCGGCGCTACCGCCTTGCCACTGAAGCGCATGCTCCCCGGCACGATGCGATCACCCAAAGGATGCTTGGGGTCCCAGCGGTAACTGAAGCCCTTCGATATCTGCAGCGGCCTGAACACACTTCCCTGCCATTGCTGCTCTAGCACCGCCTTGAGCTGCGCCCCTGTGAGGTTGAGCAATATCAGCTCGTTATTGAACGGTTGGGTGCTGGCCACCTGTGCATAGGTCAGCTGCGTCTGCCCAGGCGTCAAGATCAAGTTGTTACGGATGCCGCCCGGGTTGGTCAGCGCGATCTGCGCACCCAGGGGACGGGTCATCGCCAGTTGCGCATCGGCAATCAGATCGCCCAAAGGCGACTCGCCATTGGCGTCAACCGCTGCACGGATTTCCGGCGCCCCCGGCGTACCTGCCGGCCGCAGCAGAATCGCGTTGCTGCGCGTCTCAATCGTCTGCTGCAACGCTGCCATCTTGGCGTCTGGCGGGTACTTGCCCGGGTCCACCAATAGGTTCTGCGCCCGGATGGTGGTGACGTGATGGGTACCTGGTGTTACCTCCAGCATCAGATGAGTCATCAAATGCCCGTAGGAACTGGCCTGTGTCACTAGCAGTGGACCTACCTTGCACAGGTAACCCTCGTGGGAATCTGCCGACAACAACACATCCACGGCCGGGTCCAGGTGTTTCGCTACCTCGACGATGGGGCCGCTTAGGTGTTGGCAGTTTTGTTGATCATAGGCCTCCGGGGTTTCGCCCCCCAGATGGACCATCGCCACAATGGCATTCACACCCTGGGCCTTGAGCTCGGGAATAACCGCATTGATCGCCTCGGCCTCATCAGTGGCCTTGAGGCCCTGCATGCCCCTGACACTGAGCTTTTTCGCTACGTTCCTCAGCACTGCACCGACGAAAGCGACCTTGACGCCATGCACCGTTTCCACCCGATAAGCCGGCAACAAAGGCGTGCCGGTATCGGTATCCATGAGGTTGGCCGCCAAGTAGGGGAAGCCACTGCCGGCATACTGAGGTTGGTACTGACAGGCCTTGGTCACCAGGGGCGACTGGCAGCCGCCGTTAATCTTTCGCAGCAATTCACCCTTGCCGTTATCCAGCTCATGATTGCCCAACGCACTCAGTCTCAAGCCCATGCCCCGCAGCGCCAGCAACGTCGGCTCGTCGGCCCACATCGCCGACAACGGCGGGCTACCGCCTACCATGTCGCCACCGCCTACAAACACCAGTTGCGGATCCTGAGCGCGCAGTTGATCGAGCATGCCGCCCAACGTGGCAATCCCGCCAGCCTGCACCCGGTGGACTTGGCCGTTGGCATCACGATAGGTGAACGTGTTGGGTTGCAGGTAACCGTGCAGATCGTTGATTGCTGCGATATTGACTGCCACCGGTTTCGGCGGTTCGGTGGCACAAGCGGTCGTGGCCATGGCGGCCAGCAGAGCCACTGTCTTCAATACGGGATGCATCGCACACTCCTTGTACCCGTGGGTTGCAGGCCCTACAACGCGTCGAACCCTGTGCGGATCTTCGCCTCAGGCAGGTCATCGGCGATAAACACCATCACGCTTTCCCGTGCCTCGCCGGCGGCCCATTCGGTATCCCAGTCGAAACCATACAGTTTCAACACCCCCTGAAACACTAACCGGCGGTCTTCACCGGCGATGTTCAGCACGCCCTTGTACCGCAACAACTGGCGCCCATGTTCCTCCAGCAACTGGTTCATGAACTCGCTCAGTGCGTCGATATCCAGGGGCTTGTCAGTGCGCAGCACCAGGCTGGTGATCCGGTCGATGCTGGCGCCAGCGATCACCGGCCGCAAACCCAGGCCGGCATCGAGGTTGAAGCCACGCACATCCAGCAGCTCAGCCAAATCGATCCGGCCATGCTCCACCACGCGCACGGGTGCACGGCGGTTGATGCGGGTCAGCCGCTGGCTTAGGGCCTCGAACGCCTGGGGTGAGACCAGGTCCGTCTTGCTCACCAGCAAGCGGTCGGCAAAGCCCACTTGCGCCTGGGCGATGGTCTCGGCCAGGTGCACGTCGGCATGGGCGGCGTCCACCAGGGTGATGATGCCGTCGAGGAGATAGCGCTCGCGCAGCTCCTCATCAATGAAAAAGGTCTGCGCTACCGGTGCCGGGTCGGCCAGGCCGGTGCACTCGATCACCAGCCGGTCGAAGGCAATTTCACCGCTGTCCAGGCGTTCAAGCAGCAGGTACAGCGCCTTGGTCAGGTCGGTGTGGATGGTGCAGCACACGCAACCGTTAGCCAGGGTCATGACTTGCACGGGCGCGTCGCCCAGTAGCTGGGTGTCGATACCGGCGTCACTGAATTCGTTTTCGATGACAGCGATTTTAAGGCCGTGCTCGGCCTTGAGCAGATGGCGCAGCAAGGTGGTCTTGCCAGCGCCCAGGAAGCCGCTGAGGATGGTGACGGGGATGGGGTGCGGCAACGGATAATCTCCAGCTATTCACATCATTCGATGGCCCTGTTACTCCTGTGGGACCGGGCTTGCCCGGGAAGGGGGCGACGCGGGCGGCCTGTGCAACCGAGTCATTCTCTTCCCGGGCAAGCCCGGTCCCACAGGGGCAAATCAGACACACGTTTAAGGCAATCTCAGCAACACTTCGGCCCGCCTTTACCGCCGTAACGGGCCTCCTGGCGTTCGCGGAAGAACGCCTCGTAGTCCATCACCGGTTTGTCCGGGTGTTTGGTGCGCATGTGCTCGACGTAGTTGTCATAGTCGGGCATGCCCACCATCAGGCGTGCCGCCTGCCCCAGGTATTTGCCCAGCTGGCTCAGGTCATTGAACATGTCTGCCTACCTCGTTGCTCAAGCATCAGGAAGCGCCTGGAATGGCGATTCCTTGTCCGTACGCTCTTTCTTGCCCCAGGCCGCAATACTGACCTTGATGGCGTAGAACAGAATTGCGAACACCACGAACAGGAACAGCCCAGTCAGCGTCGCGTTGGTATAGGCGTTGATGATCACGTGGTGCATCTGATCGGCGTCCTTGGCCGGTGCGATCACCTGCCCTGCCTCCAGCGCAGTGCTGTACTTCTGGGCCAGGGCCAGGAAGCCCACTGCCGGGTTGGCGTCGAATAGCTTGATGAACCCTGCCGTCGTAGTGCAGATCAACAACCACGCCGCCGGGATCAACGGTACCCAGATGTAGCGCTGGCGCTTCATCTTGATCAGCACCACCACCCCCAGCATCAAGGCAATACCGGCCAACATCTGGTTGGAAATACCAAACAGCGGCCACAAGGTGTTGATGCCGCCCAGGGGGTCGATCACGCCCTGATACAGCAGGTAACCCCACAGCGCCACGCAACCGGCGGTGCCGATGATGTTAGCGGTCCAGGACTCGGTGCGGCGCAGGGCTGGGACAAATGAGCCCAGCAGGTCCTGCAGCATGAACCGACCTGCCCGGGTACCGGCATCGACTGCCGTCAGGATGAACAGCGCCTCGAACAGGATCGCAAAGTGGTACCAGAACGCCATGGTGTTCTCACCAGGCAATACATGGTGGAGGATCTGCGCGATCCCCACCGCCAGGGTCGGTGCACCACCGGCACGGGCCAGGATGGTGTTCTCGCCGATGTCATGGGCCACGGCCTGCAGGGCTTCCGGGGTAATGGCGAAGCCCCAGTGGCTGACTGCCGTCGCCACGGCTACCACGTCGGTACCCACTACCGCGGGTGGGCTGTTCATGGCGAAGTAAACGCCGGGTTCGATCACCGACGCAGCGACCAGGGCCATGATGGCCACGAACGACTCCATCAGCATGCCGCCGTAACCGATGTAACGGGCGTTGGTTTCGTTATCCAGCAACTTGGGCGTAGTGCCCGAAGCGATCAGCGCATGGAAGCCCGACACCGCGCCACAGGCGATGGTGATAAACAGGAACGGGAACAGGCCGCCCTTCCACACCGGCCCCGAGCCGTCGATGAACTGGGTCAGCGCCGGCATTTTCAGCAGCGGGGTGGTGATCACAATGCCAATCGCCAACGCGATGATGGTGCCAATCTTCAGAAAGGTCGACAGGTAGTCACGGGGTGCCAGTACCAGCCACACCGGCAGGACTGCCGACACTGCACCATAGCCAATTAGCATCCAGGTGATCTGGATACCGGTGAAACTGAAGATCTTGTTCCATGAAGGGTCGGCGGCAATCTGCCCACCCAGGAAGATCGAGCCCAGCAACAGTGCCACGCCGATGATCGAAATCTCGCCAATGCGGCCTGGGCGGATGTAGCGCATGTACACGCCCATGAACATCGCGATGGGAATGGTCGCCATCACCGTGAACATGCCCCATGGGCTGTCGGCCAAGGCCTTGACCACAATCAGCGCCAGCACCGCGAGGATGATGATCATGATCAGGAAGCAACCGAACAAGGCGATGGTGCCAGGCACCCGGCCCATTTCCTCACGCACCATGTCCCCCAGCGAGCGACCGTTGCGCCGCGTGGACATGAACAGCACGAGGAAGTCCTGCACAGCCCCGGCTAGCACCACACCGGCAATCAGCCAGAGTGTGCCGGGCAGGTAACCCATCTGCGCAGCCAGCACCGGGCCCACCAGGGGGCCTGCGCCGGCAATGGCGGCAAAGTGATGGCCGAACAGGATGTGCTTGTTGGTCGGCACATAGTCCAAACCGTCGTTGTTGACCACGGCCGGCGTAGCGCGGCGGGGGTCCAGTTGCATCACCGTGTTGGCGATAAAGAGGCTGTAGTACCGGTAGGCAACCAGATAGATGGCGACGGCCGCCACTACGATCCACAGTGCGTTGATCGCTTCCCCGCGGCGCAGCGCGACGACGCCCAGGGCGCACGCGCCCAATATTGCCACCAACAGCCAGGGCAGATGGCGCAGTAGACTATTATTATTTTTCATTTTTTTATTCCAACTCAGTGGATACGAAAACCAGCTCTGCGAGTCTAGCGATGCTGGCAGGAAAGACCACCCCTTACGTTGGTCTAGAGCCTTCAATCACAGGACGCCCATCATTTTTATCCCCCCTTGGCGGCGCATTAGCAACTACCAGCAGACCAGTGAACGCCGGGAAGCAACCGAAACAGCGATTGGATGAAACCTGTCGTCAATATTGTCGACCGGTTCGAAGATGGCGCTAAGACACTAAGCTATAGTCATTGGAATCGCAGAGGGCCGCACCCATGACCGATAACCACGACGACCGCCGCCGTTTCAGGCGCGTCGCCTTCGATGCCAAGACTGAAATCACCCAGGGCAAGCATACCTGGCAGGTCAACCTGATCGACCTGTCGCTGCGCGGCGCCTTGATCCAACGCCCCGAAGGCTGGGAGGGCGACCGTAGTCAGCATTTTCTGATCAATATCCACCTCACTGACCTGATCGACGTGCGCATGGATGCGGAACTGCGTCATGAAGAAAAGGACCATCTGGGGTTTGCGTGCTTGCACATTGGCCTGGAAGACATTGCGCATTTGCGGCGGATCATTGAGCTGAATCTGGGCGACATGGAGGAGCTGGAGCGGGAGTTGGGGGCGTTGGTGGAGGTCTAGGCCCCAGCCTTGCTGCAGCCAGGGCCGCCTGATACTTGCCATTGTCTGTTGCAATGGCCAAAAACTCCTCCTTCCCAGCCTCGCCAGACATGGCGAAGTAGTTAGCGACTTTAAGGGCCTGCTGCCTTATTCGAACAGCGCATCAAGGGCTTGTTCCAACCGCGTGACTGCGATCACCTGCAACCCCGGCGGCGCCTCTTTCGGCGCGTTGCCCTTGGGCACGATAGCCCGTTTGAAGCCATGCTTGGCCGCTTCCTTCAAGCGCTCCTGACCACTGGGCACCGGCCGCACTTCGCCCGACAGGCCCACTTCGCCGAACACCAGCAAGTCATGGGGCAACGGGCGGTTGCGCAGGCTGGACATGATAGCGGCCAGCAACGCCAGGTCCGAGGCCGTTTCCAGTACCTTTACCCCGCCTACCACGTTGAGGAATACGTCCTGATCGTGGGTGGGAATGCCGCCATGGCGGTGCAATACCGCCAGCAGCATGGCCAGGCGGTTCTGGTCCAGTCCCAGGGTAACGCGACGCGGGTTGGCCAGGTGGCTGTCGTCTACCAGCGCCTGGACTTCCACCAGCATGGGCCGCGTGCCTTCCCAGGTGGCCATGACCACGCTGCCGGGCACTTCTTCCTGGGCGCGGGTGAGGAATATCGCCGAGGGGTTGGAGACTTCCTTCAGGCCCTTGTCGGTCATGCCGAACACGCCCAGTTCGTTAATGGCGCCGAAACGGTTTTTCACCGCCCGCAGCAAGCGCAGGCGGCCGTCAGATTCGCCTTCGAAATACAGCACGGTGTCGACCATATGCTCCAGCACCCGCGGGCCTGCCAAGGCGCCTTCCTTGGTAACGTGGCCCACCAGAAAGATCGCCGTGCCGCTCTGCTTGGCGTAGCGCACCAGCAACGCTGCGCTTTCGCGCACCTGGGAGACGCCGCCCGGGGCAGACTGGATCTGCTCGGTGAAAATGGTCTGGATGGAGTCGATCACCATCACCTTGGGCTGTTCATGCCGCGCAGTGGCGATGATGGTTTCGATGCAGGTTTCGGTCATGACCCGCAGCTTGTCCTGGGGCAGACCCAGGCGGCGAGCGCGCATGGCCACCTGTTGCTGCGATTCTTCACCGGTGACGTATAGCGCCGGCATGCGTGAAGCGATGTTGCACAGGGTTTGCAGCAGGATAGTGGACTTGCCGATACCAGGGTCGCCGCCGATCAACACCACCGAACCATCCACCAGGCCACCCCCCAGCACGCGGTCCAGTTCGGCAGAGGCGGTGCTGAAACGCGGGATTTCCTCGACGCTGACTTCAGCCAGGGTCTTGATCTGCGCCTGCTGCCCGGCCCAACCGGTACGGCCGCTGGGGGCTGCGGCGGCCCCCGCTTCGATCATGGTTTCGGTGAGGGTATTCCAGGCGCCGCATTCGCCGCACTGGCCAGCCCATTTCGGGAAGGTGGCGCCACATTCGGTGCAGCCGTACAAGCGCTTGGCCTTGGCCATGGTGGAAAACCCCTGTATGTAAAAACAGTCATCATACCGAAGAATTCGCCTTGGGGGGCGCGCGACCTGGTCCATGGCTGCCCTGGACCGGTGCACATTCGGTAAAACTAATCGGCATAACCCCTGTCATTGTTACCAGGTGGCGCGCATGAAGCACCTAGGTAACTTACACTGGCTCCAACCACCAAACTTGTAACAGGGGATATCAAGCATGGGCGTACTAGCAGAGTTCAAGGCCTTTGCGGTCAAAGGCAACGTGGTCGACATGGCCGTGGGTATCATCATTGGCGCCGCATTCGGCAAGATCGTGTCGTCATTTGTGGGGGATGTAGTAATGCCACCCCTGGGACTGTTGATTGGCGGGGTCGATTTCAGCAACTTGGCGATACTGCTCAAGCCCGCCGAAGGCACGACACCGGCAGTGGTTCTGGCCTATGGCAAATTTATCCAGAGCGTGATCGACTTCCTGATCGTGGCGTTCGCGATCTTCATGGGCGTCAAGGCCATCAACAAACTCAAGCGTGAAGAGGCCGTGGCCCCCACGCTGCCGCCAACACCGACCAAAGAAGAACTGCTGCTGGGCGAAATTCGTGACTTGCTCAAAGAGCAGAACGCCAAGCCCTGATCATTACCAGTAGTTTTCCACGGCGATCTGGCCTGGCTTGCGCGTCAGGGCCAGGCGCATGTCGCGGCCCTTGAGCACGCGCCGAGTGTCATCGATCATCTGCGGGTTACCGCAGATCATGACCCTTGAATGCTCGGGCCCCAAGGTGCAACCCGCTACCCTCTCCAGCTCGCCGCTTTCAATCAGGGTGGTCATGCGCCCGCTCAGCGCACCGGGGTACTGCTCGCGGGTTACCAGGGGAATGTACTGGAACTTGTGGGCATACTCGGCCAGGTAGTCGCGCCCGGTCAGCTCGGCAATCAGTGGCTGATACGCCAGCTCCCGCCCTTCACGCGCGCTGTAGACCAGAATGATACGTTCGAACTTTTCCCATACCTCAAAATCCTGCAGGATCGACAGGAACGGCGCCACCCCTGTGCCCGTCGCCAGTAGCCAAAGGTCACGGCCGTCGGTAAAGCGCTCCGGCAACAGGTAGCCGAATGCCTGACGGTCCACCAGCACCGTATCGCCTTCGCACAGGTGGCTCAGCTCACTGGTGAACTCCCCGCCCGGCACCACGATAGAGAAGAACTCCAGGAACTCGTCATGGGGCGACGACACCATGGAGTAGGCCCGCCACACCACGGAGCCATCAGCCTTGGTGACCCCCAGGCGGCCGAACTGGCCGGCGCGAAAGCGGAAGCCCGCGTCGCGCGTGGTGCGGAAGGTGAACAGACTGGGCGTCAGGGGCTGGACACCCAGCACCGTCTGAGGGGTGAAGTTCTCAGCGCTAGCGGTCATGAAAGTCTCCAGGAAAACGATGCCTCCAGTGTCCCGCAATCCCGATCAGATAAACACCGGCGGTTTGTAATGGCATGCCCCTCTATGAACTATCTGTTCGGAAAAATTCATCGATGAAATTTCTGATTGGTCGGCGCATTTGAACCTAGACTGAAAAAGCACTCTAAATTGGATCCCATTATTTTATCCGAGGAGCAGTCACAATGAAGAGCTGGCTAGGGGAACAACTGCAGATATTGCAGCATTTGAGCGAGGACAAGGCCATCCGCCAAACGGCCTTTGAGCTGACCCACGAATTGGGTTTCGATTACCTGAGCTTTGATACCGCGTTCCGCACCCGTTTGCCCATGGACGGCATAAGCAACTTGCCCTCTGCGTGGACCGCGCGCTACCGGTATATGGGCTGGGCCAGGATCGACCCAATCCTCAACCACTGCCATCAATCCGTGCAGCCCGTGCTGTGGAATGACCAACTGTTTGCCGCTACCCCGCACTTTCGTGACGACGCCTGGGACCACGGCATTCGGCACGGCCTGAGCCTGGCCGTACATGATGCGCGCGGCCATGTGAGCGTACTTTCGTTGACACGCCGGAACCTGGCTGTGACCACAGACGAGTTCTGTATCAAGGGCGGCCACTCCTTGAGGTTTTGTAATTTGCTGCACCAAGGGCTGGGCGAAAAGTGGTTTGAAGCACAAGCCAACCTGCCAGGGCGGTTGTCGTGCCGTGAACGGGAAGTGCTGCGCTGGCTGGCGGAGGGCAAGACAGCCAGCGAAGTCGCGCTGATTCTCAACATTTCGGAACGCACCGTGAATTTCCACACCAATAGCGCAGTGAAAAAGACCGGTCAGCCTAACAAAACCTCCGCCATCATCCATGCCGCCAAGACAGGCCTGCTGTAACGCGCGATGCCTGCATAAAACTGTAAATGGACGTAGAATTCCGGGCCCGGGGTGCCACAACGCACCCTTGCTGCGAGTTGGGTAACACCGAGACTTGCTTACTTTACCTGCCCGAGTCTCTGCGCCATGCCAGTACTGACTACGCCGTTTGCCCAGCTAGACCTGATCCGCCAGCCCGACCAGCCCAACGAACCCTTGCAAGCGTTCGACGCGGCGGACGAGTACTTGCTCAACTATCTGGCGGAACAGCAACTGCCGGCGACAAGCCGGGTGCTGGTCCTCAACGACAGCTTTGGTGCATTGGCCATCAGCCTGCAGGGCCAGTATGAACTGGTGACCAGCGGCGATTCATTCCTGGGTCACCAGGCGCTGGAAAAGAACCTGATGCGCAATGGCCGGCCGTTCGATGCCATCACCCTGCTGCCAGCCAACCAGCACTGGGAGGGGCAATTCGACCGCGTGCTGATTCGCGTGCCCAAGACCTTGGCATTGCTGGAAGAACAATTGATCCGCCTGCAAGGCCATCTCGCTGCCGGTGCCCAAGTCGTGGCGGCAGCCATGGTCAAGCATCTGCCCCGGGCTGCCGGCGATTTGTTGGACAAGTACATCGGAAGCGTCAGTGCCTCGCTAGCGGTTAAAAAAGCTCGGCTACTGGTTGCTGTTGCCGAACCGCGCGGGCCATTTACCTCGCCCTACCCTAGCCATTACCGCCTCGATCAGCCGGTAGTCGACTTGCTCAACCATGCCAACGTGTTCTGCCGCGAGGGCCTGGACATCGGCACTCGGGCGTTCCTGCCACATTTGCCGACTGGCCTGGGTGCAGCCCGGGTGGCCGACCTGGGGTGTGGCAATGGGGTACTGGGCATTGCCAGTGCCCTGCAGAACCCGGAGGCCCATTACACCTTGCTGGACGAGTCCTACATGGCAGTGCAGTCCGCTGTTGAAAACTGGCAGGCGGCGTTGGGCGGGCGTGAAGTGAGCATCCACGCGGGTGATGGCCTGGCGGGCCAGGAAGCGCAGTCGCTGGATGTAGTGCTGTGCAACCCGCCCTTCCACCAGGCGCAGGTGGTCGGTGATTTCCTGGCCTGGCGCATGTTCCAACAAGCCCGTGAGGCGTTGGTGGTGGGCGGGGCCTTGTACATTGTCGGGAATCGCCACCTGGGCTACCACAGCAAGCTGGCACGGCTGTTCCGTGGGGTCGAGCAAGTGGCATCGACGCCCAAGTTCGTCATCCTCAAGGCGCGCAAGTAGGCAAATCTGCGGCGCCTGCTTCCAGGGCAAGCCCTGTCCCACAAGGATCTGTGTAGGTAGGTTTGCCCTGTCACACAATGATGCCTGTGGGACAGGGCTTACCTTGGAAGCAGACAGCACAAATTCCAGGCAAAAAAACCTCTAAAGAGGGCTTCAATCCGCTGCCTCTGCGCCAAGGCGCGCAAGTAGGCAGATCTGCGGCGTCTGCTTCCAGGGCAAGCCCTGTCCCACAATGATCTGTGTAGATAGGTTTGCCATGTCACACAATGATCTGTGTAGATAGGATTGCCCTGTCCCACAAGGATCTGTGTAGATAAGTTTGCCCTGTCACACAAGGATCCGTGTGGGATAGGGCTTGCCCTGGAAGCAGACAGCACAAATTCCAGGCAAAAAAAACCCTCCGAAGAGGGTTTCAAACCGCTGCCTGTGCGAAACAGCGGTGGGATGAGACGGGTGTTTCAGTGCGATTTCATGCCCGCAGCGGTCATGAACATGCGCAGTAGTTCTGCAACGATACCCAGGCCAACCACGCTGGCAGCCCAGATAACCATCAACCAACCCACACGCTTCCACCACGGGGTATTGGCGGCGGGATCGGGTTCGTGTTCCTTGACGCTCATGGCACGGTTCTCCTGGCTAAGCCCCGGCCCGCAGGCCGGGGGTATCGTTGACTAGTGGTAACCGTCTTCCGGTTTCACCTTGCCGCGGAACACGTAGTAGCTCCAGAAGGTGTACATCAGAATGCACGGGATAATGAACAGCGTACCCACCAGGATGAAACCCTGGCTTTGTGGTGGCGAAGCAGCGTCCCAGATCGATACCGCAGGTGGGATGATGTTCGGCCACAGGCTGATGCCCAACCCGCTGTAACCCAGGAAGACCAACAGCAGCGTCATGAAGAACGGCATGTAGTGGGCGCGTACCGACACCGATTTGAGCAGGCCATACATGGCTGCCAACACCAGCAGCGGCACCGGCATGAACCACACCAGGTTAGGCATGCTGAACCAGCGGGTAGCGATGTCGGCGTGGGCCATCGGCGTCCAGATACTGACGATACCGGTCACCAGCAACAGCACCAGTGCCAACGGCTTGGCCAGCTTGTGCATGGACTCCTGCAGGCCGCCTTCGGTCTTCATGATCAACCAGGTGCAACCCAGAAGAGCATAAGCGACGATCAATGCCAGGCCACAGAACACGGTGAACGGCGACAGCCAGTCCATCCCGCCACCAGCGTAGGCACGGTTGACCACCGGAATACCGTCAATGTAAGCACCCAGTGCTACGCCCTGGAAGAAAGTAGCCACCAGCGAACCGCCGATGAATGCCTTGTCCCAGATGTGACGCTTGTCGTCGGTCGCCTTGAAACGGAACTCGAAGGCTACGCCGCGGAAGATCAAGCCAAACAGCATCAGGATGATTGGCAGGTACAGCGCTTCCAGTACAACCGAGTAGGCCAGCGGGAAGGCGCCGAACAGCGCGGCACCACCCAATACCAGCCAGGTTTCGTTGCCGTCCCAGACGGGGGCAACGGTGTTCATCATTACGTCACGGTCTTCTTTGCCCTTGATGAACGGGAAGAGAATCCCGATACCCAGGTCAAAGCCATCCATGATCACGTACATCATGATGCCGAAAATAATAATCACGGCCCAGATCAGTGGTAGATCAATACCCATGACTCAGTTCCCCTTCAGGCTGTCGGCGTGGCCTTCTTCGCTGCCTTCATCGGCGGCGGAAAGAGGACGTGCAGGCGTACGGTTCTGGCCAGGGCCACCATGGGTAGTCTCTGCGCCTTCGTGGGTTTTCGGCCCTTTGCGCACCAGGCGCATCATGTAGCCGAAGCCGGTACCGAACAGCGAGAAGTACACCACTACGAACAAGACCAGAGTGATGCTCATCTGCGCAACACTGTGGTTGGACACTGCGTTGGCAGTGCGCAGCAGGCCGTACACGACCCACGGCTGACGGCCGACTTCAGTGGTGAACCAACCTGCCAGCATGGCGATCAGGCCCGCTGGACCCATGCACAGGGCCAGGGTCAGGAACATACGGTTGGTGTACAGGGTACCGCGCCAGCGCAACCAGGCGCTCCACAGGCCGACGAAGATCATCAGCATGCCCAGGCCAGCCATGACACGGAACGACCAGAACACGATAGTAGAGTTCGGACGGTCTTCAGGCGGGAAGGACTTCAGCGCTGGAATCTGCTTGGTCAGGCTATGGGTCAGGATGAGGCTGCCCAGGTACGGAATTTCTACCGCGTACTTGGTGCGCTCTTCCTTCATGTCCGGGATACCGAACAGGATCAGTGGGGTCGGTTCGTTGCCGACGTTTTCCCAGTGACCTTCGATGGCGGCGATTTTAGCCGGCTGATGCTCCAGGGTGTTCAAACCGTGGGCGTCGCCTACAACGGCCTGGATCGGCGCAACGATCAGCGCCATCCACATGGCCATGGACAGCATCTTGCGGATAGCCGGGTTATCACGGCCACGCAGCAGGTGAAACGCAGCCGACGCGCCGACGAAGAACGCGGTGGCGACGAAGGCAGCAATAGCCATGTGCGCCAGGCGGAACGGGAACGAAGGGTTGAAGATCACGGCCAACCAGTCGGTCGGGATCACGCGACCATCAACAATCTCGTAGCCTTGCGGCGTCTGCATCCAGCTGTTGGAAGCCAGAATCCAGAACGTCGAGATCAAGGTACCGATGGCAACCATGACGGTGGCGAAGTAGTGCAGGCCACGGCCTACGCGGTTCCAGCCAAACAGCATCACTCCCAGGAAACCAGCTTCCAGGAAGAATGCAGTCAGCACTTCATAGGTCAGCAACGGACCATTGACAGCACCGGCGAAGTCGGAGAAGCGGCTCCAGTTGGTGCCGAACTCGTACGCCATGACCAGGCCCGAGACCACGCCCATGCCGAAGTTGACGGCGAAAATTTTCGACCAGAAATGATACAGGTCGCGGTAGGTGTCATTCTTGGTCTTGAGCCACAACCCTTCGAGCACAGCCAGAAAACTGGCAAGGCCGATGGTGATGGCGGGGAACAGGATGTGGAACGATACCGTAAACGCGAACTGCATTCGGGCGAGATCTAGAGCCTCTAAACCGAACATATGGTTTCCTCTGTCAGATGAAACATCTGCTTGTGTCGGGGACGTCCCCCGTCAGCTGCGCCGAAGACCCCCACGGTTAGTGAGTGCGGCGCGCGAAAAGTGTTCTGGGATTTCAAAACGGGCCCATGACCAACGCTCATTGCGCCCTGCCTGGGCAGAGCGTATTGACCTGAATCAATGGACCCTTAAAGAGTAGACGTAATTCGCGCGCATAACTGCGTGGTCTATTGTCACGCGGCACGTTGCCTCACCCTGCTAAAGCAGGGGTTCCCAGCTCATTTCACTGACTACGGCGGAGGATAGTGGGGAACCTCATTATCGCAACCCTTTGTTACAAAGGAATGATAATCTCTCGCCTCTTGCCCGCAAGGTTGCCCTGCCCCATGTCCAGTTCCGCCGTGCTGCTGTTGCGTCGTCACCGTCCGTTCATGGCGTTCTGGTTGGCACGGGTCTGTACCGCCAGCGGCTTCCAGATGCTTACGGTGGCGATTGGCTGGCACCTCTACCAGTTGACCGGAAGCGTGCTGGACCTGGGCATGGTGGGGCTGGTGGGGTTTATCCCGCGCCTGTTGTTCATGCTCCACACGGGCCATGTGGCCGACCGCTACGACCGGCGCAAGGTTGCTGCTACCTGCCAGGCCGCCCAGGCACTGATCGCCCTGGCACTGCTGATCGCCAGCAGCACCGACACCGTCAGCCGCAACCTGATCTTCGTGTTGGCCTTCCTGCTGGGCGCTGCCCGGGCGTTTGAAATGCCCACCACCCAGGCGCTATTGCCCAACATCGTGCCCGCTGAGCTATTTGCGCGTGCAGTGGCGGCTTCGGCTTCGGCGATGCAGAGCGCCACCATTGTCGCCCCGGCCTTGGGCGGTTTTCTCTACGCGTTCGGTAGCGTCTGGGTCTATGGCCCCACGGTGGTGCTGTATGTATTGGCGCTGATACTGATGCTCAGCCTGCCTCCCCGCCAAACGCCGCTGAACAAAAACAAGCCGACCCTGCAAACATTAATGGCCGGGATCACCTTTATCCGCAGCCGCCCGGACATTCTGGGCGCCATTTCGTTGGACCTGTTCGCCGTGCTGTTGGGTGGTGCCACGGCCTTGTTGCCGGTATTTGCCCGCGACATCCTGCTGACCGGCCCCTGGGGCCTGGGCATGCTGCGCTCGGCACCGGCCGTAGGCGCGCTATTGATGTCGCTGTGGCTGGCGCGATTCCCGATCGAGCGCAAAGTGGGACGCACCATGTTTGCCGGTGTCGGAGTGTTTGGCGTGGCAACCATTGCCTTCGGCCTGTCGACCTCGTTCTGGTTTTCCCTGGCGGTACTGGCAGTACTGGGCGCTGCGGACATGATCAGCATGGTGATCCGTGGCGCCTTTGTGCAGTTGGAGACCCCGGACGAGATGCGCGGGCGTGTGAGCGCGGTGAATGGCTTGTTCATTGGCGCGTCAAACCAGCTGGGCGAGTTTGAGTCCGGGGTGACGGCACATTGGTTTGGTACGGTGCCTGCGGTGGTGCTGGGCGGGGTAGGCACGCTAGTGGTCACGGGGGCGTGGATCAGGCTGTTTCCCACCTTGGCCAAGCGCGACCATATGCAGTCGCGGGATTTGCGCTGAGGCCTTCCAGGGCAAGCCCTGTCCCACAAGGGCATCGCTGCACGTGTCAACTCAGGCG
>Ga0233353_1000014_pt1 | contig 16504 bp, 13 predicted proteins | sample GEONDECOMP319_FD_180699 | JGI IMG/M metagenome (GOLD analysis project Ga0233353, IMG submission 180699) | Leaf litter microbial communities from Shasta-Trinity National Forest, California, United States - GEON-DECOMP-319 | ecosystem: Environmental > Terrestrial > Plant litter > Unclassified...
TGGCGCACGACCTGGAAGCAGGCTACAGCTTAACCAGGTGTCTATTCGAATCAGCCCATAAAGGGCAACCAACAGGGGGCCGTCGTCAATGCTGACCCTGCTCAATCTACTGTCTGCAGTCGCGTTGCTCATCTGGGGCACGCACATCGTTCGTACCGGCATCTTGCGGGTTTACGGCACGGCCTTGCGCCGCCTGCTGAGCCAGAACATGTCCAAGCGCCCGCTGGCTTTCATCGCCGGGATCCTCGTGACCGCGGTAGTGCAGAGCAGCAATGCCACGGCGATGCTTACCACCTCCTTCGTCGGCCAAGGGCTGATGGCGCTCACCCCGGCGCTGGCGATCATGCTCGGCGCCGATGTCGGCACCGCGATCATGTCGCGGGTGCTGACCTTCGACCTGTCGTGGCTGTCGCCGCTGCTGATCTTCCTCGGGGTGATCTTCTTCCTGTCGCGCAAACAAACGCGTGTGGGGCAGATGGGCCGGGTGGGTATCGGCCTGGGCCTGATCGTGCTGGCGTTGCAACTGATTGTTCAGGCTGCCGCCCCCATCACCCATGCCCAGGGCGTGAAGGTGCTGTTCGCGTCGCTGACCGGTGACATCCTGCTCGACGCCCTGGTAGGCGCGCTGTTCGCCATGATTTCCTACTCCAGCCTGGCGGCGGTACTGCTGACCGCCACCCTGGCCGAAGCGGGCGTGATCAGCTTGCCCGTGGCCATCGGCCTGGTGATTGGCGCCAACATCGGCAGTGGCCTGCTGGCCTTCCTATCCACCAGTATGCAGAACACGGCCGGCCGCCAAGTAGCACTGGGTAGCCTGTTGTACAAGTTGATCGGCCTGGTGCTGATCGTGCCGGTGCTGGCACCGCTGGCCCACTGGATGGACACTCTCAATTATGACCCCACGGGCCTGGTGATTGGCTTTCACGTGCTCTACAACACGGTACGCTGCGCGTTGCTGTTGGGCACCGTCGGCCCCATGTCGCGGCTGTGTGTGTGGCTGCTGCCCGAACGGGAAGCGGCCAACGGCACTGCCAAACCACGCCATCTGGACCTGACGGCACTGGAAACCCCCAGCCTGGCCCTGGCCAACGCCGTACGGGAAACCCTGCGTATCGGTGACCTGATCGATAGCATGCTCGGCGCGCTGCTCAACGTCCTGCGCGGCGCCCAGAGCTCAGTGACCCAGGCCGTGCGCAGCCAGAGCGAAGACGTCGAAGTCTTGTACAGCGCCATCAAGCTCTACCTGGCGCAAATGCCCCGCGAGGACCTTAGCGAGCAGGACAGCCGGCGTTGGGCAGAGATCATTGAACTGGCCATCAACCTCAAGCTGGCCAGCGACCTGATCGAGCGCATGCTGCGCAAGATCCAACAGCAGAAGACCGCACAACGCCGCGAGTTCTCCGAGGTAGGCCTGGAAGAACTGGCCACGCTGCACAGCCAATTGATGTCCAACCTGCGCCTGGGTTTGTCGGTGTTCCTCAGCGCAGACCCCGAAAGCGCTCGCCAACTGTTGCGTGAAAAGCGCCGCTTCCGCGCCCAGGAACGCCGCCTGGCCCACGCCCACGTCAGCCGCTTGCAACGCAAGGTGGTGCAGAGCATTGAAACCAGTTCGCTTCACCTGGAGCTGATTGCGGACATGAAACGGCTCAACTCACTGTTCTGCGGCAGCGCCTACGTGGTGCTGGAAACGGCTGAAACAGGTGCCCTGCAAAGTGAAGCCGTACCCGACGATGCACATTCGCCTTGAACGTCCGCGGCCACCGGCAGTCTGTTCCACAGTCTGAGCCGGTTCCCGCAGGAAGCTTCCCATGCGTTGTCTGTTGTTGCTGTGCCTATTATTCAGTTGCTGCCAAAGCCAGGCGCTTGATCGTTACAAGGTAGAGAGTCACCTGCTGCCCAATGGCTTGCAGGTGCTGATGAAGCCCGGTGACGATCGCAACCACGTGGCCATCCGCCTGGTGGTGGGCGTGGGTTTCGATGACTTCCCCTGCAATGAACACGAACTGCCACATCTGCTTGAGCACCTGTTGTTCAGCGGCATTGACGGCAGCGGCGAGGGCGGCCTGGAAGAGCGCATGCAAGCCCTGGGCGGGGAATGGAACGCCTTCACCAGTGATAGCGACACCACCTTCGTTATCGAAGCCCCTGCCGCCAACCAGCGCAAGGCACTGGACCTGCTACTGGACGTGGTCACCAAGACCCGCATCGACGACAAAGCGCTGGGGGTTGCCCGGCGCATTGTCGAGCGTGAAGACGGCGGCCATTACTCGCATTTGCAACGTTGGCTGGACAAGCAGGGCGTCGGCCACGCTGCCAGTGATCAGCTGGGCACGGAGTTGGGGCTTAAATGCAGCGAGCGCTCCCCGGTTCAAGACATGACCCTGGCCCAGGTCCAGGCCGTGCGCGACGCGTGGTACGCCCCCAATAACATGACCCTGATCATGGTCGGTGGTCTGGACAAAGTATTGCCGGCGTACCTGGAGCGAACTTGGGCGAGCCTGGCGGCTGCCAAGCCTGTGGACCACCCCGACATTCCCGTTACGTTGCACAGCGCTGCCTACGAACGCACCCTGACAAAAGGATGGTTGGGCGACGGCGCCAAGCTGCATTGGTTCTTCCCCGAGCCAACCCTGGATGACGACGTGCCGGATGCTGCCCTGGACCTGGTGCAGGCTTACATGGATTGGGCGCTGTACCGGCAACTGCGGCTCGACCACGAGCTTTCCTACGGGCCTTGGAGCCAGCGCGAAGCGTTTGGCGACACTGGCCTGCTGAGCCTGAACGCCGACCTTGACCGCGCTGATATCGACCAGGCCCGCCAGTTGGTGGCGCAAATGATCGCGCAGCTGAACAAGGACGGCCTGGACAGCGCGACGTTTGAACGGCTACGCCAGGCAACGATTTCACGCATGGCCTGGAGCGTGCAGGGCAACAGCCAACTGGCCGACTTCTATTGGAACGCACTGCCAACTTACGACAAAGGACGCTTTGAAGACCCCACCCGCGACCTGAAGAAGGTCACCCTGGACCAGGCCAATGCGGCGATGCGTCAGGTATTTTCCGGTCGCGGCTACGTACGCATCGAACAACCGCTGCTCAGTTATGACCAACTCTACAGCCTTGGGGTCGTCGTACTGGTACTCTTCGGCCTGAGCCTGCTGGGGTGGGGCGCCTGGCGCAGAAGACACTAATGGCGCAATCAGGGAGGCAACGGCGTATCCTTGGCGGCGTTTTTTATGCAACTGCCAAGAACCGCTGAAATGCCTAACCTGATCCTGCGCATCATCGAACTCTTCAAGCGCTACCCCGGAGTGATTGCCCTGGGCGGCTTCATCACGGGTATCTGCAGCTTCATCCTGGTGAACCGCCAGGCCAAGCTGGCCAGCTGGATCGCCGTACTGATGCTGGTCAGCTGGGTGTGGCTGATGGTCGAGCAGAGCGCCACGCGCTGGTTCAGCCGCCGATTCCAGCGGGACATCCCCGAGCCGCTGCTGCGTTATGCAACGCAGATGATCCACCAGGAAAGCCTGTTCTTCGTCTTGCCGTTTTTCTACACCACCACCACGTGGAAGAGTGGCCAACTGGTGTTCACCGGCCTGCTGACCATTGCCGGCCTGGTGTCGATTACCGACCCGCTGTATTACCGCTTCGTAGCACCACGGCGCTGGCTGTACCTGGCCTTGCACACCCTGACGCTGTTCGCGGCAATGCTCACGGCGCTGCCGATCATCCTGCACCTGACCACATCCCAAAGCTTCAAGTGGGCATTGGGTACAGCCATGCTGCTGTCATTCCCCAGCCTGGCGGCCAGCTTTCCGATCCACCACTGGCGTCGTGCCGTGGCCCTGGTGCTGGTCACTGTGGCGGTGGGCGGTTGTGGCTGGATGCTGCGCTCCTGGGTGCCACCCGCGACGTTGTGGATCACTGAATCGGCCGTGACCCTGCAGCTGGACAACGCCAAGCGCACCCCCGGTGACAGCATCAAGAACATCTCGGCCGGTCAGTTCCGCGCCAATGGCCTCTACGCCTACACCTCCATCAATGCCCCGCGCGGGCTCGAAGAACGCATTTATCATGTGTGGCGTTTCAACGGCAAGGAAGTGGACCGCATCGCGCTGGACATACACGGTGGTCGCGACGAGGGCTACCGCGCCTGGACCCACAAGATGAACCTGCCGGAAAACCCGGTGGGCCGATGGCAGGTGCAGGTCCTTACCGACGATGGCCAGATGATCGGCGTGCTGCGCTTCAAGGTCACCGACGACAACGCCCCGGCGGGTTGATCTTGGTTAGCCGCAATCCTTGTGGGACCGGGCTCGGGCCTACCGGGCTGTAGCGCCGAAGAACCAGTAGCACACAGTGATGGCGGCCACGACGCCGGAGAACTCTGCCAGCAAGGCACAGCCTACCGCGTGGCGCGCACGCTGGATGCCTACCGCACCGAAGTACACCGCCAGCACGTAGAAGGTGGTTTCGGTGCTGCCCTGGATCGTCGCTGCCACCAGCGCCGGGAAGCTGTCCACCCCCTTGGACTGCATGGTCTCGATCAGCATCGCCCGCGCTGCGCTGCCGGAGAACGGTTTGACCATGGCGGTGGGCAGGGCGTCGACGAAGCGCGTGTCCATGCCCAGCCATTGGACCACATGGCGGATGCCATCCAGGCCGAACTCCAGGGCACCGGAGGCGCGAAGCACGCCAATGGCGCAGAGCATGGCCACCAGGTAAGGCAGCAGATTCTTGGCCACGTCGAAGCCTTCCTTCGCTCCCTCCACAAAGGCTTCATAGACCTTGACCTTGCGCAGCGCGCCGATGACCAGGAACAGCATGATCAGCCCAAACAACGTCAGGTTGCCCAGGATCGACGACAGGCTCGCCAGGGCAGCCGCCGACATGCCCGCCAGCAGGGCCATGAACGCGCCCAGCAGCAACGCGCCGGGTATCAGGTAGGCCAGCACCACCGGATCCCACAGGCGCAGACGCTGCATCACGGCCACCGACAGCAGGCCGACGATACTTGAGACGCTGGTGGCCAACAGGATGGGCAGGAACACCAGGGTCGGGTCCATGGCACCTTGCTGGGCGCGGTACATAAAGATGGTCACTGGCAACAGGGTCAATGACGAGGCGTTGAGCACCAGGAACAGGATCTGCGCGTTACTGGCTGTGGTGGTACTGGGGTTCAGTTCCTGCAGCGAGCGCATGGCTTTCAGGCCAATGGGCGTGGCAGCGTTGTCCAGCCCCAGGGCATTGGCGGCAAAGTTCAGGGTAATCAGGCCCAATGCCGGATGGCCGCGGGGCACCTCCGGCATCAGCCGGGCAAACAATGGCCCCAGTATCTTGGCCAGCCAGTCGACAATGCCGGCCTTCTCGGCAATACGCAGAAACCCCAGCCACAGGGTCAGGGTGCCGAACAGCAGGACCATGACATCCACCGACAGCTTGGCCATGGCGAAGATGCTTTCCACCATGGCCGCGAAGATTCCGGCGTTACCGCCAACCAGCCATTGGGCCAGGGCGGAAACCGCCGCCACTACGAAAAAGCCAAGCCATAGGCCATTGAGCATCAGTCATACCCCTAGAAGTTGCTGCGAATGATAGCGGCCAGGGTCCTGAAACGACAAACCCCGACACAAGTCGGGGTTTGTCAGCAGCACGGGTGGGAGCGCTTGTTTACTCGGAGACCGAGGCGCCCATGGCAGCCTGCTTACCGCGCAGGTGCGGCAGCGAGTTCCAGTAGCGCTCGCCCTTGGCATCGTCGTACATGCCTTCCCAACGGGAGATGACCAGTACAGCCAGGGCATTGCCGATAACGTTCAGCGCCGTACGGGCCATGTCCATGATGCGGTCGACGCCGGCAATGAAGGCCAGGCCTTCCAGCGGGATACCCACGCTGCCCAAGGTCGCCAGCAGTACTACAAAGGACACGCCCGGCACACCGGCGATACCCTTGGAAGTGACCATCAGCGTCAGTACCAGCATCACTTGCTGGCTGATGGACAAATCAATGCCATACAGCTGGGCAATAAAGATCGCCGCGATGCTCTGGTACAGGGTCGAACCGTCGAGGTTGAACGAATAGCCGGTCGGCACCACGAAGCTGCTGATGGCCTTCGGCGCGCCATAGGCTTCCATCTTCTCGATAACGCGCGGCAGCACCGTTTCGGAGCTGGCAGTGGAGTACGCCAGGATCAGCTCATCCTTGAAGATGCGGAACAGCTTGAACACCGAGAAACCGAACAGGCGGGCGATCAGGCCCAGCACGCCGATGGCGAAGAACAGAATGGCGACGTAAACCAGGATCACCAGCTTGGCCAGCGGCAGCAGCGAGGCGAAACCAAAGTTGGCCACAGTCACCGCAATCAAGGCAAACACGCCGATAGGGGCGTAGTTCATGATCATGTGGGTGACTTTGAACATGGTCTCCGACACGCTCTGGAAGATCTTGACCAGCGGCTCGCGGGTTTCATTTGGCAGGCTGGAAAGGCCCAGGCCAAAGAATACCGAGAAGAAAATGATCGGCAACATATCGCCACGGGCGATGGCAGCGAAGATATTCGACGGGATCAGGTTGAGAATGGTCGCGATAAAGGCGTGATCATGCTGCACCTCGGAAGTGGTCTTCTCATATTGCGAGATGTCCACCGTCCCCAGGGTGCTCATGTCGATGCCGGTTCCAGGGTGGAACACGTTGGCAATCAGCAGCCCCACAACGATCGCAATGGTGGTGACCACCTCGAAATAGAGGATGGTCTTGAGGCCGATGCGCCCCAACTTCTTCGCGTCGCCTACCCCGGCGATACCAACGATCAGTGAAGAAATCACGATCGGGATGACGATCATCTTGATCAGGCGAATGAAGATGTCACCAGCCGGTTGCAAGACGTTGCTGATCCACCAGGCTTTCTCGGCACTGAAGTGGTTAAGCAGCGCGCCTAATGCAATGCCCAGGACCAGACCGATGAGGATCTGCCAGGCGAGGCTGAGTTTTGCCTTCTTCATATTATTTACCCTTGCTTCAAGTGAATCCGGGACACCTGCGTTAGATCCGTCAGAACCCTCGGGCTTGAGCCTTTGGAAGCTCATCAGTGAGGTCTGCGAATGCCCCCGTAGAAGGTTTTCGCACCGCGCCACAGGGGGCGTTTGGCTAGCGAAAAAAGGCGCAACTATTCCGATGCAGGCGCGCGGCGTCTAATGCCGTAAACGACTACCCCATGCCGAATCGGCATGATATTTTTTGTCGTCAGCGGACGTCACAACGGGTTGCCTACTATTCGTTCGGATTATCGACAGGGCCCCAACAGGGCTATTTCAATGGGTCGACCCCACTGGAATGGGAGTCGTGGGAAGGGCGGTTCGGAAAACCGAACGCTGCACAGGAGCCTGAGCCTCCCTGATAGCAAGGTACAAATCACGATGTACGGTCGATGAAGCTGCGACAAAAAGTCCCGCCAGAAACCGTCTACGTACCGACCAAACGCAAAAAAACCGCCGAATGTACGCTTGGCGGTTCTTTCAGATACGGTCGTATAAACGACCAGCTTCAAGCCCTCCGCAAGTCCGGCCATTACTGGCGCTCGGACTTGCGTCGCAGCTTTCTCCTGACCCGGCCCATGGCGGAGGTACTCCCTGTACCCCTAGGTCACTCCGATCCTGTAGCAATCAGAGCGTCCCGGCCCCTTGGTCATGCGTCGGCCCTCCTCGGGCGGGCGCAGTTAGTAGAAGCTAAATCCTTGAAAAGGTTCAGCTTCCAGTGAACCACTGGTCAGTACCAGTTAGGATCTTTCTTCAATTCGCCCATCAACAGAGCTTGCATGCCCTGATCCGGCTTGCCCAGCCAACGATAGGTCGCATGGCGGGTAGGCGACTTGTCGGCGGGTAGCCCCTCAGGGACGTCCACCAACATGCCGTACGCCTGCTTCTTGTTCCAACTGAAGGCAACAATCAGCCTGTGGCTCTTGCAGACCTGCTGGTTTTCACACAGCGGGCCTACCAAGTACTTGTCCTTGCTTCCCTCTTCTTCTACAGCCGACATCTGCTGTTCGGCATCGCCGCTGAGGTTCATCACCCAGTCGGGGACATTCACCTCATTCTTGACGACGCCCTGCCATGTCTCGCGATAGTGCGGGTCACTGCTTAACAGATCACTGGCCCGCACCTGGCCGTCATTGGCCGCCATCGCTGTGGCGCCGCTACCCAATAGCAGGGCAACGACGACAGCCTTGAAGGTTGTACGCTTCATAGTCAGCCTCGGCCGCGACGGCCAAAGATGAAGGAGGCCACGAACAGCACCAGGAAGACGATGAACAGGATCTTGGCGATCCCTGTCGCGGCGCCAGCGATACCACCGAAGCCCAGTACAGCAGCGATGATGGCGATAATCAGGAATGTAACTGCCCAACTCAACATGGTGACTCTCCTTTACCGTTTTTAATTAGGTGCTGCTTACTGCATGGTTCAGAACACCCAGCTCTGATGGCGAACAACCTGGTCGCTACTCTCGGCACGCCGCAGCGAAGCCTGGTCTTGCGCCAGTGGGTGGCCAGCAGAGCTGACGGCATTGAAATGCGGGTAACTCACAACCGGCAGCGCTTCGTGAGCTTCATGCCAGTGTTGGTAAAACTGCCCGGCAAGCACAGTGATCATCAGGGCGAGAGTTACCGACAGACCTTTCTGGATCTGTTCGGACGAGATCGGCAAGTAAGCTAAACAGTGGCGGCTCATCCGTAACTCCCTCTCATTCTGTTGATTGGCTGTGCTTGCTAGAGGTATTGCAGGCACCGTGCCAATTTTATTTCTAAATAAAACTCAATAAAATCAGCACCTTGCTGACAAAAGAAGCGATGGATCAGCGAGCAACCTGCACGATGGAGGCGGGCAGGCCGGGCGATTTGCACGATGAACTCAACCGGTGGATTTGCCTGCGATCTTGAGCAGATCGGCGTCCACCCCGCGGACCCCACGAATGTGCCGCGCTATATCCACTGCTTCGGTTTTCTCTTCGCTGCTGGCGACGACGCCCGTGAGGGTGACCATGCCGGCCTTGGTGTCGACCCGGATATCCAAGCCATCCAGGTTGCGGCTATAAAGAAGGCTGGCTTTGACCTTGCTGGTGATCCAGCCATCACTGATAGAGCCTTCGGTCGCCTTGGCCTCTGCCTCGGCCTTGGTGGTCTGCGTATCCGCCGCCCCCAGGCTGATGAGGTTATTCACTTCAGCCACGCCGTCGGTGTTCCTCGCCAAGTCCCCGGCCAGTTGCTTGGCATCGGCGGTTTGCGCGTGGCCTTTAAGCGTGACAACGCCTGCCTGGGTATCAACCTGGGTGTCCAGCGCTTGGGTAGCGCTGTTCCATAGCAGTTTGGATTTGATGGTTGCCGTCAGCGTGGCGTCATCAAAGCGCTGCGCGATTCGCTTTTGCACCGGTGGCTGGTTGGCAAGGGAGGGATCAATGACCAGTTGGTTGTCGACTTTATCAATGCCCGAAGTGTCCAGAGCAATCTGCTCGGCCAAATCGCGGTCCACTGCGTTCTCGACGCGACCTTTGAGGGTCGCTACGCCAGCGCTGACGCTGATGTCGATCTTGAAGGGGCTCAGGTGACGATTAAGTGCATAGGCGGTCCAGATCGAACCTTCCTGACGTGCAGCCTGTAACTGGCCAGTGATCTGAGCGGTATCGGGCCCGGCAGCGTGGGCCAGGGCAGGTAACAACGCAGCCCCCAGCGAGCAGGCTAAGGCAAGGCGTTTAAGCGCAATCATTCCAGGTTTCCTTTACGACAGATAATCGGAGGAAACCCGCAACAGGCGTGCCAACCTGCTTTCGTCTATTTTTTCTTTATAAAACAACTAGTTATCACAGTTATCAACAGATAGTTACCATGCATGTCGCAGAATCAATCAGAATCAACCATGCAACTTGCCCGATTATTCTGACACTAACAAAGACAATTCTCTAAGGAGCGTAGGAAAATGGAAGCTGGCACGGAACATCAAGGCCGAATCCTCCTCGTGGATGACGAGTCCGCCATCCTTCGCACCTTCCGATATTGCCTGGAAGACGAGGGCTATAGTGTCGCAACCGCCAACAGCGCGGCGCAGGCCGATGCGTTGATGCAGCGCCAGGTATTCGACCTGTGCTTCCTGGACCTGCGCCTGGGCGAAGACAACGGCCTGGATGTACTGGCACAAATGCGTATCCAGGCACCCTGGATGCGGGTGGTGATCGTCACCGCTCACTCGGCGGTGGACACGGCTGTAGACGCTATCCAGGCGGGCGCCGCCGATTACCTGGTAAAACCTTGCAGCCCCGACCAATTGCGCCTGGCCACGGCCAAACAACTGGAAGTGCGCCAGTTGTCCGCACGGCTGGAAGCGCTGGAAGGCGAGGTTCGCAAACCCAAGGACGGCCTGGACTCCCATAGCCCGGCCATGATGGTGGTACTGGAAACCGCACGCCAAGTCGCCAATACCGATGCCAACATCCTGATCCTGGGCGAGTCGGGTACCGGTAAAGGTGAGTTGGCCCGCGCCATCCACGGTTGGAGCAAGCGCGCGAAGAAAGCCTGCGTCACCATCAACTGCCCGTCGCTAACTGCAGAGCTCATGGAAAGCGAACTGTTCGGCCACAGCCGTGGTGCGTTTACCGGGGCTAGCGAAAGCACCTTGGGCCGGGTCAATCAGGCAGATGGCGGTACCCTGTTCCTTGATGAAATCGGTGATTTCCCCCTCACGCTGCAACCCAAACTGTTGCGGTTCATTCAGGACAAGGAATACGAACGCGTGGGTGACCCGGTCACCCGCCGCGCCGATGTGCGCATTCTGGCCGCCACCAACCTGAACCTGGAAGACATGGTGCGCGAAGGCCGTTTCCGCGAAGACCTGTTATACCGCCTGAACGTCATTACCCTGCACCTGCCACCGTTGCGTGAACGCAGCGAAGACATCCTGGCCCTGGCCGATCGCTTCCTGGCCCGCTTCGTCAAGGAATACGCGCGACCCGCCCGCGCCTTCAGCGAGGAAGCACGGGCAGCCCTGCTCAACTACCGATGGCCAGGCAACATCCGCGAACTGCGTAACGTGGTGGAGCGCGCCAGTATCATCTGCGGCCAGGAACGGGTGGAAATCAGCCATTTGGGCATGGCTGAGCAGCCGGCCAATAATGCCCCGCGTATCGGTGCGGCATTGAGCCTGGACGAGCTGGAAAAAGCCCACATTGGCGCCGTGCTGGCCACCAGTGAGACACTGGACCAAGCCGCCAAGACCTTGGGCATCGATGCCTCAACGCTGTATCGCAAACGTAAACAGTACAACCTGTGAGGTTGCCGATGAAGTTGCGGACCCGGTTATTTCTCAGCTTTTCGGCGCTGATCACCGTGGCACTGCTGGGGTTGGCCCTGGGGTTGATCAGTGTCATGCAGATCGCCAAATCGCAGGAAGGGCTGATCCACGACAATTTCATCTCCTTGGACCTGGGCCTGAAACTGCGCCAGAACCTGGGCGACCAGTTGGCGGAAATGCTCAATGAGCACCCCGACAAGACCGCCCTGACCACCGCCCAAGAGCAGTTTCAGGACCTAGTGAGCCAGGGTCTGGCCCATGAGCAGACCTACGATGAAATGGCAGGTTTTAGCCAGATAGCCGGCGACTACCAGAAATTCCTTTCGGGGTACCTGCAAAACAGTACTGCCAGTGGCGGCATCGGCGACAACCGGGGGCTGCGCGACTCATTCAACGTGCTGCGCAATAGCCTGATAGACGCCCACAAACACGCGCTGGACAACATCAACGCCGCCCAGGACGCCACCCATAACCGGGCCGTAAAGATCTCGCTGCTGTTGGGGCTGGTGGGGTTGGCGGTGCTGTTGATCGGGTTTTTCACGGCCCATAACATCGCCCGCCGCTTCGGCGAGCCGATCGAGGCCTTGGCCACGGCCGCCGACAATATCAGCCAGGGCAATTTCGAAGTGGCACTGCCAAAGTCTGGCGCCGCCGAACTGGCCCAGTTGAGCCAACGGTTTGGCACCATGGCCCAGGTGCTGCGCAAGCATCAGGAAACCAATATCGACGAACTGCTGGCCGGCCAACAACGCTTGCAGGCTGTGTTGGACAGTATCGACGACGGGCTGTTGATGATCGACCGCCAGGGCCGTCTCGAACACCTCAACCCCGTGGCACAGCGCCAGTTGGGTTGGGAAGATGACCGCTTGGGCATGGGCCTGGGCGAAGCGCTGCAACGTCCGGATCTGGATGAGCAACTGACCCTGATCCTGCGTGGCGGCAGCCTGGAGCGGGCCTTGGAAGACCTGAGTTTCGAGGTCGATGGCGAAACCCGGCTGCTGTCCTATAGCCTGACACCGGTCAGCCACACCGAAGGGCATATCCTGGGCGCGGTGATGGTGTTGCATGACGTCACCGAGCAACGGGCCTTCGAGCGGGTGCGTAGCGAGTTCGTCCTGCGGGCTTCCCATGAGCTGCGCACCCCGGTGACCGGCATGCACATGGCCTTCGGGTTGTTGCAGGAGCGGGTGCGTGTAGCGCCTGACTCCCGGGAGGCGGACCTGTTCGACACGGTCAAGGAAGAGATGCAGCGCCTGATGCAGCTCATCAACGACCTGCTGAACTTCTCCCGCTACCAGAATGGCCTGCAGAAACTGACTTTGGGCCCCTGCGCAATCGATGATCTGCTCAACCGTGCCCAGCAGCGTTTCAATGATCAGGCGCTGGGCAACGACATTACCCTGGTGATTGAACACCAAGGTACCTTGCCCCGCCTGCATGCCGACCAGGCGCAGCTGGACCGGGTCCTCGACAACCTGCTGGACAACGCCCTGCGCCACACGCCGCAAAACGGGCGCATTCTTTTGCAGGCGCGCCGCCACGCCGAACGGGTGATCATCAGCGTGGAAGATAATGGTGAAGGCATCGCCTACGGTCAGCAGGGACGCATCTTCGAACCCTTTGTTCAGGTAGGCCGCAAAAAGGGCGGGGCAGGGCTTGGTTTGGCGCTGTGCAAGGAGATCGTGCAATTGCACGGCGGCCGTATGGGCGTGTATTCACGGCCGGGGCAGGGGACGCAGTTCTACATGACGCTGCCGCTTTAACGCTATGGTCCGTTGCAACCTACGAGGGAGTTGGCTTGCCAGCGATCTTTTGGGGCCTTAAAAGCTCGCTGGCAAGCCAGCTTCCACATGGGTCACATCCTAGGCTTCATCATCAATGCGCCGGCCTTCCCGGCGGCGGCCACGGGTCACCAGCTCGCTGAACTGGCGCGCGTTCAGCGGGTGGGCGAACAGCCAGCCTTGCCCGTAGTTGACACCTTCGCTACTCAGCAGCAGCGCCTGAGCCTCGTACTCGATCCCCTCGGCAATCACCCGCAGTTGCAGGGCATGGGCCATGCGGATGATATGGGGCGCTACACCGCTGCTCGCCGCATCGTGGCCCAGGGCATCAATGAACGCCTTGTCGATTTTCAGGCAATCCACCGGCAGGGTTTGCAGGTAGGCAAGGCTGCAGTAGCCGGTGCCGAAATCATCGATCAACACCTGGTGGCCCACGTCCCGCAGCGCTTGCAGGTTGTCACGGGCAACCACAACATCTATAAGGCCGCGTTCGGTCACCTCAAAGGCAATCTGATGCGCCGCAACCCGGTGCTGGGCCAATAGCCGCGCCACCACGCGGCCAATGCGCGGCACCATCACGTCACAGGCCGCCAGGTTGACCGAGATATACAGGTGGGGATTGGCGCGAAGCAGTTGGCCTAACTGCTCCAGCAATTGCTGCAGAACGAAATCGGTGATCTCGCGGATCTGCCCGGTGTTTTCCGCCATGGGGATGAACAGGTCAGGGCTGGTCAGGGTTCCATCCGGGCGTCGCCAGCGCACCAGCGCCTCGGCGCCCACACATCGTCGGCTATTGAGCTCGAAGATTGGCTGGTACAGCACCTTCAACTCGCCCCGGCGCAGCGCGCCTTGCAACTCCGCACTAAGCGAGCGGCGCTCGCGCACCAACTGCAACACCATCCAGCCCACGCACCAGGCCAATACCAGGCTCGCCGGAAACAGAGCCCATAAGGCCTGATTCATTTGCGGCAGCATATTGGTGCGCGGGGTGATCAGCACAAGCTGGTAGTCAGGGGACTTGGTGAACATGCGATAGATCAGCGAATCGGGGGTGACCAGCAAGGGCTGCTGCGAAGGCGGTGGCCAGTCGGCGGTGGGCGGCCAGGGCTGCGCGGGGCCCAGCACCGGCACGGCTCGCTTGCCCTTGTCGAGCACCACCAACAGGCTGCCGCCCGGGGCCAGGTCCACGACATCGGTAAGGTGCCCGCGCGATGTTGATACGGTGAACGGGCCACGGCCAAGGCGCAGGGCGGCGAGGTTATCGTCCGGCTGGGTCGTGGTATTAAGCCAGTAGCTGTAGGTAGGGCCCTTGATATCCGGTGCGCGCAACGTAAAGCTGCTTGGTTCGCTGGGCCGGCTGGAGCAGCGTTGCTGACCATCGTCATAGGTGGCGTCGTAAACGAAGCGGTTATCGAAGCCTACCTGCTGCAGGGCAGCGATCATTGGCGGGCTGCAACCGCGCAGCGCTTGTTCGTCGAGACCGTCGACGCTTTCGCGCAACTGCCCGAAAATCTGTTCCAGGCGGTCAAGGAAGCGCTCGCCGCGGGCGTTCATCTGCTCGGTTTCGGTCTGTTGCACCTGGTGCATGATCAATCCGAAACTGGCACTGAGCAGCAGCGCTGCGCATGCCACAGCCGCTATCGTCGCCATGAACCAGGGGCGATACAAGGCGCTGCGAAAACGCACGAAGGCGGGTGACATGGCTAGATATCCAGTTGCTTACCATGAGGTATAGCAACTGATTGGGATTTAGCGTGCCCGTTGGGCGGCTACGCTCAGCGCTGGTTGTTCAGCGTCTGCAGGATGGCAGCGGTTTCGGCGTCGGGTTGGCCATCGAAACGGGCAGGACGAAAGTGCATCTGGAATGCCGTCAGCACATGGCGCGTGGTGACATCCAGCTCACCGGTCTGCTCGATCGAGTAGCCCAGACGCGCCAACTGCTGTTGGTACCAGGTCATGCTGGGTGGGTCGGTCTCGAAGCGCAGCGTGTTGCGCTTCACCGCATCGGCATTGGGCCAAATGCCCAAGCCTTCATCTGCCAGGCGCTTCCAGGGGAATAATGGGCCCGGGTCCTGCTTGCGTAGCGGGGCGATGTCACTGTGGCCGATGATGTGCCGGGGCTCGATGTTGTAGCGTTTGACAATGTCCTTGACCAAGGCTTCAACCGCCTCGATCTGCGCTTCGGTATAGGGGTACCAGACGCGCCCATTGGGGCCGTCGGTGAAGCCCGGGTTGACGATTTCGATACCGATAGAGCTTGAGTTGAGCCACGTGCGGCCGTCCCACTCGCTTTCACCGGCATGCCAGGCGCGCTGGCTTTCATCGACCAGTTGGTAGACCTTGGGCGGGTTGAGGCCCACCAGGTAATGCGCACTGACCTGGCCATGGGTGAGCAGCGCCAGGGAGCGCTCGTCCGATGCCGAGGTGTAATGCAGCACCACGAACTGGATTCGGCTGTCATGGTTGACCGAAGGGTGGCTGTGGTCGATACGAAGACCGTTGGTACAGCCCGTCAATGCGAGCAACAGCAGGGCACAGCCGAGGAGTTTCATAAAAGGGGGCGGCAACTTGGTGGGCAGTAATGCAATAGTATAACACAGGCGGCGTCAGGCGAAGCTTGGCGAAAGGTTACTGCGTACGACAGCTGATGTGCGTACACCCTTCGCGGGCAAGCCTTGCTCCCCACGGTGTTGGGGCTAGTTGTGAGTGTTCAGCTCAATACTGGGGGAGCGAGGCTTGCCCGCGAAGAGGCCAACACGCGCGCAGCAGAGACTGTCGGCCTAAGCACTAATGACGCAGTTGCGGCCTGCATCCTTGGCGCGGTACAGGGCTTCGTCGGCGCGCTTGAGTACTTGTTCGCTGCGCTCGCTGCCACGGAAACCCGCCAGCCCGATGGAGAGGGTGATGGTGACCCGCTGGCCTTTGAAATGGAAAGGGCAGCCTTCGACTGCGCCGCGCAAGGTTTCCATCAGGCGCATACCCTCCATGAGGCTGCCTTTGGAAATCAACAGCACGAACTCCTCCCCGCCGAACCTTGCCATGAAATCCCCAGGCCGCAAGCGCTTGCGCAGTTCGGTGGCGATGATCTTCAGTACTTTGTCGCCGGCCAAATGGCCATAGCTGTCATTGATGTTCTTGAAGTGGTCCAGGTCGAGCATGGCTAACAACAACTCGCCGCCGTCCTCCTCGCGCTGGGCCACTGCCTGCTCGAGCCGCTCGGACCAGGCGGCCCGGTTGGGAAGCCCGGTCAATGGGTCGATCAGGGCTTTCTGGCGTTGTTCCTCAAGGTGCTCGCGATAGCCCAGGGCATCCTGCTCCATGCTGGCAACGCGCTCCGACAAGCCTTGCAGCCGCTGGGCCACTTCCTGCTCGCGCTTGTCGCTCTCCTTTCG
>Ga0233353_1000015_pt1 | contig 16139 bp, 14 predicted proteins | sample GEONDECOMP319_FD_180699 | JGI IMG/M metagenome (GOLD analysis project Ga0233353, IMG submission 180699) | Leaf litter microbial communities from Shasta-Trinity National Forest, California, United States - GEON-DECOMP-319 | ecosystem: Environmental > Terrestrial > Plant litter > Unclassified...
GAAGTGCCCGCCGAATTGGAGTTGCGTGGCCTGAGCCGTGCAGAAATGGAGCTGATCAATGCCTACCTGGATTCGATGCCGGTGGGCATGCACGCAGGCGCAGTGGTTCGCGACCCCAAGGACGCCGCACCCTCATCCAATAATGTAGTGTGGATCAAGGACAAGAGCGCCAGGAAACCCATGGCCAAGGCACGGTCCATGCAGTTCAAATAAACCGGGAGCGGATGCATAGGCACTCACGCTCCCGGCGTATTACGCGCAAGCACATTCCGATTGTGGCATCGCGCCATTACCCTTAGGCTTCGGGCATCTGCGGAGATGCTCGATGCCCTTTCGTTACTTTATCAAACAACTGCTTCTGCCCCCGGGCATCCTTTTCCTGTGCTTGCTGCTGGCCTGGTGGCTGCGGCGTTCGCGGCCACGCCTGGCGGCGCTGTGCTTTGCGCTGGGGTTGGGTGGCTTGTGGCTGATGAGCGTGCCCCGGGTGGTGCAGTTTGCCGCCCATGCCCTTGAGCAAGAGCCGGCACTGACTGCCGCACAGTGGTCCACGCTGTCGCAGCGGGCCGATGTCATTGTGGTACTGGGGGCGGGGCGTGAGCGTGGGGACCCCGCCTGGGGCGGTGAAGACCAGCCCACCAGCGTCAACCTGGAGCGCTTGCGCTATGCCGCGCGGCTAGCCAAGGCTTCCGGGTTGCCGGTGTTGACGTCCGGCGGTTTGCACTACGGCTCGCCGCCCAGTGAGGCCTTTATCATGGCCACCTCGTTGCGTGATGACTTCGGTGTGCAGACCCGTTGGCAGGAAGGGCAGAGCCGCACCACCTGGGAAAATGCCACCATGAGCGCAGCCGTGCTCAAGGCCCAAGGCATTCATCGTGTGGTGGTGGTCACCCAGGCCTGGCACATGCCGCGGGCGCGCTGGAGTTTCGAGCACGCAGGGCTTGAGGTGGTGAGCGCGCCGGTAGGCTTCCTAGGTGTCGACAACGCCCGGGTACTGGGCGGCTGGATGCCGGAGGGCAAGGCGTTCTGGCAGAGTGGCCAGTTGCTGAATGAGGCGGTGGGGCTGATTGGTTATCGGTTGTTCTATCGTTGATGTGTGGTGACGGCTTCCAAGGCTTGCCCTGGAAGCCGTCACCATACCTCTAGACTGTCTTGGCGATCCGGCTGGCCAACAGCGCCCAGCCAAACAACAGCAAACACAAGATGATCAACGGCCACGACCGCCAGTGCAGATAAGGCGTCAGCTGATGCATCGGCACCACATCACCGTACAAGATGCCTTTCTCGAACTGCGGGATCTGCACGGTGATCTGCCCGTACGGGTTGATCAGCGCCGACACGCCGTTGTTGGTGGCGCGGATCATCCAGCGGCCTGCTTCCAGTGCGCGCATCTGGGCCATTTGCAAGTGCTGCAACGGGCCGATGGAGGTGCCGAACCAGGTGTCGTTGCTGATAGTCAGCAGCAGGTCACTTTTGGCAGCCTCGCCAGCGGCGAACTCCGGGTACACCACTTCGTAACAGATGAACGGGGCGATCTGGTAACCCTTCGCCTGCAACAGCGCCTGGTTGGCCGGCCCGCGAGCGAAGTCCGACATCGGCAGGTCAAAGAAGGTGATCACGCCGCGTAGCAAATCCTGCAGGGGGACGTACTCGCCGAAGGGCACCAGTTTCTGCTTCAGGTAGGTGCCATCACCCTGGCCTACAACCGTAATGCCATTGAAGTAACGGTCTTCGTGGCGTACCTGCTGGCGGATCGGCACGCCGGTGATCAGCGCTGAATTACGGCTGGCGGCGAAGCTGCCCATCATGTCCAGGTAACGGCGGGCATTGTCCATGAGGATCGGGACGGCGGTTTCCGGCCAGATGATCAGGTCAGTCTTCTTCGCCGTGAACGTCATGTCGCGGTACAGCGCCAGTTGTGCATCGACCTGGGCCGGGTCCCACTTCATTTCCTGCTCGATGTTGCCCTGCATGGCCGCCACGCTCAGCGGTTGGCCCAGGGGCTGGGTCCAGGCGTGGTGCTTGAGCGCCTGGCCGCCCAGCCATGGGCCGATCAGTACGACAATGCCACCCAGCAACAATGCCTTGCGCTGGCGCAGACGATGTACGTTACACAGCAAGGCGGCGGTGAGCGCCAGTACGAACGACACCAGCCACATGCCACCCACCGGCGCCAGGCCGGCCAAGGGGGCATCAAGCTGGCTGTAGCCGGCGTAAAGCCAGGGGAAGCCAGTCAGAAACCAGCCCCGGAAGGCTTCCTGGGCTACCCACAGCGCACCGAAGGCCAGGGCGTCGGCCAGTGGCGCTTCATTGCGGCGGATCCAGCGTGCCCACAGCCAGGCGGGCAGGGCAAAGAACAGCGCCACAGCCAGGCTGAACAGCAACATCAGGAAACCGGCCAGCAGTACCGAAGCACCCCCGAAGTTATGGATGCTGACGTAGATCCAACTGGTACCGGCACCAAACAGACCAAAGCCATAGGCCCAGCCACGCAGCAGTGCCTGGCGTGGCGCAAGGCCGCGCAAGCCCAGGTAAAACAATGCCAGGGACAGCAGTTCCAGCGGCCAAATGTTGAATGGCGCCAGGGCCAAAGGGGTCAGGGCACCGGCCGCCACGGCCAGCAGGTTACCGGGCCAGCCGGGGCGGGTGATCCAGCGCATCTCGATCCTTAATGCGTTTTTAGCGAGAAATGGGGGTCAGGCGCAGCAAGTGTATCCGGCGGCTGTCAGCGTTGAGAATGCGGAAGCGGTAAGCACCGATTTCCGTAGTCTCGTTACGTTTGGGCAGATGGCCGAAAGCACTCATCACCAAACCGCCGACGGTGTCGAACTCATCGTCGGAGAACTCGCTGTCGAAAAACTCGTTGAAGTTCTCGATGGGCGTCAATGCCTTGATCAGAAAGTCGCCGCTGGGCAGGGGCTTGATGTAGCTGTCTTCTTCGACATCGTGTTCATCCTCGATGTCGCCGACGATCTGCTCCAGCACGTCTTCGATGGTCACCAGGCCCGCCACACCGCCGTATTCGTCGATGACGATGGCCATGTGGTTGTGGTTGGCGCGGAACTCGCGCAGCAACACGTTCAGGCGCTTGGACTCGGGCACGAAGGTGGCCGGGCGCAGCAGGTCCTTGATGTTGAAGTTGGCACCGTTCTCCTGAAGAATCAGGGGCAGCAGGTCCTTGGCCAGCAGCACGCCGATCACGTCATCATGGCTGTCGCCAATGACGGGGTAGCGCGAGTGGGCGGCGTCGATCACCGCAGGCAGGAATTCGCGAGGTGTCTGGGTCGACCGGATGCTGATCATCTGCGAGCGCGGGACCATGATGTCACGCACTTGCAGGTCAGCCACCTGAATGGCGCCTTCGACAATGGTCAGCGCTTCGCTGTCGAGCAGCTTGTTCTGGTGGGCTTCACGCAGGAGCTCCAGCAGCTCCTGGCGGTTTTTGGGCTCATGGGCAAAAGCCTGGGTGATTTTACCCAGCCATGACTTTTGCCCGTTGCTCGATCGATCTTCGCTCATGGCCCTTTTCTCGTGATCCTTGCTGTTTCGGTGGTCAAGTTTAATGTTCATCGTCGGCGTACGGGTCCGGATGGCCCAGTTCGGCAAGCAACGTTCGTTCCAGCGCTTCCATTTCCTCGGCTTCCTCGTCCTCTTCATGGTCAAAGCCAAGAAGGTGCAGGCAACCGTGAATGACCAGGTGCGCCCAGTGCGCTTCCAGTGACTTGCCTTGCTCGGCCGCTTCGCGCTCCACCACTGCCACGCAGATCACCAGATCGCCGAGCAGGGGGATATCGAGCATGTCGTCAGGCACGTCAGCCGGGAAGGACAGGACGTTGGTGGCGTAATCCTTGTGCCGGTAGGTATTGTTCAGCTCGCGCCCTTCAGGCACGTCTACCAGGCGGATGGTCAGCTCCGAATCGCCCTTGCGCATGCGCACAGCGGTTTCGCACCACTGCTGGAACAACGCCTCACTGGGGACCGGCTCGTTGGTGGCAACCTGTAGATCAAGCTCAACCATTGCGACGGCTGTCCGTGTCGGGGGTGCGGGCTTCGAAGCGCTCATAGGCCTCGACGATACGTTGCACCAGCGGGTGGCGAACCACATCCTTGGGCTTGAAGTGCGTGAAGCTGATGCCTGGAACGCCGTCCAGCACCTCGATGACATGGGCCAGGCCGGACTTGGTGCCCTTGGGCAGGTCGACCTGGGTGATGTCACCGGTGATCACGGCCGTGGAGCCGAAACCGATGCGGGTCAGGAACATCTTCATCTGCTCGACGGTGGTGTTCTGGCTTTCGTCGAGAATGATGAAGCTGTTGTTCAAGGTGCGGCCACGCATGTAAGCCAGCGGGGCGATTTCGATCACCTGGCGCTCGATGAGCTTGGCCACGTGTTCGAAGCCGAGCATCTCGTACAACGCGTCATAGAGCGGACGCAGATAGGGGTCGATCTTTTGGGCCAGGTCGCCGGGCAGGAAGCCCAGCTTCTCGCCGGCCTCGACTGCCGGGCGCACCAGCAGGATGCGACGCACCTGCTCGCGTTCCAGCGCATCAACGGCGCAGGCCACGGCCAGGTAGGTCTTGCCGGTACCGGCGGGGCCGATGCCGAAGTTGATGTCGTTGCCCAGGATTTCCTTCACGTAGCGCTGCTGGTTCAGCCCGCGGGGGCGAATCATGCCCTTGCGCGTGCGCAACGCAACCGGTACTTCGGTAGAAGATGCGTTATCCAGTTCTTCGATGGCTGATTCCTGCAGGTACAGGTGAATCAGGTCCGGCGACAGCTCGGTAGCCTTGGTTTCCCGGTACAGGCGTCGCAGCAGGTGCTCGGCAGAAGTGGTGTGCTGGGGTTCGCCAATCAGCTCGAACTGATTGCCGCGGTTGCGGATCTCGATTTCCAGGCGCTGTTCGATGAGGCGCAGGTGCTCGTCGAACTGCCCGCAGAGGTTGGCGAAACGGCGAGCCTCAAAGGGCTCGAGTATGAAACGATGAGGTTCTATGGGTGCGTTCAAGGTCGTTTTTAGCCGCCCGACGGCAATTAAGATGGATTCAAGGATAACCCCAGTGGGCCACCTGTGAAAGGCCCCAGATGTCCAGTGGTCACTCGCTGATCATTTGGGGGGCACATCACACGCTTGGAGCTGGCTTGCCAGCGAGCTTTCCGGGGGCTGAAAAGCTCGCTGGCAAGCCAGCTCCCACAAAGACCCGCCCTTTAACCAGGTGGTGTATCAGGCCAGCAGCGTACCGCGCAGCGAGTGCGGGCGGGCTTCACCGATGTGCACGTCGACGAACTGGCCGATCAGCTTGGCGTCCAGGCAGGCGAAGTTGACAATACGGTTGTTCTCCGTACGCCCCTGCAGCTCGCCAGGGTCCTTGCGCGAGTAATCGGTGACCAGGATCCGCTGGGTGGTGCCTACCATTTGTCGGCTGATCTCGAAGCCCTGTTGGTTCAGCCGGTGCTGCAAGGCTTCCAGGCGTTGCTTCTTCAGCGCTTCCGGGGTGTCGTCGGCCAAGTCTGCGGCCGGAGTACCCGGGCGCTGGCTGTAGACAAACGAGTAGGAAAAGTCGAAACCTACGTCGGCCACCAGCTTCATGGTCTGCTCGAAGTCTTTCTCGGTTTCCCCAGGGAAGCCAACGATGAAGTCCGAGCTGATGCAAATGCCCGGCACGGCCGCCTTGAGCTTGCGCAGCTTGGATTTGTACTCCAGCACCGTGTGGTTGCGCTTCATGGCGGCCAGCACCCGGTCCGAACCCGACTGCACGGGCAGGTGCAGGTGTTTGACCAGTTCCGGCACGTCGGCGTGGGCCTGGATCAGGCTGTCGGAAAACTCCAGCGGGTGCGAGGTGGTGTAGCGGATACGGTCAATGCCGTCGACACCTGCCACCACCCGGATCAGCTCGGCCAGATCGGCCAGGCGGCCATCGTGGGTCAGGCCACGGTAACCGTTGACGTTCTGGCCCAACAGGGTCACTTCGCGCACGCCGTTCTCTGCCAAGTGGATGACCTCGGCAAGCACGCCGTCGAACGGCCGGCTGACCTCTTCGCCACGGGTGTAGGGCACTACACAGAAGGTGCAGTACTTGCTGCAGCCTTCCATCACCGATACATAGGCGGTGGGGCCGTCGATGCGCGGTTCGGGCAGGTGGTCGAACTTTTCGATCTCGGGGAACGAGATGTCCACTTGCGGCAGTTTGGTCGTGCGTGCCGCATCGATCATTTCCGGCAGGCGGTGCAGGGTTTGCGGGCCGAACACCACGTCCACATAGGGTGCGCGGTCGCGGATGGCCGCGCCTTCCTGGCTGGCCACGCAACCGCCGACGGCAATGACCATCTCGGGGTTGGCCAGCTTCAGCTCGCGCCAGCGGCCCAGTTGCGAGTACACCCGGTCCTGGGCCCGTTCGCGGATCGAGCAGGTATTGAGCAAGATGACGTCGGCGTCTTCTGCACGGGCAGTGACTTCCAGGGCTTGATGTTCACCCAGCAGATCGACCATGCGCGAGCTGTCGTACTCGTTCATTTGGCAACCGTGGGTTTCGATGTAAAGCTTCTTGGCCATGCGAGATCATCAGGTCATTCAAAGAACCGCATATTATAGGGCCCCGCACGCTACGTTCCTAGCATTGCCTGTCAGGCGGCTATGCTATAGTTTTCGCCCCCTTTCACCCCGACTGTTACCCACCCAAGATGACCAAACGCGAAGCTCCGATCTACAAAGTGATTTTCCTCAACCAGGGCCAGGTGTTCGAGATGTACGCCAAACAGATCTTCCAGAGCGATCTGTGGGGCTTCCTGGAGATCGAGGAATTCGTCTTTGGCGAGCGCACCCAGGTAGTCGTCGACCCCAGCGAAGAAAAGCTCAAGGCCCAATTCGAGGGCGTGGTGCGCAGTTTTGTGCCGATGCACTCCATCGTCCGTATCGACGAAGTGGAGCGCCTGGGTACGCCGAAAATCAGCGAAGCCCGGGGCATGAGCAACGTCATGCCCTTCCCGATGCCGATGCCCGATAAGTAACCCGTCACACGTGTTCCAAGTACCGGCCCACTTCGGTTTCCACCAGGTTGGAGTCGTTGCTGCACAGCCCGGTGCGCGGTACCTCCACGTCCAGCCCGGCGGCCTGGCACCACGGCTGCCAGGATTCCATGCTGAAGACGATGCGGCTGTTGATGACTGGAAGACCTGCTCGACATCAGTCTGTTTGTGCGGGAGGGTCGCGGGCTGCGGATCAGCGAGACCGGCCGGTTATACGCCCTGCACATTCGCCAAGCCCTGGGTGGCATCGCCGAGGCCACCCAGCTGGTCAAGGCACAGCCCAGGAGTACCGAGCTGGTAATCGCGGTACTGCCCTCGTTCGGGCGCAACTGGCTGTTACCCCGTCTGCCAGGCTTTCAGCGGCAATACCCGCACATCACCGTACGCCTGCAGGCCAGCCTGAGTGTGGCCCACCTGAGTATTCAGTACCTTCGAGGCCTTCGCCCAGATCAACCCGGTGGTCAAGGCCCGTACTCTGGTGCTGGACGATGGCACGGTGCTGATGGATTCGACGTTGATCATTGGGTACTTCGCCCCCCGCGCAGCGTCTGCCGCTACGGTGCATGCCGTCGGACTGGCACTGGCACTGGCAGCGTGCGAGAAAGCGGTGCAGATCGTTTATGAGCACAATCTGCGCCCTGAAGAAAAGCTGCATCAGCCATGGATCGAGCGGGTAACGCGCCAGCTACTGGCAGCGTGTGCGGGGCTCGATATCTATTTCACCGGCCGCGACGCCAGCGTCGCTGGCCGTGCCTGATCAGGCTGAGATCAGTGCTGCGGTGGCGTGGTCGTTCATTCAGTTGATGGTGGCAGACGTGGTCAAGGCGGATGATTTTCCGGCGTTGCGCGCCCATGCGGCACACCTTGAAGGCAGCGATCGGTTCAAACGTTACCCGATGGTGTAAAAAACCAGGGTTACGGCAGAGGCGAGAAGGGTGAACGACCGTCAGCGGTCTGCAGCTCAAGCAAGTACTTGCGGAAAATCTGCCCCAGCACCTGGGTCGCCATTTCCAGCTGGTCGCGCGGCATCTGCGCGGCCACTTCGTCGGCGACGTCGAGGGCATCTTCGGCGCCGTTGACGGCGGCCATCTTCAGCACGATATAGGCTTGCACGTTGTTGGCGGCAACGCCTTCCCCGTGGAAGAACATCATGCCCAAGTGGTATTGCGCGTCGGCATGGCCTTGCAGCGAGGCCTGTTCGAAGTAGTTGAGGGCTTGCCCGAAGTCACGGGGGGTGGCTTTGCCGTCGTAGTAGAACTGACCCAATTCGTATTGCGCCTGGGCGTCACCGGACTTTGCCGCCTGCTGACACGCAGCCAGGGCCTGGGGAAGGTCCTGGGGCTGGGTGTTGAGGGTGCAGCGACCCACCGCTGGAATCAACAACGAATTGCCGCCTGCATACGCGAGCAGCGGCTGAAGGAGCAACAGGCAGCCCAGGGCAAGGGCGCGGCCGGTGCGATTCATGGGGATCGACTTACCTCAACAGGAAACGGGCGGACCCGGCCAGGACAATGGCCTGGTAGGGCATTATGAAATAAGCAGGGCCGTCCTTACAAAGTCTTTACTCGTTTTTCTGCTCTGCGGGGGCGAATGCGCTTTAAAACTAACCGCTGGACCCTGTGGAACCGGCAGTGGTGTCAGGGACGCAAAGCACGCAGCCCTTGGATTACCGCTGGTGCCTCCAAAGGCTAAGCGCTTGATAGCACTGATTCAACTGCCGCGATCGGTGTGGGACCGAGCGAAGCTCGGGAAGCAGTCCCACACCCGTCGCGGTAGCGGTTACTTCAACGCCGCAAACGCGCGCTCGGCCGCATCCAGGGTGATCTTCAGCTCGGCATCGCCATGGGCAATGGAGGTGAAGCCGGCCTCGAACGCGCTCGGTGCCAGGTACACACCGCCTTCCAGCATCAGGTGGAAGAAGCGCTTGAAGCGCTCGGCATCGCTGCTCATCACGTCTTCAAAGGTGACGATCTCATCAGCGCCGCTGAAATACAGGCCGAACATGCCGCCCGCCTGGGTGGTCACGAACGGAATGCCGGCTGCATCGGCGCGTTCTTGCAGGCCATCGAGCAGGCGCGTGGTGAACGCGGTCAGTTCGTCATGGAAGCCTGGGCGGCTGATCAGCTTCAAGGTGGTGAGGCCGGCGGCCATGGCCAACGGGTTGCCCGACAGGGTGCCGGCCTGATAGACCGGGCCCAGGGGGGAGATGTGCGACATGATCTCGCGCTTGCCGCCGAAGCAGCCGACCGGCATGCCACCGCCGATGATCTTGCCGAACGTGCTCAGGTCTGGGGTCACGCCGTAGTAAGCCTGGGCGCCGCCCAAGGCTACGCGGAAACCGGTCATCACTTCGTCGAAGATCAGCACCACACCGTGTTGGTCGCACAGCTCGCGCAGGCCTTGCAGGTAGCCAGGCGCTGGCGGTACGCAGTTCATGTTGCCCGCTACCGGCTCGACGATGATGCAGGCCACTTCCGGGCCTACTTCGCCGAGCATGTCGGCTACCGCTTGCAGGTTGTTGAAGGGCAGCGTCAGGGTGTGCTTGGCAAACGCGGCGGGAACGCCCGGCGAACTCGGCACGCCCAGGGTCAAGGCGCCGGAGCCAGCTTTGACCAGCAGGCTGTCGGAATGGCCGTGGTAGCAGCCTTCAAACTTGATGATGCTGTCGCGACCGGTGAAACCACGGGCCAGGCGGATGGCGCTCATGGTGGCTTCGGTGCCGGAGCTGACCATGCGCACCATCTCCATCGACGGCACCAGTGAGCAGACCAGGTCTGCCATCTGGGTTTCCATCTCGGTCGGGGCACCGTAGGACAAACCGTGTTCAAGCTGCTTGCGCACAGCGTCCAGCACGTCCGGATGGCTGTGGCCCAGAATCATCGGGCCCCAGGAGCCGACGTAATCGACATAGCGCTTGTCATCTTCGTCGGTGACGTAAGCGCCAACGGCGTGCTTGAGGAACAACGGCGTGCCGCCCACGCTCTTGAACGCGCGCACGGGCGAGTTGACGCCGCCGGGGATGTGTTTCTGAGCATTGGCAAACAGGGTTTCAGAGCGGGACATAAGCGTAATCTCGTTAATCAGGCAGATTCGAACAGGGCGTTGAAGGCACGGGCACGGCGGGTCACTTCCTGGGGGCTGTCGGCCCCGAACAGGGCGTTGACCACGGCGAGCAGGTCGGCGCCCTGTTCCAGCAGTTGTGGGGCGTTGTCCAGGGTGATGCCGCCAATGGCGCAGATGGGCAGCTTCAACTGGGCGCGGGCCTGGCTGAGGGTACCCAGGCTGACCTGGCCGGCATCGGGCTTGGTGCTGGAGTTGAAGAACGCCCCGAAGGCTACGTAGCTGGCGCCTTCACGGGCTGCCTGTTCCGCCAGGGCCAATTGGCCATGGCAGGTGGAACCGATAATGGCATTGCGGCCCAACAGGGCGCGGGCCGGTGTCAGCGGGCCGTCGGTCTGGCCCAGGTGCACACCCACGCCCAATTTGGCGGCCAGTTCAGCGTCATCATTGATGATCAACTGGGTCTTGTAGGGCTCGCAGAGTTTGCGCAAGGCCTCGGCCTCGCGCAGGCGACGGGCCTCGTCGCTACTTTTGTCGCGGTACTGCAACAACAGAATGCCGCCATCCAGGGCCGCCTTGACGTAGTCAAGGAGCTTGCCAGCCAACAGATGGCTGTCGGTGATGGCGTACAGGCCACGTAGTTTCATCAAACTGTACCTCTAAGGCGGGGTGTTACGAACAGAAGTCCAGCGGCAACCGGCGCGGCACATATTGGCCTTTGCCCAGTTGCTCGGCGTCACGCAGGGTGCGCCATGTGTAATTGAGCGCCGACTGCACGGCGCTGTCCAGTCGTTCCCCCAAGGCCAGGCGGCCGGCCAGCGCACTGGCCAGGGTGCAGCCCGAACCATGGTAGCTGCCGGGCAGGCGTTCGCAGGTGAATGTCTGGCGGCGGCCGTCGCGGCTGTACAGGCGGTTATGGATTTGCGTCTCATCGCCGTGGCCACCGGTGATCAGCAGGGGGTTGACGTAAGGCAGCAGTTTGTCGGCGCACTCATCAGCGGTGCCTTCGGGCAACTCGGCGAGGATGCGTGCCTCGGGCAGGTTGGGGGTGGCGATGATCGCCAACGGCAGCAAGCGTTCGCGCATGGCGTAGCCTACTTCATCCTTGCCCAGGCGGCCGCCGCCACCGGCGCGCAACACGGGGTCGCAGACCATGGGCAGATGCGGGTGCTGGCTGAGCAGTTCGACCACCGTGTCGACCATTTCCAGCGAACCGAGCATGCCCAGCTTGACCGCTGCTACTTCGGAGTCATTGAGCACGGCGTTGGCTTGGGCCAACACCCACTCGCGATCCAGCACGCGGAAATCGCTGACATTGACGGTGTCCTGCACCGTCAGGGCAGTCACGGCAGGGGCCGCATGACAGCCTTGGGCGATCAGGGCTTCGATATCTGCCTGCAGGCCGGCGCCGCCACTGGGGTCGTGGCCGGAGAGACAGAGGACAACGGGGCGGGAACTATAGATATTCATGGTGCGCGAGCTTACCACCAAACGCTTTTACCGGGCTTGCGGGCGTGGGGCGATTTTTTGTCGGAACAGGCAGCTATGTGTTGGCTTGGCCCGCTGAAACAGCCGATGTAGAGGCTTTGTTACATTTTTTCAGCACCGATGAACGAGTGGCCAGAAGCTATGCTAGAGTGCTTCGAAACCGATAACAGGCACTGCTGACGACGTCATCTCAAAGGGAATGGGGGCTTCCTGACGCGCTCGGACAGGCTACGCTGGGGCTGTATGCGCTATTTCCTGATTTTACTCGTGAGCTGGCTACCGCTGCTGGCCTGCGCGCTCGATTTTGATGAGTCAACGCGTACCCTTTCCCTGGGGCACGCGACCCAAGTCTATGAAGACGTAGGGGGGCACTCCACCATCGAGGAGGTCACGTCTGCGGCCTTTGCCGATAAATTCCATCGGCAAAGTGAGGCTGTGCTCAACGCAGGCTATTCACGCTCGGTATTCTGGCTGCGGCTGGACCTGCGCTACACCCCCAAGGATCCGACCGTTCTGGGCAACTGGCTGCTTGAATTGGCCTACCCGCCCATGGACCACATCGAATTGTACCTGCCCGATCATCAGGGCATCTTCCGCCTGGCCCAGAGTACAGGCGACGAGTTGCCTTACTCGGTGCGCGAGATCAAGCAGAACAACTATGTGTTCGCCATCCCGTTCCCGGCCAATGAACAGAAGACCGTCTACCTGCGCATCCACAGTGAAGGCTCGGTGCAGGCACCGCTGAACCTGTGGTCTTACACCGCTTATCTGGAGGAACAGCCCACCCGTCTCTATGTACTGGGGCTGATCTACGGCGTGCTCCTGGGGATGCTGGTGTACAACCTGTTCATCTACCTGAGCGTGCGCGACAAGAGCTATCTGTACTACATCCTCTATATCGCCTCGTTTGGCCTGTACCAGGTGTCGGTCAACGGTGCCGGGGTGCAGTATTTGTGGCCTGATAACCCCTGGTGGGCGAACGCCGCCACACCGTTTCTGATCGGCTCGGCGGCCATGTTCGGCAGCCAGTTTGCCCGCAGCTTCTTGCAGACCGCCGAGCACAGCCGCTGGCTGGACCGGGTGTTAATGGTACTGATGGGCTGGGGCCTGGTGACGATGTTGCTGTCGCTTACCTCCACCTATGGCCTGGCCCTGCGCCTGGCCACCGCGCTGGCGCTGGTGTTCACGGTGGTGATCTTCAGTGCCGGCCTGATCGCCTGGTGGCGCGGCCTGCGCCTGGCCCGTTACTTTATCATCGCCTGGACCGCGTTCCTTGCGGGCGGCATCATCAATACGCTGATGGTGCTGGGCTACCTGCCCAACGTGTTCATCACCATGTACGCCAGCCAGATCGGCTCGGCCCTGGAAGTGGGTCTGCTGTCGCTGGCGCTGGCTGATCGCATCAATTCCATGCGCGAGCAACAGGCCCGGGTGCTGCTGGAAGCTGGGCAGAAACTGGAGTTGCTCAACCAGCAACTGGCCAATAGCAACCGCCTGAAAGACGAGTTTCTGGCCACCGTGACCCATGAATTGCGCACGCCGATGAATGGGGTAATCGGTTCGCTGGAACTGATGCAGACCGTTTCGATGGGGGCTGAAATTGCCCAGTACCAGCAAACGGCAGCTGGGTCGGCGCGGGACATGATGCGCATGGTGGATGACATTCTTATTCTCACCGAATTGCAGGCAGGCAAGCTGTACCCGCGGCACGAGCCCTTCGGCCTGCAGACACTGCTCGACGGTTTGCAGATGCAGTTTGGCCGCGCCGCCCAGGCCAAGCACCTGGCCTTTACGCTGGAGAGCGATGGCGACCTGCCCGAGCGTGTGCGAGGGGATTCGAAAAAGCTAAGCCTGTGCCTGAGTTGCCTGCTGGACAATGCCATCAAGTTTACCAGCCAGGGAGCGGTCGGGCTGCGCGTGCGCATTGGCGAGCGCAGTACGGACAGCCTGGCGCTAAGCTTCAAGGTCAGCGATACCGGCATCGGCTTCAGCCAACTTGCCGATGCCGCGTTGTATCAGCGCTTCTCCCAAGTCGACAGCTCGATGACACGGCAATATGGCGGCTTGGGCATTGGCCTGGCCATCTGCCGACAGTTGGCCGAGCTGATGGGCGGCGACCTGACCCACCATTCCGAACCAGGCCAGGGCAGCTGGTTTGAGTTGCGCGTGAGTCTGGGCTTGGTTGATCACGCCAGCTTGGTGCCAACGGCCCCGCGGCACGCACCGGAGGCCACGCTGCGCTCACCCCACGATTGCACGGTGTTGCTGGTGGACGATAACAGCATCAACCAGTTGGTGATCCGCGGCATGTTGCTCAAGTTGGGTTACCGCGTACGTACCGCGGACGATGGCATCATCGCCCTTGAGTTGCTGCACCGTGAACGCTTCGATGCGGTATTGCTGGACTGCCAGACTCCGTTGACCGATGCCTTCGCCACGTGCCGGCGTTTGCGCGAATTGCCTGGCTGTGCACGCTTGCCGGTGCTGGCCGTGATTGCCCAGCGGGTCGAGCGTGAGCGTTGCCTGGAAGCGGGCATGAGCGAATGCCTCAACCGGCCTGTACGCTTCGAAGAACTGCAGGCAGTGCTGCACCGCTGGTTATTGGTCAAATCTCAGGGTGAAAGCGCCGACATTTAGGCCGAAATGTCACTTTGACGCAGAGTGTTGGCGTGATTCACTGGGGTAATGATCTGCCTTCAGGAGCGCGTGATGAACTTGCATCAATTCGCCGAAACCCACGAAGTCACCAATCAGCCGCCGTCCCTGGACGGCGCCAACCTGTGGCGTATCGACCTGCCGTTGCAGGAATGGGTGCGCCGCTATGGTGGTGGCTGGGCCGAAGCGCGGATCGATACCTACGGTGCCCTGGCGGGCGGGCCTTTGATGGCCGCCGGTTTTCTCGCCAATCAGCACAAGCCTGTATTCACCAGCCACGACCGTTACGGCCATCGCCTGGACCTGGTGGAATTCCATCCCGCCTATCATGAGTTGATGCGTACCGCCGTCGAGCATGGCTTGCCGTCATTACCCTGGACCCATCCGCAACCGGGTGCCCATGTGGTACGGGCAGGCATGACCTACCTGCACAGCCAGGCCGAGGCCGGCAGTGGTTGCCCGCTGACCATGACCTTCGCCAGCGTACCGGCCCTCAAGCTGCAACCAGATTTGGCCGAACGCTGGCTGCCCAAGGTACTGGCGACTGAATACGACCCACGCAACATCGGCATGGCGCATAAGGCCGGGGTGACCCTGGGCATGGCCATGACCGAGAAACAGGGTGGCACCGATGTGCGCGCCAATACCACTCGTGCTTTTGCAGTGGGCGCGCCGGGGCCGGGCCAGGCCTATGAGTTGGTGGGGCACAAGTGGTTCTGCTCGGCGCCCATGTGCGACGCCTTCTTGACCCTGGCACAGACCGACAAGGGCCTGAGCTGCTTCCTGCTGCCCCGGCATCGCCCTGACGACACGCGCAACGAGTTCTATATCCAGCGCCTGAAAAACAAGCTGGGCAACCACTCCAATGCCTCCAGCGAAGTCGAGTTTCGCGGTGCCCTGGCATGGATGATCGGTGAAGAAGGCCGCGGGGTACCGACCATCATCGAGATGGTCGCGATGACCCGCTTTGATTGCATGGTTGGCTCCAGCGCCCTGATGCGCCAGGCGCTGACCCAGGCGGCCCATCACTGCGCCCATCGTCAGGTGGGTGGCCGGGTGCTGGCCGATCAGCCATTGATGCAAAACGTGTTGGCTGACCTGGCGCTTGAAAGCGAGGCAGCATTGGCCCTGAGCTTGCGCATGGGCCAGGCCCTGGATCATCTGGGCGACGATCAGCAAGCCCATTTCGCCCGGTTGATGACGGCGGTGGGCAAGTACTGGATCTGCAAACGTGCACCGGCCATGATCAACGAAGCGGCTGAATGCATGGGCGGCGCCGGGTATGTGGAGGACAGCATCCTGCCGCGGTTGTACCGCGAAGCGCCGGTCAACTCAACCTGGGAGGGTTCGGGTAACGTCCAGTGCCTGGATGTGCTGCGGGCCCTGTCGAAAGAGCCTGGGGTGCTGGATGCGCTATTCGCCGAACTGGGCGACGGCCATGGTGACCGGCGCCTTGCGTTGCATATCGACCGCCTGAAAGCGGCGTTCAAGGACACCACCGACATTCAATACCGTGCCCGGCAGCTTACCGAAGACATCGCCTTGGCAGTCCAAGCCAAGTTGTTGCTGGAAGCGGGGAGTGCCGTTGTCAGTGATGGCTTCATCGCCAGCAGGTTGAGTGGCAGTGGCCGGGTGTACGGGGCGTTGCCCCGTGGGGTGGCAGTTGAGGCGTTAGTCCAGAGAAGCGCTGCGCAAATGATCTGAAACGTGCCTTTAGGCCCTAACACAGGCAAGATGGAGGCCTGCAAGATCAGACAGGAAGCGCACCGTGACTCGAACTGCCCATGCCTTTGTAGTTGTCGAAACTGCCGAACAAGCCGTCGATCGACTGGCTGAACTTCACGAACGGGCGACCCAGGCCCTGAGCCAGGCGCTCAAGCAATACCTCAAAGACCGCACCGAACCCGATGCTGCC
>Ga0233353_1000016_pt1 | contig 15701 bp, 13 predicted proteins | sample GEONDECOMP319_FD_180699 | JGI IMG/M metagenome (GOLD analysis project Ga0233353, IMG submission 180699) | Leaf litter microbial communities from Shasta-Trinity National Forest, California, United States - GEON-DECOMP-319 | ecosystem: Environmental > Terrestrial > Plant litter > Unclassified...
TCATCGCGCTAACGACCCTCAGTTGGCGGTACCGCGATGAAACTCGACCCCCAGGCCCTGCAGCAGATCACCGAGACCACGCTGGGCAACTACAACCAGACCGCCGAGCGCTTCCGCGAAGGCACCCGTGACCATGACGTCAGCCAGAACATCGATGCGTTGTTGCGGCATATTCAGGCCTCGGCACCCGCGCAGATCCTCGATTTCGGCTGCGGCCCGGGTCGTGACCTGCAGACGTTCACACGCCTGGGCCACGTCGCCACGGGGCTGGACGGTAGCGAACGGTTCGCGGAAATGGCCCGGGCCGACAGTGGCTGCGACGTGTGGCAGCAGAACTTCCTGGAACTGGCGCTACCGGCAGAACGCTTTGACGGAATCTTTGCCAACGCGGTGCTGTTTCATATTCCCCGACAGGAATTGCCACGGGTGCTGGGCGAACTGCATGCCGCGTTGAAGCCGGGTGGGGTGTTGTTCAGTTCCAACCCCCGGGGGGACAACCAGGAAGGGTGGAAAGGGCCGCGGTGGGGGGCTTATCACGACCTCGAAAACTGGCGGATGCTGCTCACCGAAGCGGGTTTCAGCGAGCTTGAGCATTACTACCGGCCGGCGGGGTTGCCGCGCGATCAGCAGCCTTGGTTGGCGAGTGTCTGGCGCAAGGCTTGAGTCAGCAGTATCTGCTTCCAAGGCAAGCCCTGTCCCACAGGGGTGTTGCAAGTTTCAAGTGGAAAGCGCTCAAGCCAGCGCACAACCGTTCTTGCAGCTACCCATGTGGGACAGGGCTTGCCCTGGAAGCCGACGCCACAGGTCAATCTTTTAAAGGCTCCTTGATCTTGTACCAGGCCACATAGAGCGCGGGTAGAAACAGCAGCGTCAGCAACGTCGCCACGATGATCCCGCCAATCATGGCGTACGCCATCGGCCCCCAGAACACCTGCCGGGCAATGGGGATCATGCCCAGGCTGGCTGCCGCGGCCGTCAGCAAGATCGGCCGGCGGCGGTGCTGGGTGGCCTGGACCACCGCGTCCCACGGGGTGTAGCCGTCGCGTTCGAAGGCATCGATCTGGGTTACAAGGATCACCGAGTTGCGGATGATGATGCCGATCAGCGCCAATATCCCCAGTATCGCCACAAACCCCATGGGCGTGCCGGTGGGCACCAGCGCCAGCACTACGCCGATCAGCCCCAACGGCGCCACGCTGGCCACCAGGAACATCTTCTGCACGCTGTGCAACTGAATCATCAGGAAGGTCGCCATCAGGAACAGCATCAATGGCACCACCTTGGCGATCGGGCCCTGGGCCTTGCCACTTTCTTCCACGGTGCCACCGGTAGCAACCTTGTAACCCATCGGCAGGCCCGCAGCGAAGTGGTCGATATCAGGCTGGAGCTGGGTCACAAGATCAGTAGGCTGCATCTGGTCACGCACCGATGCCTTGATGGTGATGGTGGGCAGGCGATCACGCCGCCACACCAGCGGCTGCTCCAGCTCGTACCGCACCGTGGCAAAGGCCAGCAACGGGATTGATACGCCGCTGGGGGTGACGATTTGCAGGTTTTGCAAGGTCTCGGGTGAATCACGCTCAACGTTTTCGGCACGGCCCACTACGTTGATCAGGTAGATATCGTCATTGACCTGGGTCACCGCCGTGCCGCTGACAATGCTGTTCATCAGCTTGGCCACGTCTTCGGAAGACAACCCCAACTGCCGGGCCTTGTCCTGGGCGATGTCGATGCGCAGGACCTTGCCCGGCTCGTTCCAGTCATAAATGATCTGGCCGATGTGGGAGTTTCTGTCCAGCAGCGCCGCCAGGTCCAAAGCGTGCTTGCGAACCTGATCGATGTCTTTACCACTGACCCGGTACTGAATCGGCCGGCCCACGGGCGGGCCCATTTCCAAAGTCTGCACATAGCTGCCAATGCCGACAAAGTCATCACGCAGGTGTTTGCGCAACCGCGCCATCAAGGCTGCGCGCTGGTCCAGGCTTTTGCTGACGATCACCAGTTGCGCGTAATACGGATTCTCCAATTGCTGGTCCAGGGGCAGATAGAAGCGGATGGCGCCCTGACCGATATAAGTGCTCCACCGGGCGATATCCGGGTCGTCCTTGAGGCTGGCTTCCAGCTTGTCCACCGCCTTGCGGGTTTCGTTGATCGAAGCGTTCTGCGGCAGGTTGAGCTCGACCAGCACTTCGGGACGGTCCGAAGAGGGGAAGAACTGGTTCTGCACAAAGCGCATGCAGAACACCGCCAGCACAAACAGGCCCACGGTGATGATGATCGTTAGCCAGCGATGACGCATCGCCCATAACAGGCCGCCGTTGAACACCCGCCCGATGCGCCCCGGGTCGTCGGAATGGGGCTTCACGTTGGTGCTGAGAATGTGCACGCCCAGCACCGGTGCAAACAGCACCGCCACCACCCAGGACACCAGCATGGCTACGGCAATCACCGCAAACAGGGTGAAGGTGTACTCGCCCGCCGAGCTGGCATTGAGGCCGATGGGGACGAAGCCCGCCACCGTCACCAAGGTACCGGTCAGCATCGGGAATGCGGTGGAGGTATAGGCAAAGGTCGCCGCCTGCTCCTTGGTCTCGCCCAGCTCCAGGCGCGTGACCATCATTTCCACCGTGATCATGGCATCGTCCACCAGCAAGCCCAAGGCGATGATCAGCGCCCCCAGGGAAATCCGTTGCATGGTAATGCCGCTGTACTCCATGAACACGAAGACCATGGCCAGCACCAGCGGAATCGAACAGGCCACTACCAACCCGGCCCGCACCCCCAGGCTGATAAAGCTGACCACCAGCACGATGACCACCGCCTCGAACAGGGCGCTGGTAAACCCCCCTACGGCCTCTTCCACCACCTGGGCCTGGTCGGAGACGTTGTGCACACCCACGCCAATCGGCAGGTCAGCGGTGATCTCATCCATGCGCTGGTGCAGCGCCTTGCCGAAAGATTGAATGTTGCCGCCGTCGCGCATGGCGATGGCTAAACCAATGGCGGGCTTGCCGTTGAAGCGAAACATCGGCGTGGGCGGGTCGCTGTAGCCACGCTGAATATCGGCCACATCGGCCAGGCGATAGAAACGGTCGTTAAGGCGCAGGTTCACCGCCGCCAAGTCTTTCTCAGAGGCGAACTGGCCGGTGGTGCGCACCGAAATCCGTTCCGGGCCGGCTTCGATAACCCCGGCCGGGGTGACGGCATTCTGGCTCTGCAAGGCTTGCACCACCTGGCGCTGATCAATGCCCAGGGCGGCCAGCTTGCGGGTCGAGAAATTGAGGTAGAGCACTTCGTCCTGCTGGCCGATCATCTGGATCTTGCCCAGCCCCGGCACTTGGCGAATCTGCGCCCGGGCTTGCTCCACGTAGTCGCGTAACTGGCGCATGCTCAGGCCGTCGGCGGTGAACGCGTAAATGGAGCCGAACACATCGCCGAATTCATCGTTGAACGCGGGGCCCTGAATGCCCTGGGGAAAGCTGCTCTGAATGTCGCTGATCTTCTTGCGTACCTGGTACCAGATCTGCGGGATGGCCTTGCCGTTGGTGGTGTCGCGCAGGTAAACGAAGACGGTGGACTCGCCGGGCCGGGTGTAGCTTTTCACGTAGTCGAGGGAATCCAGCTCCTCGAGTTTTTTCTCGATACGGTCGGTGACCTGCAACAGCGTCTCGTCTTGGGTCGCACCAGGCCAGCGGGTTTGGATAACCATGGTTTTGATGGTGAAGCTGGGGTCTTCCTCACGCCCCAGGTTGAGGTAGGAAAACACCCCCATCAGCAGCGCCACGAACATCAGGTACCAGACAAACGACTGGTGCTTGAGCGCCCAATCGGACAGGTTGAAGCTCCCTTTCATTGCGCACTGCCCTCATTGACTTTAACTTTCTGCCCAGGCTTCAGGCTGTTGACCCCGGCGCTGACGACACGCTCGCCGGCTTTCACCCCAGCGCTGATGACGACTGTGTCGTGCGTACGGCTCAACACCTGTACGTCGCGAGGGGAAACTGTCTGTTGTTGGGTATCAATGACCCAGATGCGCGATGTGCCCTCTACCTCCTGAATCGCGCTGGCGGGCAACTCGACCTTGGGTTCGATGGCCGTGCTCAGGGTTACGCTGATGGCCGTGCCCAAGCGCAACGCAGCAGGTGTTTGGGCCAGTGTCAGGCGGGCACGACGGGTACGGGTAGCACTGTCGGCCTGGGGTTCCAGTTCGCGCAGGGTGCCGGTGGTGGTAATGCTCGGTTCCAGTTGATCGGCGACCAGAAAGCTCACCCCCGGCGGCAACTGCTCGGCCAGGGGCGAAGGGAGGTCAATGACCGCTTCCTTGATGTCGGGACGGGCCAGGGTCACCACTTCCTGACCGACGCTCACCACCTGCCCGGCCTCGACATTCCAGTGGGTGACCACCGCATCATGGTCGGCGCGCAGTTCGCTGTAGTTGAGCTGGTCCTTGGCCTGGCCCAGCGCTGCCCGGGCCTGATCCAGCGAGGCCTGGGTGGTTTTCAGATTGGTCCGGGCCACGTCCAGTTGCGCCTGGGCGCCTACGCCTCGATCGAACAGTTGCTGTTGGCGGCGCGCATCGGCCTGGGCATTGATCCACTGCGCCTGGATGCGCGCCAGGTCGCCCTGGTTGGAGCGCACTTGATTGTGCTGGTCGGTGGGGTCAAGGGTGGCGAGCAAGTCGCCCGCCTTCACTTCGCTGCCGACATCCACCGCCCGACGGGCGATACGACCGGATACGCGGAAACCCAGGGTGCTTTCATAACGGGCCTGAATCGTCCCCGCAAAGCGCCCCAATTGCGCCAGCCGCTGTGAGGTAATCTGCACGGACAACACCGGCCGCACCGGTTCGGGTGGCGGCTCAGGCTTCGAACAGCCCGCCAACGACAGGCCCAGGCCCCACACCGCAAGCAGACGGTTCATTGCGCAGCCCCTTTGCTGTCCTGGGTGGCAATGTCCACGTGCATGTCCGGGTGCAGCAATTGCCCACCGGCCACCACGACGTTTTCGCCGCTGTGCAGGCCGTCACTGATGACCACTTTGCCGGTCAGGTAACGGCTGACGGTGACTTTCTTTAGGTTGACCTTGTTCTGGGCATCCACCAGCCACACTGCCGGGTCGCTGCCGTCCTTGGTCAGCGCCGACCAGGGCAACTCGACACTGGGTTTGGCCTGGCCGGTGAGCATGCCGCTGACCACCGAGCCCAGGTTCATGCCGGGCGGCAGCCCGTCCAGCGCCACCTTGACCTGCAAGGTGCCGCTCTGTGCCGACACCGCCGGGGTTACCTCGCGGACCTTGCCGACCGTCTTGATGCGCGGGTCTTCCACCAGGCTCACGGGCACCTGTTGAGCCGTGGGCGGCTCGACGAACAACGACTCATAGACATTGAACACCGCATCACGCTCGCCGTCCCGGGCGAGGCTGAAGATCGGTACGGTGGCCTGCACTACCTGCCCTACTTCAGCCTGACGGGCAGTAATGATGCCGGGGGCATCCGCTACCAGATCGGTGTAGCTAAGCTGCTCGCGGGCATTGGCCAGTTGCGCATTGGCCGCTGCCAGGGCGCTCTGGCTACTGCGCAGGGCCGCCTGGGCGGTATCGTATTCACTCTGGCTGGTGTAGCCCTTGGGCAGCAACGTCTGTTGGCGCACGAACGCAGCCTGGGTTTGGGTAACACGTGCCTGCTCTGCAAACACCGCGGCCTTGGCGGAGTCGACGTTGGTCTGCAGGTCTTTGGGGTCCAGTTGTGCCAGTACCTGGCGCGCCGTGACCCGGGCGCCGACGTCGACCATGCGCTTGATGATCTTGCCGCTGACACGGAACGACAACTGGGTTTGCACGCGGGCCTGGATGTCACCGGTGAGGCTTACGGGCGGGGCAAAGTCCAGGGTTTGCACAGCCTGCACATAAACACGTGGCAGCTCTGGCGCAACCGGCTTCTCCTGCCCACACCCGGCCAGGGCAGCCGACAGGCAAAGACCAACGAAATACCCTTTCCGAACAACGGCCATGCAAACTCCTTTGCGTGTGCAATGCGACTGTGAGCGTAGCCCACCCTTTTACACCTGAATATGGTGCTGGCAGGAGATTCTATCGCTCACCGCACCCCTGTGGTGAACCATGAATTTCCCCAAAAGAGCCCCACAAAAAAACGCCGACGCTATGCTAGCCGTCGGCGTTTCCATTTCAGTGCAAGCAGGCGGCAATCAGAACGCCGGCAGAACGGCACCGTTGTATTTCTTGATGATGAACGCTTTCACTTCCGGACTGGTCAGGGCAGCAGCCAGTTTCTTCATGGCGTCGCTGTCCTTGTTGTCCGGGCGGGCAACCAGGTAGTTAACGTACGGCGAATCGGAACCTTCGATCAACAGTGCGTCCTTGGCCGGGTTCAGGCCCGCGTCCAGCGCGTAGTTGGTGTTGATCATGTCCAGGTCAACCTGGTCCAGGGCGCGGGGCAGCATGGCCGATTCCAGCTCCTTGAACTTCAGGTGCTTGGGGTTCTCGGCGATGTCTTTCGGCGTGGCCAGGGCGTTGGTAGGGTCTTTCAGGGTGATCAGGCCAGCTTTCTGCAGCAGCAGCAAGGCGCGGCCGCTGTTGCTGCCCTCGTTAGGGATGGCCACGGTGGCGCCATCTTTCAGGTCAGCCAGGGACTTGACCTTCTTCGAGTAACCGCCGAACGGTTCAACGTGCACGCCGACCACAGTCACCAGGTTGGTGCCTTTGCCTTCGTTGAAGTTTTTCAGGTACGGCAGGGTTTCAAAGTAGTTGGCGTCCAGACGCTTCTGATCAACCTGCACGTTCGGCTGCACGTAGTCGGTGAATACCTTGATTTCCAGGTCTACGCCTTCCTTGGCCAGGATAGGTTTGACCACTTCAAGAATTTCAGCGTGCGGCACTGGGGTCGCGGCGACTACCAGTTTCTCGTTGGCATTGGCGACACCCATGGTCAGGGCGGCGGCCAGGGCGGTGAACAGCAGAGCCTTTTTCATGCAATGTCCTTGATCATCTTGGTGCCAGCTGCGTGTTTGGCTGGCTTGGGGGCGGACGATACCGATATTTTTTATGCCAAGACAATATCTTTTATTTCGCTGCTTATGCCTTTTTCACTTTGTCTCGGCAAAAGGCCATGTCAGCGTCCCGCGCATACATCATCCACTTTCTTGCGCCAGATGCAATTCCGTGCGCTGCAACAGCGCTCTGAGGCCCCGAAGCGCCGAGCCAGAGCCTTCGCCGATCAGTGCCTGAATCTGCCGCTCAATGTCGGCCAGCGGGTCAGTGAGTAACGGCAGGTTCAAATGCTCCGGCAGGATTTCATCACCGGTGCTGACCAGCAGGGCAAAGTGAATGACATTTTCCAGTTCCCGGGTATTGCCCGGCCACGTATGGCGCTCCAATACCTGTTGGGCGCTGGCACTGATCAACGGCACCGGCAGGTCCAGACGCACGCTATAAATGCCGACGAAATATTCGGCCAGCGACAGGATGTCACCCGGCCGCTCCCGCAGAGCCGGCAATACCAGATGGCCTTCGCTGAGGTAGTGATACAGACGTTCGTTGAACTTGCCGGCGGCCACGGCTTGCGCCAGGTCGATACTGGTGGCCGCCACCAGGCGCACATCCACCGGGCTGGGTTGTTGGGCGCCGACGCGGATGACTTCGTGGGTTTCCAGGGCCGCCAGCAACTTCACCTGGATGGGCAACGGCAGGTCGCCGATTTCGTCCAGGTACAGGGTGCCACCATTGGCTGAACCGAACCAACCGGCACGGCTGCTGACCGATCCGCTGTGGGCGCCTGCGGTGTGGCCGAACAGTTCGGCATCGGCATAGGTGGGGCTGATGGCGCCGCAGTTGACCGAGACAAACAGGCCACTGCGGTCACTTTCCCGATGAATGTGCCGAGCCAGCAATTCCTTGCCCGAACCTGTTTCACCGTGGATCAGCACTGGCTGTGCGCGGCTGGCCAGGCGTTCCATGTCTGCACGCAATTTGCGCGAGCGCGGGTCGACGAACACCAGCGCCTTGGCGCGGATGCTCAGCGGGCTTTTGTCGGCATCGGGGAAGGTCAGCAGTGGCTGGCCGAAACGTTCAGGCTGGGTCATGACAACACCTTAGGCGAGGCGCAAGGCGTGCTGCTCGATACGACCCTGCAAACGATACAAATAAGCAAAACCCTGCTCCCAACGCTGGTGACCAGACTTGATGTTGATGTGCCCGGCGCCGGTCAGGAAACCGGCTTCACTGCCCCAGTCGCGAGCCATTTGCAGGGCGCGGGGGACGCTCACCGCCGGGTCGTTGTCGGAACTGACGATCTGGCTTGGGAAAGGCAGCAACACACGTGGAATAGGCGCGAAATTACGCAACGCAGACACGCACGCCGGCCGCTCGACATCCGCCGGCGCTACCAGCAAGGCGCCACGCACCTTGCGCAAGGACATCAGCGGAGCATGCTCGGCCCAGTGCGCAACAGTCACGCAGCCCAGGCTGTGGGCAATCAGGATCACTGGCGTGTCGTCGGCGTTGATCGCCTGCTCCAGCGCCCCCACCCAGGCTTCGCGCTGGGGTGAGATCCAGTCATCCTGCTCGACCCGCGCACTGTTGGGCAGGCTGTTCTGCCAATGTGTCTGCCAATGGTCCTCTGGCGATCCTTGCCAGCCTGGGACTATCAGATAGCGGATCGATTGATTGCGCATGGAATACGCCTCCTGCTTTGTGTGCGTTGGGGCCAGTATAAAGGGCGGTCATATATCCGTTAAGGAATAAGAAGCTATTTGTTAATAACCTATAACGATATAACCGGTTCGGCTCTCTAGGCCGTGGATCTGCCCGTAGCAGCAGACCGTGGTCGCGATGCAGTCACCGCAGTGTGCCAGCGCGAGCAAGCACGACGCCTCCGTGATGCGCCTCAATCGAGAATGGTTATCATTATACGGTCTGGCCATGCAAAAAAAAAGGGCCGCCCCCTGCCTAAGGAGCGACCCAAGAAACCCTTGAAGCCTTCAACGCTTGGTAATGACTGACAACTTGGTAATGCCCGCTTTCTCAATCGACGCCATGGCACCCGCTACCTTGCCGTAACCCACGCCGTCATCAGCCTGCAGTTGCACCCGTATGTCCGGGTCCTTGGTCTTGGCAGACTCCAGCCTGGTTTCCAGCAGGTCGGGCTGAATTTCGTCCTTGTTGAGGAAGAACTTGCCCCCTCCGTCGATGCTGACCACCAAGGGATCTTTCTGCTCCACCGGTGCCACGGCGTCGGTTTTGGGCAGGTTGATCGGGATCGAGTTAGTCAGTAGCGGCGCCGTGACGATAAACACCACCAGCAGTACCAGCATTACGTCTACCAGCGGGGTGACGTTGATCTCGCTCAGTACTTCATCGCTGTCCTGGGTAGAAAAGGCCATATCAGGACGCCTCCTTCACTTTCTGGCCAGCAGGGCCTTGTACGGTCTTGGTCAGGGCTGGGTGCAGGAGCACACGGAACGAGCTTTTCTGGGCCAGGCTGTAGAAGTCATGGGCGAAGTCGTCCAGGTCGGCGACGGTCAGTTTCAAGCGGCGCAGGAAGTAGTTGTAAACCAGCACCGCCGGGACCGCGACAGCGATACCCATACCGGTGGCAACCAGCGACGAGCCGATAGGGCCGGCGACGTTTTCAAGGCTGGCCGAACCCGCTGCGCTGATACCCTTGAGGGCCGACATGATGCCCCATACGGTACCGAACAGGCCGATGAAGGGCGAGGTCGAGCCGATACTGGCGAGCACTGCAAGGCCGGTTTCCAGCGAACGACGCTCACGCACAATCTGCTGGCGCAGGGCACGCTCCAGGCGGTCCTGGTGGTTGATGGCCTGGGCCAGGTCGGCAGCATGGCCGGGCTCACCTACTTGAATGGCGGCGTAGCCTGCCTGGGCGACGCGGGCAGCGGCGCCAGGTTGGGTAACGGTCAGTTCAGCCGCCGAGTCCAGGCTGGAGGCGGCCCAAAACTGTTTGTGAAACTTGCGGTCCTGACCCTTGAGGCGGCCAAACTGCGTGCCCTTGACCAGTAGCAGGCCCCAGGTGGCGACGGAGAAAATGATCAACAGCCACACTACCGCGCTTTCGATGGATGCAAATGGGGAAGCCAATGAACTCATGATGTGTATTCCTTCTGTTAGCGCGAATTAGCGGATCTTGAAGTCGATGGGAACGCTCACCCAGCCGTCCTGGGCAACATCGCCCTGCTTGGCCGGGACAAAACTCCAGCGCTTGACTGCGGCCAGCGCAGCGTCATCGAGCTGATCACGACCACTGGTCTTCTGAATCTGAATCTCACCCGGTTTGCCGGTGGCCAACACGTGCACCCTCAGCATCACGGTGCCTTCCCAACCACGGCGCATGGCCAAGGCCGGATACTCCGGCGCCGGGTTATGCAAGTAACCGGCGTTGGCCGAAGCCGGGGTCACCGGTTTGGGCGCTGGCGGTGCGGGTGGTGCCGGTGGCGCGGGGGCAGCAACCGGCTGCGCAGGCGCAGGGGGCTGTGGCACCGGTTTCGCTACAGGCTTGGGTACCGGTTTTACGACTTTGATTTTAGGTTTTGGCTTGGGCGGTGGCTTGGCAGCCAGCTCGTCCTCTACCGGGGGTGGCGGCTCGGCCACCGGTTGCGCCACAGGGGGCGGCGGCGGTGGTGGCGGTTGCACCACCGGCGGTGCCTGTTGGGAAAACTCGATGGTCATCGGGGGGACTTCCGGCGGCTTGATCGGTAGCGCGGCCAACGGCTTCTGGCTGAGCCAGAAAATCACCGCGCCGTGCAGCACCAACGCAAACACTCCCAGCAGAATCCCTTCACGCCGGCTCAGTACACCCTTGGGGGTCGTGTGCAGACGCGACTGGGCCAGCGGCGCACGGTGTGCGCGACCCAGGTCGACCAACTCGCCACCTGGCGCCTGGCGCCGTAGCACCTGGGATGCACTGGCTGCGGTCTGGACATTGCCCATTGTTGTACTCCTGCGATCTTCAGCGATAGCGCGAGGGGGGCCTCGCGGAGCGAATCATCGACGCGACATGCATAGCGCCGAAAGTAATCTTTAAAGTTATAGATAGACTCTTATGGAATATAAAAACCTGGGTTCCTGCTCCAGCCCCCGGCCTGCAAGGCCTGCAGCAGAGCGGTTTGCAGCCCATGCCTTGGTGGCATATAAAATATTCAGCCAAGGCATGGGAATGCGCGCCACATCCTTGGTCAGTTGCTGAGATCTCAGCCGCAGCAGCCCTTGGACGCCTACATCTATTATTCCTTTATGGAATTTACTTATGTATTTTTAGATATTTACCGCATAAGAGATTGCCTTTATAAGGAGTCCACCGGGTGCATAGCAAATGCATTCGACCGATACCGTTGATGTGAATAATGCATATAGATCTGCGCCAACTCCGCCACCTCATCGCCCTTGTCGAACACCGCAGCTTCGTCGCCGCGGCCGTGGCGGTAAACCTTTCGCAGTCGGCTTTCAGCCGCAGTATCCAGGCGCTGGAACACAGCGTCGGCTGCCAGTTGGTGGACCGTGGCCGCAAGGATTTGCCACCCACCAAGCAAGGCCAGGTAGTGCTCGAACATGCGCGCCGCCTGGTGGGTGGCGCGCGTCAATTGAGCAACGAAATCAGCCAGTTCAATGGCCTGCAGGCGGGGGAGTTGCGCTTTGGCTGTGGCCCGGCCCCGGCAGCAGGGCTGGTGCCCAGCGCCATCGGCAGTTTCATTGGGCGCTACCCGAAAGCGCGGGTGCAGTTCCAGGTCGATGACTGGCACAGCCTGAGCAAGCGCCTGCTCAGTGAAGAGTTCGAGTTCTTCGTTGCCGATACCCGCCAATTCGAGGCTGATCCGCAATACCACACTCACCGTTTGCGCCCGCGCCGCTGGCATTTCTGCTGCCGGGCCGGGCACCCGCTGACACAGCAGGAATGGGTCACACCGGAAGAACTGCTCAGCTACCCCATGGCTGCCACCGTGCGCCCGCCCAACCTGCGCAAAGTACTGGCCGACCTCAGTGGCCGCCCGGACTTTGCGCCCAATGTTGAATGCGAAAACAGCTATGCCTTGCTCAGCGTGGTGCTGCGCTCAGACGCCATTGGTATCAGTGGCAACTACCGCGACGGCGCACACACGGCCTGGCATGACCTGGTGCGCCTGCGCATTGCCGGGCTGGACGAGCAACGCGAAGAGCTATTCACCCGGTACGGGATCGTCAGCCGCGCGGGGTATCGCCTTTCGCCGTTGGCGGAAGCGATGATCGAGGAGATAAAGCAGGTGGACGAGCAAGATGAGCCGGTGGCGGGGTACGACATTCAGCGGTTGGCGGTTTAGGTGCAGTTGGGCATCTGGGCTGCCCATGCACAAAACGCATAAACAGTATTCAACAAATGCGCTTGCCGAATACCCCCACCTGATCGCGAAATAGTCGCCAATTCAGCGATTGATGCAATCAGGACGGTTCATGAAGACGTTGCTCAAACCCCTCTTCGGTTTACTCCTGGCCGGCCTGTTGGGCCAGGCCCAGGCCGCCGACCCTGTGACTATCCGCATCGGCTCGCCTGATCAAGGCGCCGGTACGACACCGTTCATTGCCGGCCCTCTGGGCATCGCCCATATCCAACAACAACTGGAACAAGCATTCGCCGCCGATGGCGTAAAAATTGAGTGGCATTTCTTCAAGGGTGCAGGCCCTGCCGTCAACGAAGCCATGGCAAGCGACCAACTGGACTTCGCCTGGCTCGGGGACCTTGCCGCCATCATCGGCCGCTCCAGTGGCCTGCCTACCCGTCTGCTACTGAGTGCACGCGGCGCCAATACTTATCTGGCGGTAACACCTGCCTCGGGCATCAAAAGCCTGGCCGACCTCAAGGGCAAACGCATCGCCGTTTACCGCGGCACGGCTGATCAACTGTCGTTCGCCCGCGCCCTGCAAAGCCAGGGCCTGAAAGAGCATGACCTGCAGATCATCAGCCTGGACTGGAGCGCTGCCCATGCTGCGTTGGCCAGCGGGCAAATCGACGCCAACTGGTCGGGCATGGGCGTTCTGGCATTGGGCAAACAGGGCATTGAGTTCCCCGTTAGCACCAAGCAATTGCCGCCGCAGGCCACCACTCAGGCCGGCCTGATCGCCACCCAAGCCTTTATCGACAAGCACCCGGACCTGACTCAGCGGCTGATCACCGTGTTGGTCAAGAACGCTGCCTGGCTGACCGCCCCGCAGAACCAGGCTGCTTATACCCAACAGATGGCCGCACAGAGTGCAATTCCCGCCACGCTGTTTGAACAGGAAATGAAAGGTGATGACCTCAGGTTTCGCAACTCGCCGCGCATCGACCCGTTCTTGCGTGCCAGCTTGCAAGACAGTGTCGACAAGGCCAAGACCCTGGGCCTGATCCGTCGTCCCTTTACTGCTGACGAATGGGTAGAGCCGCGCTTCGTCGACAGCGCCATCCAACAGCTCAACCTTGGCGCGCTGTGGCCCTCGTTCGACGCTACCGGCAAAGCCCTCTAACCCCAGGATTTCCCATGACCGCTATCAAGAACGTGCTGTACATCATGTGTGACCAACTGCGCCGCGATTACCTGTCGTGCTACGGCCACCCGCACTTGCATACGCCTAACATCGACCGCCTGGCCGCCGCCGGCGTGCGTTTCAGCCGCGCCTACACCCAAGGCACCATCTGCGGGCCGTCGCGCATGTCCGCCTATACCGGGCGTTACGTCAGCAGCCATCAAGTGGCCTGGAACGCTGTGCCATTGCCGCTGGACGAGTTGACCATTGGCGACTATTTGCGCCCAGCCGGCATCCGCACCGCGCTGGTGGGCAAGACCCACGCCACGCCCAACACCGACGCCCAGCAGCGTCTGGCCATGGACAGTGAAGGTGCTGAAGCTGAACAGTTGAACGAAGTAGGCTTCGAGGCCTATTTCCGCCATGACGGCCTGTTCCCGGACGACCCGCTGTTCGACGGCAAACGCGAAGGTGCCCCTTACACCCATTACCTGCGCAAGCTCGGTTACGCCGGCCGCAACCCATGGCACGATTGGGCCAACGCCGCCGAAGGGGACAATGGCGAAATCCTCAGTGGCTGGAAAATGCGCTACTCGCATCTGCCGGCGCGCATTCCCGAGCAGCATTCGGAAACCGTGTTCACCACCGACCGCGCCATTGATTTCATCAGCGAACAGGCCGAGCAACCCTGGTGCCTGCACCTGTCCTACATCAAGCCGCACTGGCCCTACATTGCGCCTGCGCCCTACCACGCGCTGTACGGCAAGGATCAGGTACTGGCCGCCGTGCGCCCTGCCGCCGGTCAGGAGAATGACCACCCGGTGTACAACGCTTTCCGCCAGCACGAAGAGAGCCTGAATTTTTCCCGCGAAGAAGTACGCTTGAACGTGATTCCCACCTACATGGGTTTGATCAAGCAGGTGGACGACCAACTGGGGCGGCTGTTCGATTTCATGCAAAGCAACGGCCGCTGGGATGACACCCTGATCGTCTTCACCAGCGACCATGGCGACTATCTGGGTGACCACTTCCTGGGTGAAAAGGAGTTTCTGCTAGAGCCCGCCGTGGGCGTACCACTGATAGTGCGCGACCCGCGTGCCGCGGCCGATGCTACCCGTGGCACTGTGGATGATCGACTGGCGGAAACCATCGATGCCCTGCCCACTTTCCTGGATGCGCTGGGTTTGCCGCCCGCCGACCATCGCCTGGAAGGTCGCTCGCTGATTCCGTTGCTGCATGGCCAGCAACCGGCCTGGCGTGATTTCGCAATCGCTGAATACGACTACGCCTTCCAGGCCCCAGCCCGTGAACGCCTGGGCCAGGCCATCGACCGCTGCCGCATGTACATGGTGCGCAGCGAGCGCTACAAGTACCTGGCCTACGACGGCTTCCGGGCGCAGTTGTTCGACCTTGAGAACGACCCGCAGGAACTGCATGACCTGGGCACAGATCCGGCTTTTGCGGGGGTGCGCGAACAGCATCAGGGCTATCTGTTCGACTGGCTGCGCGGCTTGAAACGTCGCACCACCATTAGCAACCAGGAGATCGACGTGCGCGGCAAACGCTTCCGCTACGGCGAGCCGGAAACCGAGAAGCTGGTTCAGATCGGGGTTTGGTAAAGCGGCAGTAACCCCTGTGGGGCCCGGCGAAGCTCATCAGAGCCCGCGGGTAGTGACGCTCCGCTGCCCTGCAACCCCCATTGGCACCTCACCCTGCAAGGTTACCCGGCGAACGATGCGTTCCTGGGTGCCGTAGTCATCCACCGCATAATGCTGGGTGGCGCGGTTGTCCCAGATCGCCACGTCACCGGTGTTCCAACGCCAGCGTACGGTGTTTTCCAGGCGTACCACATGGCTTTGCAGCAGCCCGAACAAGTGCGCCGAGTCGCTGGTGGAATAGCCCTTGATGCGCTTTACGAAGTGCCCCAGCAGCAGGGTTTTCTCACCGCTGACGGGGTGCACACGTACCACTGGGTGTTCGGTCTCGAACACCGTAGAGGTAAACACCTTACGGTATTTTTCCAACTTCTCAGCCGACACATCAGGCTTGGTCGCCGCGTAGTCATATTCGTTGCTGTGCACCGCCCACAGCTTGTCAGCCAGCTCCTGCAGGGGGGCTGGAAGGTCGTTGTACGCCGCTGCGGTATTGGCCCACACCGTGTCGCCCCCCGAAACCGGCGCGACCACCGAGCGCAG
>Ga0233353_1000018_pt1 | contig 15191 bp, 13 predicted proteins | sample GEONDECOMP319_FD_180699 | JGI IMG/M metagenome (GOLD analysis project Ga0233353, IMG submission 180699) | Leaf litter microbial communities from Shasta-Trinity National Forest, California, United States - GEON-DECOMP-319 | ecosystem: Environmental > Terrestrial > Plant litter > Unclassified...
CACCTGTCGGATACCCTTGCCAATACCGTGATCCTGCATGGCAGCGCTTCGGACCGCGACTTGATGATCGAAGAGAACGTCGCCCAAGCCGATATCTTCCTGGCCCTGACCAACGATGACGAGGCCAACATCATGTCGTCGCTGCTCGCCAAGCGCCTGGGTGCGCGCAAGGTCATGACGCTTATCAACAACCCGGCCTACGTCGACCTGGTGCAGGGCGGCGAGATTGATATCGCCATCAGCCCGCAACTGGCCACCCTCGGTACACTGCTGGCCCATGTACGCCGTGGCGACATTGTCAGCGTGCACTCCCTGCGCCGCGGCGCCGCCGAAGCCATCGAGGCAGTGGCGCACGGCGATGCAACGTCCAGCAAGGTGGTGGGCAAAGCGGTCGACAACATTGCCCTGCCGTCGGGGACCACCATTGGCGCGATTATCCGCGACGAAGCCGTGATCATCGCCCACGGCAGCACCGTGATCGAAGCCGGTGACCATGTGATTCTGTTCGTTGTGGATAAAAAACACATTCGCGAGGTGGAGAAGTTGTTCCACGTAGGCCTGAGTTTTTTCTAGAAGGATTACACCATGCTTGAATCGCTGGAAAAAATGCTGGCCAAGGGTGTGGATAACTCGCTGTTGCGCTTTGGCCTGGGCAAGGGCTACCTGGACCTGAGCGAGCACGAAAAGGCCGCCGAGCACTTGGCCCGGTGCGTGGCGCACGATCCAAAATACTCGGCGGCATGGAAGCTGCTGGGCAAGGCGCTGCAAGGGCAGGGGGATGTGCCGGGCGCTCGCGCAGCGTGGCAGCAGGGCATCCTGGCCGCACAGGCCCATGGCGACAAACAGGCCGAGAAGGAAATGAGCGTCTTCCTCAAGAAGCTTGATCGCCTGAACCTGTAGGGCTTAACACGTTGTGGGAGCTGGCTTGCCAGCTCCCACAGAGGCCACGCTCCATTACCTCAGTACCAGCGATCCTCGCCCGCAGGGCGCTTGCGGAAGCGCTTCATGCTCCACATGTACTGGCTGGGGTAGGCCCGTACATAGTTGGCGATCACGTCACTCATGGCCGCCACGGCAGTTTCAGTATCGGCGCTGTACATGGCTTCCGGGGCCGCTTCCAGAATGACCTTGAACCCCGAGCCATCCGGCAGCCGCAGGGCATGCAGGAATACACCCACGGCCTTGCCACCGGTCAGCATGTTGGGCACGAACTTGCTGGTCAGCGCCTGGGTGCCCAGGAATGGCACGAATACGCCGGCCGATTCCGCTGGCTCCGGGTCGGCAGGGATACCCACCTGGCCACCCTTGCGCACTTCCTTGATTACGCTGAGGATGCCTTCCTTGGTGGACGCCGCCACCCGGTTGCCTAATTGCACCCGTTGTTTGCGCAGCAAGTCGTCCACCGCTTTGAGCTTGGGCGGTCGATAGAAAATGATCGGTTTGCACTGCATGCAATAGAAATGGTTAAGCACTTCCCAATTGCCCAGGTGGCTGGTGATGCCTACCACCCCTTTGCCGGTCGCCAGGGCTTGCTCCAGCACTTCCAGGCCTTGTACTTCACGGACCAGCTTGAGCGACTTTTCCGCCGGCCAGATCCACGCGCAGGCGCTTTCGGTCAGGCTCTTGCCGATGTCCATCATGCTCTGGCCCACCAGCCGTTCGCGGGCGACCGGGTCCAGCTCGGGAAAACATTTGGCCAAGTTGATGCGTACCACTTCACGGGACCGGTTAGGCAGCTTCCAGGTCAACCAGCCAATGGCCGCACCCACCGCTTGCACCGCACGCCAGGGTAGCAAGGCAAACAACCGCAGGGCGCCCACCATCAAGGCGCCTTTGAACTTATCCACAGCCCACTCCTCATTCTGCAAGGCGCCATTGTAACCGTCAGCGGCACAAAGCGGCGTAGCGATCACAATCCAGGGTGTGGTCCATGACCATCCCTGACGCCTGCATGAAGGCGTAGCAAATAGTCGGCCCGACAAAGGTGAAGCCGGCCTTTTTCAAAGCTTTGCTCATGGCCAAGGCTTCCGGGGTCTGGGTGGGGATATGACTGCGGTCAGGGAAGTGGTTGACCTTCGGCGCACCGCCCACGAACGACCATAGCAGGGCCACCGGATCTTCCAGCGCCAGCCACGCCTGGGCATTCTGCCGGGCGGCCTTGATCTTCAGCCGGTTGCGGATGATGCCGGGGTCAAGCATGCGCGCCTCAACTTCTTCGTCCGTCATGCGCGCCAGCCGCTGGGGGTCAAAACCGAACATCACCTGGCGGTAGCGTTCGCGCTTTTTCAGCACGGTGATCCAGGACAGGCCCGCCTGGCAGCCTTCCAACAGCAGCAGTTCGAACAGACGGCCGGGGTCACGTAGCGCTACCCCCCATTCTTCATCGTGATAAGCCTGATAAATCGGCTCTTCTGAACACCAAAAGCAGCGTGGCATAAGGCTCCAAGGGTAGAGGTCAGGCTGAATCGGGTTATACTCCCGCCCTTTATATTCGCAGCCCTAGAAACAGGTGAATTTTGTGAGCCAGCCTACGCCAGCCGTGCGTACCTTCCAAGACTTGATCCTCGCGCTCCAGCAATACTGGGCCGAGCAAGGTTGTGTGGTGCTTCAGCCCTACGATATGGAAGTAGGCGCCGGCACTTTCCATACCGCCACGTTCCTGCGTGCCGTCGGCCCGGAAAACTGGAACGCTGCCTACGTGCAGCCAAGCCGTCGCCCCGGTGACGGCCGCTACGGCGAAAACCCCAACCGCCTGCAGCATTACTACCAGTTCCAGGTGGTCCTCAAGCCAAACCCGGAGAACTTCCAGGAGCTATACCTGGGTTCGCTCAAGCATATCGGCCTGGACCCACTGGTCCACGATATCCGCTTTGTCGAAGACAACTGGGAGTCGCCGACCCTGGGCGCATGGGGCCTGGGCTGGGAAATCTGGCTCAACGGCATGGAAGTCACCCAATTCACCTACTTCCAGCAAGTAGGCGGCATCGAGTGCTACCCGGTCACGGGTGAAATCACCTATGGCCTTGAGCGCCTGGCCATGTACCTGCAAGGCGTGGATTCGGTCTATGACTTGGTGTGGACCGACGGCCCGTTCGGCAAGGTCACCTACGGCGATGTGTTCCACCAGAACGAAGTGGAACAGTCGACCTACAACTTCGAACACGCCAACGTCGATAAGCTTTTCGAACTGTTCGACTTCTACGAAAGCGAAGCCAACCGCCTGATCGAGCTGGAACTGCCGCTGCCGACCTACGAAATGGTCCTGAAGGCGTCGCATACGTTCAACCTGCTCGATGCCCGCCGCGCCATCTCGGTCACCGCGCGCCAGCAGTACATCCTGCGCGTACGCACCCTGGCCCGCGCCGTGGCGCAAAGCTACTTGCAAGCCCGCGCCAAGCTGGGCTTCCCCATGGCGTCGCCTGATGTGCGTGATGAAGTGTTGGCCAAGCTGGAGGCAGCACAATGAGTGCTCAAGATTTTCTGGTTGAACTGGGCACCGAAGAGCTGCCACCCAAAGCCCTGAACACCTTGGGCGATGCGTTCCTGAGCGGTATCGAGAAAGGCCTGCAAGCAGCCGGCCTGAACTTCACCGCTAAGAAAGTCTATGCCGCACCGCGCCGCCTGGCCGTGCTGATCAGTGGCTTGGACACCCAGCAGCCTGATCGCAGCATCAATCTCGACGGCCCGCCCCGTCAGGCGGCGTTCGACGCTGAGGGCAACCCTACCCAGGCAGCCCTGGGCTTTGCCAAGAAGTGCGGCGTAGAGCTGTCAGAAATCGACCAGAGCGGTCCGAAACTGCGCTTCAGCCAGCGTATCGTCGGCAAGCCGACCGCTTCGTTGCTGCCGACCATTGTCGAAGACTCTCTCAACGACCTGCCGATTCCCAAGCGCATGCGCTGGGGCGCCCGCAAGGTCGAGTTCGTGCGCCCAACCCAATGGCTGGTCATGCTGCTGGGTGACCAGGTGGTGGATTGCACCATCCTGGCCCAGAAGGCCGGTCGTGATTCCCGTGGCCACCGCTTCCACCACCCGGAAAGCGTGCGCATCAGTGCACCGGCCAACTACGCCGAAGACCTGCGCAAAGCCTACGTGCTAGCCGATGCTTCCGAGCGCCGTGAACTGATCAGCAAGCGCACTGCCGAGTTGGCGATGCAGCAGGAAGGCACTGCCATCGTGCCGCCGGCCTTGCTGGATGAAGTAACAGCTCTGGTCGAATGGCCAGTGCCGCTGGTGTGCTCTTTCGAAGAGCGCTTCCTGGAAGTGCCGCAAGAAGCCCTGATCACCACCATGCAGGACAACCAGAAGTACTTCTGCCTGCTGGACGTGGACGGCAAGCTGCTGCCGCGCTTCATTACCGTGGCCAACATTGAAAGCAAGGACCCGAGCCAGATCGTGCAGGGCAACGAGAAAGTCGTGCGCCCACGCCTGACCGACGCCGAGTTCTTCTTCAAGCAAGACAAGAAGCAGCCGCTGGAAACCTTCAACGATCGTTTGAAGAACGTCGTATTCCAGGCCCAGTTGGGCAGCGTCTACGACAAGGCCGTGCGCGTGTCCAAGCTGGCTGCCTATATCGCCCCGCTGATTGGCGGCGACGCCCAGCGTGCTGCCCGTGCAGGCTTGCTGTCCAAGTGCGACCTGGCCACCGAAATGGTCGGCGAGTTCCCGGAGATGCAAGGCGTCGCCGGTTACTACTACGCACTCAACGACGGTGAGCCGGAAGATGTTGCCCTGGCCCTGAACGAACAGTACATGCCGCGTGGCGCCGGCGCCGAGCTGCCAAACACCCTGACCGGTGCAGCGGTGGCCATCGCCGACAAGCTCGACACCCTGGTCGGCATCTTCGGTATCGGCATGCTGCCTACCGGCAGCAAAGACCCCTATGCCCTGCGCCGTGCAGCGCTGGGCGTGCTGCGTATCCTGATCGAGAAGCAGCTGGACCTGGACCTGACCAAGGCTGTGGCCTTCACCGTATCGGCATTTGGTGCCACCGTGAAATCCGCAGGCCTGGCCGAGCAAGTACTGGAGTTCATCTTCGACCGCCTGCGTGCGCGTTATGAAGACGAAGGCACTGACGTCGCTACCTACCTGTCGGTACGGGCACTGAAACCGGGTTCGGCACTGGACTTCGACCAGCGCGTACAAGCCGTTCAGGCGTTCCGCAAGCTGCCGGAAGCCGCTGCCCTGGCCGCGGTAAACAAGCGTGTGTCGAACCTGCTGAGCAAGGCTGAAGGCTCGATCGCTGCCAGCGTTGAACCCAAGTACTTCGATAACGCTAATGAGTTCTCGTTGTACTCGGCCATCCAGCAGGCCGACCAGGCCGTGCAACCGATGGCCGCTGCGCGCAAATACAGCGAATCCCTCGCCCGCCTGGCCGCCCTGCGCGAACCGGTGGACGCGTTCTTCGAAGCCGTGATGGTCAACGCAGAAGACCCTAAGGTACGCGCCAACCGCTATGCCTTGCTGTCACGCCTGCGCGGGCTGTTCCTGGGCGTCGCTGACATTTCGCTGCTGGGGTAAGCCTTGAAGCTGGTAATACTGGACCGCGACGGGGTCATCAATGAAGACTCCGACGCTTACATCAAGTCGGTGCAGGAATGGATTCCAATACCTGGGTCCATCGCTGCCATTGCACAGCTGAGCAAAGCTGGCTGGACGGTTGCCGTGGCAACCAACCAGTCGGGCATTGCTCGCGGTTACTACGACCTGGCTACCCTGGACGCCATGCATGCGCGCTTGCGCATGCTGGTGGCCGAGCAGGGTGGCGAAGTCGGGCTGATCGTCTATTGTCCCCATGGCCCGGATGCCGGCTGCGAATGCCGCAAGCCTAGGCCGGGCATGCTCACCACCATTGCTGCCCATTATCAGGCCGATCTGGCCGGATTGTGGTTTGTTGGCGATAGCATGGGTGACTTGGAAGCTGCGCTAGCCGTCGATTGTCAGCCGGTTCTGGTAAAAACCGGAAAAGGCCACAAGACCCTGGGCAAGGCATTGCCCGCAGGAACACTGATTTTCGATGATCTGGCTGCTGTAGCCAGAGCACTTATTCACCCCTAGGGTACCGCTGAATAGCCGAGCACCGCTGCCACCCTGGGTGGCTGGCCGTGCCGGGCCATTCCCAAGTGCCCTTTAATAGAGGCGGGTTCGCCCGCAACGGTAAAAGCCGCTATGTCGACACTGCAGGCGATCCGAACTTTCGTCTTCTACTTGCTGCTGGGCACCAGCTCGCTGCTGTGGTGCACCCTGAGCTTCTTTATCGCTCCATTCCTGTCCTTCCCGGCACGTTATCGATTCATTAACGTCTATTGGTGCCGTTTTGCGCTGCTGCTCACACGCACCTTTCTCAACATCGACGTCAAGATCACCGGGGCCGAGCATGTGCCGACCCAACGCTGCGTGATCGTTTCCAACCACCAAAGCACTTGGGAGACGTTTTTCCTCTCCGCTTATTTCCAGCCCTTGAGCCAGGTGCTCAAGCGCGAACTGCTGTATGTGCCGTTCTTCGGCTGGGCCATGGCCATGCTGCGGCCTATCGCCATCGACCGTGACAATCCCAAGGCGGCCCTGAAGGTCGTTGCCAGCAAGGGCGACGAACTGCTCAAGGATAATGTCTGGGTACTGATTTTCCCGGAAGGCACCCGCGTGCCCTTTGGCCAGATCGGCAAGTTTTCACGCAGCGGATCGGCTTTGGCGGTAAACGCCGATCTGCCCGTACTGCCCATCGCCCACAATGCGGGTAAATTCTGGCCCAAGGAAGGCTGGGGCAAGCGTGCAGGGACCATCGACGTGGTAATCGGCGAACCGATGTACGCCAATGGCACTGGCCCGCGGGCTATTGCCGAACTGAACGATCGGGTATCGGCATGGAACGAACAAACCCAGCGGGCGCTGGGATCACTACCGGAAAACCCGCCAGTGGAAGAAACCCCTGCTGTCGGCTGATCTGTGGATAACTTGTGTACTGTTTTTTTTCGATTTAAAAAAAACGTTCGTAAGTAGCTAATTTAAAAGCTTATTTCTGCACGCTATGACCTCATGGCGAACGTGCATAAGTTTTTTGAAGAATAAAAAAACCGGCCTTGATTGCCGGTTTTTTTTGCGCCTGTGCCCACAAGGATTGCCGCTAACCACAGACCGCCATAAGTAGCCTATTCATACCTTGTCCAGGTCTACGCCGCGGGTTTCTTTCAGGCAGAAAATTCCCACCACCAGGCTCACCCCTGTCACCACCACCGGGTACCAAAGCCCATAGAAAATGTCCCCGGTGTACACCACCAACGCAAACGACACCGTAGGCAGAAAGCCGCCAAACCACCCGTTACCAATGTGATAAGGCAACGACAACGAGGTATAGCGGATACGCGTGGGGAACAGTTCAACCATCACCGCCGCCAGCGGCCCGTAGGTCATGGTTGCTATCAGGATCATCGCCACGATCAGCACCACCACCATTGGCTGGTTCACCAGGCTAGGGTCTGCCTTCGCCGGGTAGCCCGCCGCTGTTACTGCCGTCCGCATGGCGGCCTCGTCATAGCCATCAATGCGCTTGTCGCCAATGGTCATAACCACCGGGTTGGCGGCGTCGGCGGGCGCCGAAGAGTAGGGCAGGCCCTGTTTGACCAGGAAGGTTTTGACCTTGTCGCAGGGGCTATCGAAACGCGCTTTACCCACAGGGTCGAACTGGAACGTGCAGCCTGCCGGATCAGCCATGACGGTAATGGGCGCCTGGCGGCTGGCCTGATCGATTTGCGGATTAGCGTAGTGGCTCAAACCCTTGAACAACGGGAAGTAAAACAGGGTCGCCAGCAACAACCCCAGCATTAGGATCGGCTTGCGACCAATGCGGTCCGACAGCCAGCCGAAAATCACGAAGAAAGGCGCACCAATGATGACACTGATGATCAACAGGCTGTTGGCCTGGACAGGGTCCATCTTCAGCATCTGGGTCATGAAGAACAGCACGTAGAACTGTGCGCAATAAAAGGTCACTGCCTGGCCGGCATTGATGCTGAACAGGGCGATGAGTACTACCTTGAGGTTCTGCCAAGATCCGAAGGATTCCTTGATCGGTGATTTGCTAGTCTTGCCCTCGGCCTTCATGCGGGTGAAGGTAGGCGATTCGTGCAGGCTCATGCGAATCCAGGTCGACACCGCCAACAGGATGATCGACAGCAGGAAGGGCAGGCGCCAGCCCCAGGTCTCAAAGGCATCGCCTGTCAGGTAACGGCAGGCCAATACCGCCAGCAGTGACAGCAACAGCCCTAACGTCGCTGTGGATTGAATCCAGCCGGTGTGCAGGCCGCGCTTGTCGGCGGGAGCGTGCTCGGCCACATAAGTAGCGGCACCGCCATACTCGCCGCCCAGCGCCAGCCCCTGAAGCATCCGCAGGCAGACCAAAATGATAGGCGCGCCGATACCGATACTGCTGTAAGTGGGCAGCAATCCCACGGCAAAAGTCGACAGGCCCATCAGCACGATAGTCATCAGGAAGGTGTACTTGCGTCCGATCATGTCCCCCAGGCGCCCGAACACCAGGGCACCGAAGGGCCGCACGAGGAAGCCTGCCGCAAATGCCATCAACGCGAAAATGAATGCCGTGGTTTCGTTCACCCCGGCAAAAAACTGTTTGCTGATCACCGCCGCCAGGGCGCCATACAGAAAAAAGTCATACCACTCGAATACCGTCCCGAGGGATGAGGCAAATATGATTTTCTTATCTTCGCGCGCAGCACTGGGCACCAGCCCGGCACCGTGGTCCTGTATGTAGTCCGCCATGTCGATGTCCTTCAGGCCCTGTGGGCACAGTGATTATTGTTGTTGTGCACTGCCGAGGGCTGCTGACTGCCGCGGCCCTCGCCGTTCCGTACCGGTCAGACGACGGGCACAGCCTGTTGCCTGGAGCGTTCCTCCACCCTGGGGGCTGCCTGCAGAATCATCTGCGCCGCCTTTTCCGCAATCATCAGCGTGGGTGTGCAGGTATTGCCCGACACGATCTCGGGCATGATAGAGGCGTCCACAACCCGTAACCCCTCAATTCCGTGCACCCGCAGCGTCGCATCCACCACATCCTGTGGGCCGTTGCCCATGCGGCAGGTCCCCACCGGGTGAAATATAGTAGTTCCAATCGCCGCCGCAGCCTCATGGAGTTGCTCTTCAGTTTCCAGCGCCACCCCAGGCAGGTATTCGGACGGGCTGAAAATGCGCAGGGCAGGGGCGTCGACGATGCGCCGGGTGAGGCGGATGGATTGGGCCGCGACACGCAGGTCTTCTGGGTCGCTGAGGTAATTGGGGTCGATAAGGGGCACATCGTCCGGGCTGGCCGAGCGGATATCCACACGGCCGCGGCTCTTGGGGCGCAGGTTGCACACTGAGGCCGTGAAGGCAGGAAAGCCGTGTAGCGGCTCGCCGAAGCGCTCCAGCGACAAAGGCTGCACGTGGTACTCAAGGTTGGCGCTGGGCTGTTGCGGATCGGACTTGATGAAAGCACCTAATTGGCTCGGCGCCATGGCCAGGGGGCCGCTGCGATCATACAAATACCGCATGCCCATACCGAACTTGCCCCACAGGCTGTTGGCCACCTGGTTGAGGGTACGGGTGTTGTTGACCTTGTAGATAAGCCGCAACTGCAAGTGGTCCTGCAGGTTGCTGCCCACACCAGGCAGTTCGTGCTGTACGCTTATCCCCAGGCGCTCAAGCAATGGCCGCGGGCCGATACCAGAGCGTTGGAGGATACCCGGCGAACCGATGGCGCCAGCGCACAGCAGAATCTCCCGATGGGCTGTGTATAACTGTTCGTGGCCTTCGTGGCGCGCCACAATCGAGGTCGCTCGGCCTTTATCCACAAGCAAGCGGTCTGCTTGCACCCCCGTCAATACCGTCAGGTTAGGGCGCTTGAGAACCGGACGCAGAAATGCTTTCGCCGAGTTCCAGCGAATACCGGAGCGCTGGTTCACCTGGAAATATCCACAGCCCTGGTTATCCCCAGCGTTGAAATCATCGATGCTCTCCACACCGCATTGCGCCGCTGCACTGCGGAAGGCATCAAGGATAGGCCAGCGATAGCGCTGCAACTCAACGCGCCACTCGCCCTTGCCGCCATGCACGGACGAGTCCCCGGCGTAATGGTTTTCGCTTTGACGAAACAACGGAAGCACATCTTTCCAGCTCCAACCGACATTGCCTTGGGCTGCCCAGCCATCGTAATCGCTGGCCTGCCCGCGCATATAGATCATGCCGTTGATGGAGGAACAGCCACCCAGTACTTTGCCCCGTGGATAACTCAGCGCACGGCCTTTGAGGCCTGGTTGCTCTTGGGTTTTAAAACACCAGTCGGTACGGGGGTTACCTATGCAGAACAGGTAGCCCACGGGAATATGAATCCAGGGGTAGTTGTCTTTGCCACCGGCTTCCAGCAGCAGGACGGAAACCTTGGGGTTGGTAGAAAGCCGATTGGCCAGCAGGCAACCTGCAGGGCCTGCACCGACGATGACATAGTCGTAAGTGCTGTGGGCTGATGGCATGGGGAACCTCGCGCCTGATTTTATTCTTGTGTTTGCCCCATGGTATTGATTAGCTTCGAGATGAAAACACGCGTTTTCACCCACCCGCTGCGCGTTTTTGAACAATGCCCATGATCGATTTATCCACAAGGACCTTGAATGTTCGACTGGAACGACTTGCGCTTTTTCCTGGAACTGCACCGCAGCGGTCGTCTGCTCACGGCCGCCAAGCGCCTCAATACCACCCACAGCACCGTGGCACGGCACATCGAGTCCATCGAGCAAAACCTGGGCAATGCGTTGTTCGTGCAACACGCCCAAGGCTATGAACTGACCCCGGCGGGCCAGGCGCTGCTCAAGCATGCCGAGGCGATGGAAAATGTGGCGCTGCTGGCGCAGGAAGAAATGACCCAACCCATGATGCCCTTGGGCAAGATCCGCCTTGGGGTCACTGAGGGTATTGGCATCATGTTCCTGACCCCACGGCTGGGTGGGCTATTCAGCCGCTACCCCGGCCTGGAAGTGGAACTGGTAGCGGTACCCCGGTTTGTCAGCATCCTTAACCGCGAGGCAGAAATCAGCATTCACCTGGATCGCCCTTCGGCCGACCTGTTGATCACTCGCAAGCTCACCGATTACCACCTGGCCTTGTACGCCAGCCGCGCCTATCTGGACCGCGCGCCCGCATTGAAAACGCGCGAGGACTTGGTTGCGCACGCCTGGATTGGTTACGTCGATGATCTGCTGTTCAGCCAGGAGTTGCTCTTTCTCAACAGCTTCTGCCGGGCGCCCACCGTAGTATTCCGCAGCACCAGCGTGATCGCCCAGCAACAAGCGGCCAAGGCAGGGCTGGGAATTGCCGTGTTGCCCAACTATATGGCCGCTGACGACCCGGGGCTGGTGCGCGTGCTACCCGGCGAAACCATTCAGCGCAGTTATTGGATGAGCACCCGCCGCGAGCTGCACAAATCCGTCCGCCTGCGCGTGGTGTGGGACTACCTGCTGCAACTGTGTGAGGCCGAGCAGGGGCATCTGCTCAGCCCTTGAGCCTTATTGGAAAACCCTGAACACACCCAGCGAGAACGACAGTAACCCCAGGGCCAACAGTACTATGCCTGGCGCACAGTCCAGCAGCCGGCGGATACGGCGGTAGCGATCCAGCCGGCGGGACAACAGGCTGTAGGCAATCAGTATTGAAATATCGATGGCTGCCCAGATCAGAATCAACACCATGGCCTGCATGGTGAAGGGTTCGTGGGGCGAGATGAAACCCGGCAGGAACGCCAGGAAGAACAGAATATCCTTGGGGTTGGATAGGCCGACGCCCATGGTTTTCCAAAAACCATAGCGGCTGCCCGTGCACTGTACTGACTCCGTTGAGCTGTTCACCAATGCGTTACCACCCAGCCACGCCAAGTAGATCCCCCCCAGAATCTGGCCCCAGTTGAGTACGGCCGCATTGACGTGCAGGGTGGTGTAAATCGCCACCAGTGCACAGATCAACAGCACTTGTGCCGACACCACGCCGCCAGCGATAGTCCAGGCCGGCCAGGCACGCCGAGCATCAGCGATGACCATGGCAACAATGGGCCCGGGCGAGGCAATCAGTAACAGCACTGCCAAGGCAAAGGAAAGATAAGTGGTACTCATAGTTCGGTTACCAGTTCATAGACACGCTGGTTCGAGCCCAGCATCTCGGTGTAATAGTGCTGTCCGGTAATGGCAAAGGTGCGCTGGATCCAGCGGTCACTGCCATCGAGCAGGGCGGTGAAAGGGCTACGGGCATGGGCCGTTTTGCGGTTATCAATGATCAACAGGTCGCCAGTGGCTAACTTCACCGGCTCCTTCACCGCCCAGGCGATGTCATTCAAATGCTGAAGCCTGGCCTTGGCGTGGGCGTTTTGAGCGACCATGAATTGCGGGTCGAAACGGAAGAATGGCGTATTCGGATCGCCATACAGCACCGACTGATGCTTGCCGATATCCAGGCGGCAATTCTTCGCCGTGGTGCTGTAATCAGATAGAAAGTTGTAATGCTCATTGAAGAAGTAAGCCACATCCTCTCTATCCAGTCGTTCGAGGATGGCGTTGATAGAAGTGATGTAAGTGATGGCCTCGCTTAACGGATCCTGACGCAGGCACAGCAATAACAGATAATCCGGCAGTACGGCGTGAAAGGCGTTCTCGGTATGCAGATCCAGTTCGGTGTCGTAGCTATCGGAACTGGCCGATTTGGAATGCGCTTGGTGGGGAAAGAAGTTATTAATGATCGCGCCGTTCGACTCCTGTGGATAACCAATGGCCTGGCCTAGAAGCGACGTAGCTTGCAGGAGGCATTTTTCACTGGCATCGTCAGGTTTGCCGAGTGCATCCCGGCTGGTTGGGGTTGCTGGGATATCCCCGATCGGTAGACCTGGCAAGTGCAGGTAACCGGATTTGTTGCCGAAGATCTTGAAGTTCAGGATTTGCGCGATGTGTTCTTGATTCAACCCACCCGTGCGGATGCTGGAAGCCAGAAGCTCATCGAAATTGGTGTTTGGCATGAATGTGCTCTCTTGATCCGTTGGCAGTCCAGGTCACCTCCTTTCTCCTGAGTGGGTGGGGCATTCCTTGGAGCAGATCAGAGTATTGGTACGAATGCCTCTTGAAAAACGGATAAAGTGTTCGGGTTGCATGAGCAAAAATCATGGTTAAGGAAAGCGTCATGACCTCGCGGCTCCCCCCGCTGTATGCCTTACGAGCCTTTGAAGTAGCGGCCCGCTACGGATCATTCACCGTTGCCGCGCATAACCTGTGCATTACTCAAAGTGCCGTCAGCCGCCACGTCAAAACCCTGGAAGACCATTTGGGCTGCCCCCTGTTTGAACGCAAAGGCCCGAAGCTGACGCTCACTGATACCGGGCGACTGCTGGCTCACGATCTTGAGCGCAGCTTCAACGCCATCGAAAATGCCTGCGCCACCGCCAGGCGGCCCAAGGGCACCTTGCGGGTGAAGGCACCCTCCACCATCACCATGCGCTGGCTGATGGGCACCCTGGAAAGCTTCCAGGCCGACAACGCTACTGACCGGGTGCAACTGACCAGCGCCTGGATGGACCTGGACACCGTCGACTTCCGCAACGAGCCCTTCGACTGCGCCGTGCTGCTGAGCAACGGCGACTTTCCCAAGGACTGGAACTCCATCAAGCTGTTTGATGAATGGCTGGTGCCCGTCTGCGCCCCCTCCGTCTACCGTAAAGGTCCATGGGGCATCGAACAGCTGGGGCTGGTGGAACTGATCCACCCGTCGCGAGACTGCCGGGACTGGCGCCGCTGGCTGGAACGGCAGGGGGAGGGCGACGCCGTGGACTGGAACGAGGGCAAGCGCTTCGACACCCTGGAGTTGGGCATGACCGCAGCCGCAGGCGGGCATGGGGTGTCTATCGGCGACTTGGCGTTGGTGGGGCCACAGTTGAAAGATGGATCGCTGGTGCTACCGATCCGCACGGCGGTAAAGACGGGGGATAGTTATTACTTGATCTGGTCACAGCGTAATCCGGAGCATTACCTGCTGGATCGGGTGCGTAGCTTTTTGCTGGAGAATGTGCCGGTTGCGGAGGCGAGGGATGTGTTGATGTTGGATTAGGCGCGTTATGAAAAACTAGGTTTCTTTATACAAATTGGGGAGCTGGCTCGCGAGCTTCTCAACGCCTAAAAGCTCGCTGGCAAGCCAGCTCTCACAAGTGAGCGCCCGTGTGCCGCGAAAGGGCCTTAAAGATGGCTAAAACTATTGCAACCAAACTATGGAATCTTGCGTACCGCTGGCCAGCGTATCGCCTCTAGAGCAAGTCCATCGTAGCCAGTGAGTCAGCCATCCGGTACCCCATCGCCTTATAACCCACCTGACGCTTATCCCACATCCGAACCAACGCCACATGCCCCTCATCCACAAAATCGATCACTCGCACATCGGCTTTGTCAGCATGCTCGCGATGCAGCCGTCCAGCATATTGCTGAAGTATACCCTTCCACGAAATCGGCATGGCCAGCACCAAGGTATCGAGAGGGGGGTGATCGAACCCTTCACCCACCAGCTTACCAGTCGCTAACAGCACCCGCGGCGCATCAGCAGCAAGACCTTCAAGTGCTTGCATCCGCGCGATACGTTGCTTCTTGGCGACTCGCCCGTGAAGCGTAAACAGATTGGGGATGCGCTGCTTCAACTCAATTTCCAACGCATCAACATGCTCAGTGCGTTCGGTGAGCACAAGCACCTTTCTGCCTTGGCTATATGCTCGCTCGATCTCAGCCACGATTTTGCTGGTCCGCTCGCCATCTTCCGCCAGGCATTTAAAAATATCTTGAATGCCAGCACCTTCAGGAGCCGTAATGGGTTTAGACAGTAGGCGCGGGACCACTGACAGATCGTGCGGGGCACTCGTGGAGCGAGCGGCTGTATGCCGAATAGGTCCACACTGCATGAAGATGATGGGTTGCTGTCCATCACGGCGGACGGGGGTTGCGGTCAGTCCCACCACATACTTGGCCGTCGCGCTTCGTAGCAATGCCTCGAACGAAACTGCGGAAAGGTGATGACACTCATCAACGATGATCTGACCGTAGTGTTTGACGTGGTCACTGATATCGCCTCTTCGTGACAGGGACTGCATGACGGCGATATCAATGATGCCGGTCAGTTTCGCTTTCCCGCCCCCT
>Ga0233353_1000020_pt1 | contig 14974 bp, 8 predicted proteins | sample GEONDECOMP319_FD_180699 | JGI IMG/M metagenome (GOLD analysis project Ga0233353, IMG submission 180699) | Leaf litter microbial communities from Shasta-Trinity National Forest, California, United States - GEON-DECOMP-319 | ecosystem: Environmental > Terrestrial > Plant litter > Unclassified...
GCTATTGCTATAACATATATAGCATAAGTTTGGCCTAATATATCATCAAAGCTAAGTGAACTTATCAATATTAAGAATGTAATAGCTAAAAGCATTATTTCAATTGAGATAAGCATTAATATTATATTTTTTCTATTTAAGACAAAACCTAAAATTCCGATTAAAAAAAGTATTAAGGATAAATTCATTTTATATTTTCTTTATATTAAAATTATTTAAAAAAAAGATTACCCCCACAACCATCACTACTAGGATTTGCCTTTCGATGGTTATACTATAAAAGGCAAAAATAAAATAGGAGCCGCGAATATTTTTTTTAAGTTTACCTTATAAATCTAACTATGTATATTTTATAAATAAACACCCTAACAGTGTCTTACTATAAGTATATAATAAAAATCTTAGAAAAATAACACCACAACCTCAAAATACTGAGCGGAGCCTTGCTTTATATATTTTTTTTATTAAAACACCAACTATGCTACGCTCAAAGTATTTCTACCTAACTTAAAAAAAAATGGTCTATGTAAAATAATAATACTTCATCTTACGTTAACCTATTCAAGAAGCACAATATGTTTTATTATATTTTAAGATATTTATATTAACAAACTGAAAAAGTAGTTAAAATTTTTAGATATTACGTATAGATATCTTATTCAATATTATAATTAGCATTGCTATTTCCATTAATATTTTTTCCTATTTCATCATGAGGATCTAGATGCATCCTTAATCTTTTGTTCAATATCGGCACCTTAATCTTTATCTAGATTATTAATATTTTATATAAGCACCTTTATAATTTTGAGACTCCATTTGTAGATGGGGCCATATAATAATCTCCGATTATTATAAGCCTAATCTTTTCTTCTAAAGAATAAAAGAAGAAGTTAGCCATCCCTAATAAAAAATATATCATTTTTTATCGTTTGAGGTCCATGCAATTTTTTTTCGTGCCTTGCATTTTTTTTCTTTATAAAATAAAGAAAAAAAAAGCAAGCCAGCTATTTAAAAACATCATGAACCACAGCCGAGACTACCTTAACGATATGGTCCACGTCCTCCTCCATCACGATGTATGAAGGTGCAAGGATGATGTGGTCTCCACAGACACCATCGGCGGTACCAGTACCTGGGTAAACTGTCATATTGAATGCTGGTGAGATGGCCAAGTCTAGGATTTTCTGAGCAATCCCTAGTTTAGGTTCGAAAGGCTCCTTCGTCCTTTTGTCCTTAACAAATTCTATACCCCAGAAAAGACCCAGTCCCCGAATGTCTCCAACATTTGGATGGTCGCCTAGCACAGCTTTCAGACGTTTTTCCAAATATGCACCCTGTTTGGTCACATTTACTAACAAATTATCTTCCCGTATGATTCGCAGAACCATTAGAGCAGCAGCAGCCTGTACTGGCATGCTCTGATAGGTCTGTCCATGGACGAACAGCCCACTTCCTTCCATTAACACTTTAACTAGCTTTTCGGAGATCAACATGGCTGCGATCGGTTGATACCCTGCACCAAGCCCCTTACCTATAATTTGTATGTCAGGTACAACACCCTCTGCCTGCCATGCATGCAAAGTCCCAGTCCGACCCATTCCACACATGACTTCGTCGAGGATGAAAAGAGCTCCGTGTTTGTGACAAACATCTCGCATTGCTTTGAGATAGCCTGGGACATATGGAACACACCCTAGCGCGGCCCCGACGACTGGTTCAGCGATGAAACCGATGACAGTTTCTGGCCCTAACTCTTTAAATTTAGTCTCGAGTTCAGCGGCTTTTCGGGCAACGAAGGCTGCATCGGATTCACCCTCTTTTAGTTGGCGGTAAGGGTTACATGAGGAAATATGGTGAACATTTTGCATTAAAAATGCTGTGTAAGGTGCTCTACGGGCAAGATGTCCTGAGATACTCAAAGCACCGATGGTGTTTCCGTGGTAGGAACCCTCACGAGCAATGAAGTTGACACGGGATGTTTCCTTGTCAGTTTCATAGAAAATTTGACGAGACAACTTGATGGCAGCCTCCATCGCCTCAGAACCTGAACCAGTCAAGTAGACTTTAGCCATTTTCCCATCCGTTCCGCGTATCAGCTCCTTGCACAATTCCTCGACAACACGGCTAGCCCAAAATGATGATGCTAGATACGGAGTTCCGGTATTCATCTGTTCTATAACTGCATTAGTGACTCTCTTGTCTCCGTAGCCAAGACAAGAGACTGCCGCACCTGAAGATGCGTCAAACACCTTACGCTCATCATTTGTAAAAAGGAGATTACCCTTTCCACCGACGATTACAGGATACTCCTTGTGAAGATGACGGCCAAGAGAAAAGGAGGAAGAGTTTAATCTATAAATAGCAACTAGAATACCTAAACCTATAGCTGATTCTGCACCAGCTATTGCTATAGCGTATATAGCATAAGTTTGGCCTAATATATCATCAAAGCTAAGTGAACTTATCAATATTAAGAATGTAATAGCTAAAAGCATTATTTCAATTGAGATAAGCATTAATATTATATTTTTTCTATTTAAGACAAAACCTAAAATTCCGATTAAAAAAAGTATTAAGGATAAATTCATTTTATATTTTCTTTATATTAAAATTATTTAAATAAAAAAAAGATTACCCCCACAACTAGGATTTGCCTTTTGATGGTTATACAATAAAAGGCAAAAATAAAAAAGTAGCTACTATCTTATTGGGCGTTCAAGAACAGATAACAATCTATGTCCGAGAATACCTGTATATTTCAGACTACCGTTGTCATCTATTTTTATACTTTTTATGAGATTCTGGATACCAGAATCTAAAACATATTTGCACATTATATTATGATCTAATCGATCTATTATATTAGCATAAGCAGGATCAGTTACTTTAACAATAGTATAATCAGGTTTATCTATGTATAACTGTCTAAGTTTAGATGCTACACTTTTTCTGAGGTCATTTAATTGATCTTCACTGAATTCTACTACACTATTGGCTACAGTAGAGTTTCTATTAGATCTGTTTGATTCATCATTAGATCCACTTAATTCTCCAAATCCTATAGGTGTACCTGGCCCACCTGGCCCACCAGGTGTCCCAGATCCACCTGGACCTGAGGATCCCCCTAGACCTCCAGATCCTGATGGAAGATTTGGAGGTGAAATATAATAAATAGAACTAACTAAATCAGTAATTAAAATAAAATAACTAATTAACAATTGGTGTTCTAAAAGTAATTTTTTTAAAGATAAACTATAAAAAGATATTAGACTACTACCTATATAAGTATTTTCTATAAATGATAATACAAAAAAGAGGGTTAATAATAGTGAAATTTTAAAACAACATGTAATTAATAAAGTGATAATAATATAACTTAGTTTTTTTTTTATCACATCAAATATAAGATGATAATTTTTTGTAACAAAGATATTATATATTATTTTGTCCTTTTTTTTTAATCATTCCAATATTTTATTATTTAGATGAAAAGAAGAAGCTGGAATGTATGACAGTCCCAGTCCCCCTTTAAGGGGACTGTGGGCAGGGCAAAGGTAAAAAATAAAAAATGCTATCATTCATATGATACATAATATTATTTTATCATAAGAAAGCCCTAATAATAAGTATAGTAATAAAATTACTAAGCGAAATATAGTAAAACCTTTTAAAATTAAATAAACATAATACAGATTTAAATTATGTTTGATATAATTCAAAAGTTGAGGCATGTGTAGCATTATATGTGTAAGCAAAATTATAGGTTTCATGAATAATAAAGAAAAAAGTACTCTGATCGGTTTTGTATCAATTTTTGTTAAAATAAGCCACAGACGAACAAACAAAGAATTTGGTTCAGTAGAAACTGTTCTACCTAGACCCCTTTATTTTTCCCAACATAGTTGGGAAAAATCTCGGGGGGGGCTAGGTAGAACTTTCTAAGCATTAATATTAATTAGAACCCATAATATTAATATATCCAACTATTTGGATAAATACTGCTATATAAAAAATAGCTGTATAAAGGTTTGTATCCATTAAACTCAAGATACATTGTACTATGTTTAGTGGAGGGCTTTAAATTATAAAAAAAAGGGAAAGATTCCTTTTTCTATCCTTCTTCTCCCCCCTGTTCGTAGTCACCCACGGATAGATATCATAAGTAGAACTTTTTTCTTATGAACCCGTTTTAGTTTCATTGCAATATAAAAAACAACTAGAATACCTAAACATTTCGTGATACGAATACTTGATCCAGTTATATTACTTTATTAAAATTACTTCTATTATCGATAATAAACCGAATCTATCGCTATAAATAAAATTAATTCATACCTTAAATCTAGCACAGCTTACCTAGTTATGTTCATAACAGTTTTGTCATAAACCTTGTTTATACTATAATAAATCTGCAGCTATTTTTCTTGAAAAATCTTTAAGATTAGATTCACTCATATAGTTTTCAATATAAGATATTCTTATTGAATTAAGACATGTATAGTATTCTTCATATTTTTGATGATGAAGATTCATAATAGATTTAATTTTTGAATCAAACTCTGATTCAGAACTACCCACATAATCATTTATATTAACTTCATTTATAATAGTTTTTGCTAATATTATATTTAACATAACGTATAAAAAGTCCTCACATATTTCTGTATACAAATGATCCAAATCCACTGTAAAATCCCGTATATATGTACCCTGTTTAAATAATTCAGGGTCTTCTATATTTTGTACTATTTGTCTATTTTTTCAATATTCAAAACAGTCTTTGTAGGCAGAAGGTTGAGAAGTATTGGATTCCAAGTTATCCATATATTTTTTAGCTTTATTTAAGACATTATATTCTCATATAAGCATATATGAGCTAATCTTCCATTGTATATATATATTTAAAGAACTTTTATCCTTTAAATCTACATATGGAAAAAAAGTACCATGTAATGGTGTAATACTAATGTCTTTAGAGTTAGGTGTATTATACGCACGTCACTCAAGACAAGCCGCTCTCTCTTTTAAAAATTCATTTTTCTTACTCATTTTTAAAGTACTATTATATACTTTAATTTTGTCGTTTAGATCTGCGATGGTATATTGTTTGTCTGCTTGAACATATTTTTTTTGGATCCGTAATAACTTATATTCTTCTTTGAATCCATGTTCTAAAATAGATATAGTAGGATATTTATTGAATAAAGCTGGAAAGTCCGGTTTATTTATGTCAATGTCTCCATCTATATGCAAAATAGAATAAGGATTATAGTCAAAGTCATTGTTATCATGAACACCGACAATATCAAAACCTTTAACTAACGAAGGCATGAGCTCATGTAAAGAACTGACCGCTTTTAAGTCAGTTCCATTGGTATTTAGAATAAACATTTTTTTTTTCATGTATTTTTTTTTTTCTTACTGTGATTTTTCGTTAAAGATTGTTACAATAATAGAAGGCGAGAAAAGGTATAAGCTATTCTATTAATACTGTTGGTTATACCAATAATTTTTATTCTTTTTTTTTATTCAATGCTTTCATAGCAAAAGCTATTACTAATGCATCATTATCTCATTTACCTACTCTAGCTGACCATTATTATCATATTTTAGTACAAAACTAATGGCCAGTATTTAAAGGTGAACCAAGAATAGGTTAAAAAATGGATATAAAAGTTTAAAGGTTAGTAAAATAATGAGGAAAAATAAAAATCTTCTACATTATTTACTGTAGAAAGAAATCTTTCTACTGGAAAATAAATATTTTCCTTTTAATCATTTTATGCATGCTTAGTTTTTATAAAAAAAAATAAACTTGCATAAAAAGGGGAAGCGAGGTATTTACCTTATTTTAAGAAGCTTCCTGACCTAGTGAAAGCAACCTGTTTTTTGCTTTCCAGTAGTATTATTTCTACTGTAAATTATATTATCACTTTAAGATTTTTATTCCCATTACTAAAAAACATTAACCATTTTTTTTATTATTTTTCAAAAAAATGTACATTACTATAATACATTTTTTGTACAAAAATGTACATTACTATAATACATTAACCCCTTTTACTAGGTTTTCCAAAAAACAAAAAATAATAATACATACAAAATAAGGATTAACACAGGTTAGCAAAAGAAAGGGTTTTAACATGGATTGGATAATTATTTTAGCGTGTAAACCGTACATTTATTATTTGACAATGTGATGTGAAAACCAAAGACTAGGCCTTGCAATTACTAATCAGTATTTAACCAAGATACGATCATTAACTCTTAAATAAAACATATCTATTCAAAAAAAAAATAAGAATGGTTTATTTATAGGAGCTTTAATAGAAAAATATTCTTCTCCCCTATTCGTAATTACTCACGGATAAAAACACAAGTGTAGTATTTACTTATGAATCTGTATAAACCTTACTTGCCATATAAAAATAGACCGATATACAAAGTGTGGCTTATGACCACTACACTTAAAAAGTTAATTTTTATACTCAAAGGTTAATCATTTATATACATTTTCTTTTATAAGATTTGTCTTTATTTACGGTATAAATTTATACCCAAAGTTTCATGATATGAAGGTCAATTTGGTTTCCTGGCGACCTTCTTTTTTTTTGCAGCAAAGCATGCAAAAAAAGATTGGCAGCCAGGTAACTAAATTAGTGGTAATTTTACCACTATTTATCTTATTTAAACCTAATCTTTCTGATGTTTTCACTACGCTAAAGTAGTTTATACCTACAAGCTGATCCACAGATAAAAATATTCAATTTTTATAAACGGACTTCTATAAAAAAAGAAAGCAGAACGTTAAATACAAACCTTTTTAGGCGTTATTGTTCTTCTAATCATGTAAGGAATTTTTCAATTGAAACTGATTCTACAACTATAGGCATTGAACTGTGTAAAATACCACAAAGTTCTGAACATTGTCCGTAGAATGTTCCTTCACGGTTAATTAAAACAGATACTTGATTTAATCTACCTGGGTAAGCATCACATTTAATACCTAAGGCAGGAATGGCGAAAGAATGGATAACATCAGCGGCAGTAATTATAAATCTAATGTGTGTTAGTTCTGGAAGAACAACTCTATTATCAACTTCTAACATTCTTAAACCACCCTCTTCTAAATCAGATTCTGGTACTAAGTATGAGTCGAATTCTATAAATTCGTCATCTGCATTTAAGAAATCAGGGTATTGGTAACTTCAATATCATTGGTGACCTTCTGCTAATACTGACATAGAGGGATCACTAACTTCATCCATTAAGTATAATAATTTAAAAGAAGGGAAAGCAATAAGTATTAATATTAAAGCTGGAGTTATAGTTCATATTAATTCTATTAATGTACCGTGTGTTAAGTATTTGTGAGAGATAGGTGAACTAACGTTATTATAGTTTCTAACGATTGAAACTAATATTCATGCTACACCAAATAATATTATAACTAAATAGAACATTATATTATTATGTAATTCTACTAACCCTTCCATTTGAGGTGTTGCACTATCTTGGAAATATAAACCCCAAGGTGTAGGTGTATCACAACTGTTAAAAAAACTTGAATATATTAAATTTAGCATTTATATTTTATATAATTTTTTTCTATCCTAAATACCTAACTTTATTTTCTTTTTTTTTTCTTTTTTCTGCTTTTTTTATCTTTTTTTAGATGTGCAAGGCATAAAAAAAGAACAAATTAAATAACTAGAGAGGGTGGCCCTCTAACCTTATTTGAAGATAGAAACTCTTCAGCAGTATCACTATTTTACCTATATAAAAAGGAATCTAGTGAGTGGTTTATAATAGAGGTTTTATAAACTTGGAAAAATCAAGGAGTTAAACCTTGTTACAACTGTGCATAGCTATCAATTGTAAATAAAATCTTTCTATAAATTTCCTTAGTTTATATTATATATCTAATATAGTTAGTAAAAAGATATATAATATAAACAAAATATAAAGATAATATATATAGTATTAAACTATACAAATATATTATTTCCAGTTAACAAAGAAAGCATAGCTACTTATAGATGTGATAATTTTAGCTTGTTTATTATTAAAAGTAAACATTTGTTGTCTACTATCTATTTTTAAAGCATTTTTACCTAATTCAAATGCAAATCCTAGAGTTAAGGCTAAGAAGAATATTAGCATAATTACTAAACCATATATACCGTTAGCATAAGCACTAACAACGTAAGGATAAACTAATAATATTTCTAGATCAAAAAGTAAAAATAACAGAGCAAATATAAAAAAAGATATACTGAACTGTGTTCTATTTTGACCTAAAAAACTGTGAAACCCACACTCGAACGCACTATCCTTTTCTTGATAAGGGTTATGAGGAGCAAATATTAAATTTACCGCTAATAAGATAATTGCCAATATAGGTATAAAAATAAAAAAGAAAGTTATACTTGTCATTTAAGGATTAAAAATAATTAATGCTAATATATTAGCCATACTTAATCATTCTTGAGGCATTAACATAAATAATAATATTATTAATGTTAATATAGATATAGTAATAGTTAAAGAACTAGATAATACTATATTGTTAACTTTAAAAGTTAATTTTTGTACTTGTGCTTCTGATTTTGATGAAACGATACTTGCGTGTAAATCTGCGTTTTCTAAAGCTGGGTTTACTTTGTATTCTGGTTTATCAAAGAAAACTTGTCTTATTATATTTAAATAATATACAGCACTTATAACACTAGTTAAAATACCTACTAATGTAATAAATACATAACCACTATCTAATGCAGCACTTAAAACCATTTGTTTAGCAAAAAATCCTATAAGAGGTGGTATACCTACAAAAGAAAAGATTGTTACGGCAAAGCTTAAAGCCAAAACAGGATTTATATAAAAATAACCTTTTAGTTGGCTAATTAGTTGGATAGGTGAGTTATTTTTATCTAATAACTGTTGGTATTCTTTATTATCATTTACATAATAGTATAATGAATACCCTATACTAATTAATATGATAAATGCATTTAAATTACTTATAGAGTATTGCATTAAATAAAAGATAAAAGCTTGGATAGACTCTATACTATTAATACTTAAGGCTAATAATATAAAACCTACATGACTTATTGTACTATAAGCAAATAATCTTTTTATTCTAAATTGTGTTAAACCTACAACGGTTCCTATTATTAAAGATAATAATGAACTAACTAGTAAACTTGATGTTCAACTAAAAGTAGATTCAAATAATGAATTACTAGTGTAGTGCACTAATTCTAAGAAAAATACAAAGATAGATATTTTAGCCACTATTGCTACAAAAGTTGTAACTATAGTAGGTATAGCGTCGTATACATCAGGAGATCAAAAATGGAAAGGTGCAGCACTTACTTTAAATAAGAAACCTACACTTAAGATAAGTAATGAAAAATTTATATAATAAGGCTTATATCAGTATAAAATATTACTACTTTCACTTATTTGAGATCCACTAGATGTTAAGTCACTTAAACTAGTTATTACATATATACCATCAAGATTTGTAGTACCTGAATTTGCATATAATAAAGCTGTTCCTAGTAAAATGAAACAAGAACTTAAACCACCCAATAAAAAATAAGTAAGACCTCCACTAGTAGCTAATTCGGAGTTTCTATATAATGTACTTAATAAATATAACCCATAACTTTGTAACTCTATTGATAAAAAAATAGAAACTAAATCACTAGTTGAAACTAGGAACACTGCCCCTGTGATTATAAATAATAATATTAAAGGATACTCTATTATTTTAAATTGTTCCCCCATTTTATTAGTTATTTTTGTTCTATAATAAAGGAAATTGTAAAATAATAATTTATTTATTGAAGAATAGTTCTCTACTCAAACTTTTCTAGGATAAAACCCTGTTAGTTGTAGAATAGCTGCACTAATTAAAAATATAAATATATGGAATATTTGTGTAGTACTTGTGGCATGAAATAAACCACCATATAAACCTATACCTGTGTCTAAATATGTCATGTATAGGCTTCCTGTAGCAAGTAAAGAAGAATAAAGTAATATTGTAATAGTTACTCTACTGAAAAGTATTGATTTGTCTCGTCTTAAAGTGACGGCATTAGATAATAATAAAAATAATATTGAAAAAATTACCATTATTTTTAAGGAGTTGAACCTTATAGATATTACTCTTCATAGCCTACCTGCTCCCAATCCTTTAATGGTGGTTTTGTTTGTTTTTAGATATTAGATATTAAATATTAACTTAGCTTACTAATAAATATTAAACACCCTCAAAATAATACTAGTAACCGGACTGAACACAGCTTCTTTTAAAATTTTATATTATTAAAATTAATAACAAAGACGCAATCAAAAAAAAAAGTATGAAGCTACGAATCAGTAATTCCATTAAACCATCTATCCAGAAGGACACAAGTAAAACGTATAAATAATTATAAGTAAAAAAGTATATGGAGAATTCCATCTATTCTGGGAGCTGCTAATATGAACCATGCTGAAAGCGTTAAAATAACCTATCGTTTGTTTTTTGAAAAAAAAAAACAAATGACAATTATTATTGTTTGAATACTTAGTAAACCAAACATATAGAATACGCTAATATAGCGTATTATTAACTATTACTTATTGATAAATATAAATAATTAAAGTATAGCTTATAAAAAGTACGATGAAAACTGAATATACTTGCTCAGACTAGAGATAATCTTAATAGTAGAGACGGACAACCCATAAAAAAATAATTATTTTTATTGGCTAAACTAATTAAGAGAAAATATTAACCCACAAACACACATCATATATAAAGATATTAAACTTATCCGAAGCACTGCTGATGACATCATTAATAATGGGGATAAAACACTTTTCAATCCTATTAAAAAGACACCGAACTGTGTAAAAATGATAGTAAAAATTGGTACGAAAATACCTATAATGTTAAAGCATGAAATAAACTGTAACATAGACACTAAAATAAAGAGCAATACCAGTAGAAAGAAGATGTAAAAACCACTAATAACTGGAAAGACTATAAAAAAAAGTTATATACAGAGTAAGATAATAGGGATGATACATTCTCGATTATATCTTGAGAATTTAAATCTAAAGAGATTCCAAATCCCCTATATTTTTTTTATTATTTTATAAAATAATAAAAATAAAAGAAACAGGGGGGATAAGGAATTAACGTTAAGTGAAATACATAGCTCGATAGAAAAACCAAGATATTCGCCAAAAGTGTGTATTCAACTCTAGTCAATCGCTAATAGATACCTACTAGCTGCGTTAAACAGTTTAAGTACCAATATCTGCTTCTAATTTTTTTTTATAATATCTGGTTTTTTATTTATTATTAATTATAATAAATAAAAAATTATAAAAAGAACAAAAAAAAAAGGGGATTTTATCCCATACGACTACTGAGATCGTAAACCAAAACAAAAAAATAATAAAATAAGGATGGGGGGGGGGGGGCGGATCCCACAAAAACATCTAATCTTGTGTTAGATATTTAACACAACTAGCCGGGAGAGAAACTCGAATTCTCATTATTAATGCATGAAATTAATGTTCTAACCAATTAAACTATCCTGGCTGTATATCCTTCCATTTATAATATATTTATTATGGCTTGCTTCTAAATTTTTTATAATTTATGCTATAGCATAAATAAAAAAAAAGCATAATCCCAACTTGTTATTTTCTTTTTTTTGCTTTACATCTCATGGTTTTTTAATTATTTTTAAAAATAATAAAAAAATTATAAGAAAAGAAGCTGAAAAAAAGGATGATGAGTTTGCCAACTGAAAAGAAAAGGCATCACCTAACTTTGTAAAGCGAAACTAGTGAAGCAGATTAATCTATTATGATATCTCATAATATATCAGATACTATACTAAATATTGAACTGTACAATATTATAGCATATTTTTAAGGGTGGATACCCTGGTTTGAACAGGGAACATACTGTGCCACATACAGTCGCTCTACCGATTGAACTACATCCACCTAAATTATAAGATCTTGTATTAATATTAGTTTGGTGCTTTCTATATAATGCTTTACCCTTAGTTCGCCTACCCTAATTTAAATTTTTTACATCAATGCTGTAAAAAAAAAAGAAATGGTTTTACTTGTTTTTACTTTTATTATATTATTATAATATAAAGGAAAAGTTGCTTCTAGAAAAAAAAACTTTGCAGATAAATACCATAAATTTATCTCTTATTTGTTACTCTTTTCCGGGGGGGTGAGTCGAACACCCAGATCTGGCTACCAAAAAGCCATGACTTTACCAATTCGTCTACCCCGGATAATAAGAAAAGTATAAAATATATATTAAAAGAATATTATATGCTTATGCTTACTATCTCTATAATATCTATATAGTATATTTAATCGCATTATCTAATACATAATTGGTAGTTCATATATAATAATATTATGCTTTATATGGTGAGATAGGCTATAACATTATACCGTCTTATACCGCACTACTTAACTCTAGATTGTATTACAGTTCTTCTAATTTTGCATTCTTTTTGTATAGTACAATAAAAGAACAAGTTAGAAGGAAGACAATATATAATACCCAAGATTTATAAGGTAAATCCGACTTGAACGGATAAGATTTTAAATCAAATAGTCCTAAACTATCCATGTCTACCAATTCCATCACTACCTTAAATAAATATATCTATGCTATATCTAATTGCTCGAGGTAAGATTTGAACTTACAACCTAAACAGCTTCAATATTCCGCTCGACCAATTGAGCTTCTCAAGCTAATTTACAAAATAATAAAATAATATATTTATTTATATTATTTGTAAATTATATAGTTATAGTTATATTTATGCATTTGCTATGGAATATTTTTTTTTAAGAGTATTTTACCTTCTTTTTTATATCTACATAATGTAGATTCACCTATTCCTAAATATTTAGCAGCCTCCAAGTTATTTTCATTATAATTCTTTTCTTTAAAGGGCATTTTAATTTTTTTTTCTTTTATTAAATAAAAGCAAAAAAAAAATAAACAATATAACTATAAAAAAAATTGGAGACATCAGGGCTCGAACCTGAGATAACGACTTGCAAAGTCGCAGTTTTACCAATTAAACTATGTCCCCTCTTACCTACCCCTCTCTGCACCCAGCAAGCAGGGTGTAGGGTACATGACTAGCTTCATGGAAGAGGTAAGAATATATAATAATATATTTATATAAGTTATCCAAAGAACAATTTAAAGGATAAAATATGATATTATAATGGATTATAGGTTTATGGCTGCTTTCATATATCCGAAAGAGGACTTGAACCTCTACGACGTTAGTCAACGAAACTTAAGCTCGTCCTGTCTACCAATTCCAGCACTCGGATTTATTAGCCAACTATATAGGCCAAGGTTTTATCTTTTTTCCATCTGAAACCTCAAAAAAAAGAATGTATGGGATAATATACTGAGGCCAGTAAAAACCAAAGGATTGAGTTATACACCTGTGTATAATAAGGCCAGAGTGATTTGAACACCCATCTAAACCGTCATGAGCAGCTTGCTTTACCAATTAAGCTATAGCCTTTAAAATTTATTACTTGAATTATTAGGTATCACCTATGCTTCTTTTATTTTCCTATTCTAACCCTTCCTCTAGCTCTATTTTTCTAATAAAAAGGTGTTAGCTTTTTTTTCTTTATGTAATAAAGAAAAAAATTGCCATACCCTTCTTTTTTTCCCAGCGTAGCTGGCCCCTACTGCTTTAGCAGTCGTGTTTTTTATTATCTAAGATAATAAAAAATTTGCCAAACCCCATCTTTTTTAATGTAATTAAAAAAATGGGGGAGGGGAAAGGCTAAAAAAAATAATGTAAATAAATAATTTAACTTTGTGCGGACATGGGATTTGCACCCATCTATACTGGGCATGAGCCAGTTATGTTAACTGCTACATCAATCCGCATTAATTTTAGCCCCAGAGGGGTTCGAACCCTCGTATGTAATGATGAAAACATTATGTCTTAACCACTTGACTATAAGGCCTATATGTATAGATATTCCACATCTAAATTTACAGGCATATTTACCCCACCTAATAACCAATGGTTATTAGGTGGGGCAAATTTAAGCCTATATATTGGTATCCACACAACCAATTCAGCTCATTCCAAAGTTGAATTAGATCCTAGCCCAGTGCAGGTATCGCGCCTACGTCCATTGATTACAAAACAATTGCATTAACTTCTATGCTAACCAGGCTCATTCTATTCTACCCCTATTTTTTTTAATTTTATTGTTTTTTTTTTGCTACGCAAAAAAAGTCGTACTGCATAGCAGTCATAAAAAAGGAATAAAAAAAACACGCTTGCCCTGTAATGATTGTAAGATATAGAAATTGTTTAGTAATTTATAAAATTAGTACTTTATGCCTAAGGACATCTAAATCCTTTCAGCTAAAGCCTATTAATTGCAATATAATATTTTATTGCAAAATCGTAGTGATCTACTACGCATATTTAAGAATATCATAAGGTAAGTTTCGCGCCTAGATGCATTCAGCACTTATCTTTATCCAACATAGCGTTCCTGCCGTGCCTATGCTATAAATTTACTTAAGTGTAAGTAACACCCCTGCATAAGTATTTCTACCTATACTTTAAATTAATATTGGGCACATAAACAACAGGTAAACCAGAGGTTAAAATACCCAGCTCCTTTCGTACGAGGGGGCTATCCTTATTTTATTCTAATTTCCTCTAGAAGATAGAAACCATACTGTCTCACGACGTATTTAACCCAGCTCGTGTAACTTATTAATCGACGAACAGTCGGACCCTTCATGATTCCTGCATTCATGTGGATAAGTTAAGCCGACATCGAGGTGCCAAACTGCGCACTCAATTTGTACTCTCTGGCGCAATTAGCCTGTTCAATATTTGTTATCATAAAGGTTCTTTAT
>Ga0233353_1000021_pt1 | contig 14931 bp, 17 predicted proteins | sample GEONDECOMP319_FD_180699 | JGI IMG/M metagenome (GOLD analysis project Ga0233353, IMG submission 180699) | Leaf litter microbial communities from Shasta-Trinity National Forest, California, United States - GEON-DECOMP-319 | ecosystem: Environmental > Terrestrial > Plant litter > Unclassified...
TCTGTTCCAGGACCTGTCCAACCTGGCAGGGCGCCTGCCGAAGCTGGCCCGAGGCGTGCGCACCCTGCTCAATGCCATCAAACGCACCCTGGCGTCCTTGCTCGCCAGCCTCAAAGGCCAAGGCCAAGTCACCAGCGATACCCAGGCACTGGGGCAACTGGTGGAACAAATTACCCTGACGTTGGTGTTCTCCCTGGACTACCAGCGCATTCTGGGGCGTGACGGGGAAGTGGGCGTGGTGGTGTACCAAATCATGATGCTGGTGGCACCGCACCTGCATCCTGACCCCCGGCATGCTGCCGAACAACTGGCGCTGCGTTATCTGGAGGGCTGAGGACTAGAAAATCTTTGGCCCCCTCAGAAGCTCGCTGTGCAAGCCAGCTCCCACAGGTTGTCACTCACCCTGCAGTCCACACCTGTGGGAGCTGGCTTGCCAGCGAGCTTTGGGCGCACCGCAAAGTTAACAGGCATAAAAAACCCGGCCTTTTAGGGGCCGGGCGTTTGGTCAGGCCTAAGGGATCAGGACTGAGCAGCGCTTGCCGGAGCCGGAGCGCTGGTCGGTGCCGGGGCTGCTGGGGAGGCGCTGTTGGCACTGGATGCCGGTGCAGCGCTAGCCGCTGGCTTGGTAGCGGCCGGCTTCTTGGCAACAGGTTTTTTCGCCGCAGGCTTGGCCGCAGTTTTTGCGGCGGCAACCGGTTTGGCCGCTGCCTTGGTCGCAGTTTTGGCGGCAGAAGCTGCCTTGGCTGCTACCGGTTTCGCCACAGCCTTGGTCGCACTCTTGGCGGCAGAAGCTGCCTTGGCTACCGGTTTCGCCGCTGCCTTGGCCAACGGTTTGGCTACTGGCTTGGCAACCGGTTTGGCCGCACTCGAACGGCTGGTGATCGGCGCTACCGATTCACCCGTCAGCTTCTCGATTTGCCGGGTCAGGGTGTCAACCTTGCTATGCAGCTGCTTGACCTCAAGACGGCTCGGTACGCCCAGGCGCGAAATGGCGCTGTTAAGACGCTTGTCGAACGCTTCTTCAAGCTCGCTCCACTTGCCCAGCGCGCGGTCTTTCACATCGCCCACCCGTGATTTGGCAGTCTTGGCCGTGGACTTGACCGAGTCGACGCCTTTATCCACTTCATCCTTGGCCTCTTTCTCGGCTTTCTCACCGTCCTTGACCAGGCTTTCGAAAATCTTACTGCCGTCATTGCTGATCTTGGAGTAAGCGCCTAAACCAGCCAGCCAGATCTGGCGGGAGTATTTCTCCACCTCGCCAACCCAGGAGCTGCCTTCTTTCTCAAGCTTCTTCTTGCCAGCCATCCCGATCTCCTTATTGTTTACGCGCGACACGTGTGAGCAATGCCGTCAGCTCATCGAGCTTAGCAGAGAGTGTCTCAACGTCATGTTTGGACGGTATGCCGATGCGGTTCAAGGCACTGGCTACACGTGTGTCGAAAGCGCTTTCGATGCGATCGAGCTGCAGCTCGACCTTGCCCTTCACGGACTTGAGTTCGGCCTTGACCTCACCCTTCACCTCAGCGATTTCAGCGTTGGCAGCCTTGAGCTCGGTATCAAGCTTTTTCTTGCCCGTTTTCTCGACGCCCTCGCCGGTCTTGATCAGCTCTTTGATATAGCTGACGCCTTCCTTGCCGGCCTTGGCGTAGGCACCAATGCCTGCCAGCCAGATCTTGCGCGCATAGGAACGGACTTCGCCGGCAGCGTGTTCGGCCGGTACCTGGACTTTCTTCTTCAGGATCGCTTTTGCCATGGTGCACCTCATGCTTTGGAAAGAATCGAGGATTGCCCACCCAACCGCAGGGCCTAAACACACCTTAATGACAAAAATTAGAATGCTCACCCTAAGACCTAACGTAGCAGCCCGGCCACCTGGCGGCTTTTGACGAAATTCTCACATTTGACCTCGTACGATAGCTACCGCTTTTATATCGGGTAGCTGACCTCAGGCGCCTGAATGCCGAGAGTTCAAAATCCCATGACCACTGCAACCCCCGCACCTGCTCGCCGCGCCCGTACCGACTGGGCCGGACTAGGCTGGCTGTTTCTGTTTTTCTGGTACTTCTCCGGCGTCACCCAGGCGCTGATCCAAATTGCTGGCACCACTGGCTTTCAGGGCTTTCGTGACGCGTTTTTCCTCAGCGCCCTGTGGCTGATTCCCGTGCTGCTGTTCCCATCGCGGACCAAATTGATCGCGGCAGTGATCGGTATCATGCTGTTCGTGTGCTCACTGGGCAGCCTGTTCTACTTCCTGGTCTACCACCAGGAGTTTTCCCAGAGCGTGATTTTCATCATGTTCGAGTCCAACAACGCCGAGGCCGGCGAGTACATGGGTCAGTATTTCCAGTGGTGGATGGTGCCGACTTTTCTATTCTATGCTGCGGTCCCCGCGCTTATCTGGACCCGTCTGCGTCCAGTGCGCATTGGCGCCACCAAGGCCGTCGTGGCAAGCGTAGTGCTGGTGCTGGGCCTGGTCGTCATGCCGTTGGTCAAAGCAGTTAAAAAGAAAGGCAGCTACGAAAGCGGCATGGAAAACTTCCAGGGGCGCATGGAGCCTGCGGTGCCATGGCAATTGGTGCTGGGTTACAACAATTACCTCAAGCAGCTTGATGGCATGCAGGACATGCTCAAGCTCGACGCCAAGATTCCGCCCCTGAGCAACCTCAAAGACACCATGGCCGGCCAACCGTCGACCCTGGTGCTGGTGATTGGCGAGTCGACCAACCGTGGCCACATGAGCCTGTACGGTTACGGGCGCAATACCAACCCGGAACTGACGAAGATGCGCGACCAGCTCGACATCTTCAACAATGTGGTCACCCCGCGCCCTTACACCATCGAGGCGCTGCAACAGGTACTGACCTTCGCTGACGAGCAGCACCCGGATCTGTTCCTGAAAACCCCTTCCATCGTCAAGATGATGAAGCAGGCAGGCTACAAGACCTTCTGGATCACCAACCAGCAGACCCTGACCAAGCGCAACACCATGCTCACCACGTTCTCCGAGCAGGCGGACGAACAGTCGTACATGAACAACAACCGCAACCAGAATGCGCGGCAGTATGACGGTGACGTGATCGAGCCCTTTACCAAGGCACTGGGCGACGCCGCACCGCGCAAGCTGATCGTGATCCACCTGTTGGGCACCCACGTCAGCTACCAGTACCGCTTCCCGCCGGAATTTTCCAAGTTCCACGATAACGTCGGCGTGCCCCCGTCCATCACCGGTGAGCGGCTGGAGACCTACAACGATTACGACGATGCCGTGCTGTACAACGACTACGTGGTATCAACGCTGATCAAGAAATACCAGGCCACTGACCCGAACGGTTTCATGCTGTACTTCTCGGACCACGGTGAAGACGTGTACGACTCGGGCGACCACACCAACCTGGGCCGCAACGAAGGCAACCCGACGTCGGCGATGTACACCATTCCGTTCATGACCTGGGCCTCGCCAAAATGGAAGGCTGACCATGCGTGGAACTTCAAGGGCGATGCCAACCGGCCGTACAGCAGCCAGGACCTGATTCATACCTGGGCGGACATGGCAGGCTTGACCTTCAACGAATGGGACCCGACCAAAAGCATCATCAATGACAAGTTCGTGGTACGCCCGCGACTGATCGGCGACCCCTACAACCCCAAGACCATGCGTGACTACAGCACCATCGCGCCGAAGGCTGATGCCAATACTGCGGTAGTACAGCAGTAGCAGTGATGCAGCTGTAAGAGAGTCTATGGTCGGCTGCAATCCCTGTGGGAGCTGGCTTGCAGCGAGCTTCGGTACCCTAAAAGCTCGCTGGCAAGCCAGCGCCCACAAAATCTCAGCCGACCATAGAGTCTGCTACGAACATCGCAGCCTGATGGCGGGTGCTACGCGACCAAGGCCTTGTCCAGGGCCTTTTCGATCTCGCCCTTGATCGAGGAGCCCATGATCGACAGCATCATCCCCAGCTTCAGGTCCACGCGAATCGAGTCCTCCTCAATGCGGATGGTGCCGCTGGCACCGCTGCGCTTGACCTCTACCGTGTCGCCTTCCCAGCGCGCCTGCAAGGCGTACTCCTTGGCCAGCTTGTCCACCAGCAACTCTGCCTTCTGACGAGCCGCTTCGCGCCCCAGGCTGTGTTTGCGCTCAACGCTGATTTGCGTCATCCGACCAATCCCGAATAAGTAATAATGCTGTCTATAGTACCGTGGATAGCCTTCCAAGCCATCTGCGACCAGCCTTGCCGCGACAAAGGCGGCCATGGGGATTAGAATGGCCAGTAATTTTTTCCGGTGACAGCGATATGACCGATCAGCGCAAAGCCAGCGATGCCGAAGCGACTACCCACTTTGGCTACAAAAACGTGCCCGAAAGCAAGAAGGCCGAAAAGGTCGCCGAGGTGTTCCACTCGGTAGCGGCCAAATACGACCTGATGAATGACGTGCTCTCTGGTGGCATGCACCGGCTGTGGAAACGCTTCGCCATCGAACTGTCGGGCGTACGCAGCGGTAATCGTGTATTGGACATCGCCGGCGGTACGGGTGATCTGACCCGCAAGTTCTCCCATCTGGTGGGCAGCACCGGCGAAGTCGTACTGGCTGACATCAACGAGTCGATGCTACGGGTAGGGCGCGACCGCCTGCTGGACCTGGGCGTGGCCAGCAACGTCAAGTTCGTCCAGGCCGATGCCGAAAAACTGCCGTTCCCAGACAACTACTTCGACTGCGTGACCATCGCGTTCGGCCTGCGCAACGTTACGCACAAGGAAGATGCCATCGCCTCCATGCTGCGCGTGCTCAAGCCAGGCGGCCGCCTGTTGGTGCTGGAGTTCTCCAAGCCCACCAACAAACTGATGTCCAAGGTATACGACGCCTACTCGTTCGCCTTCATGCCCCTGGCCGGCAAGCTGATCACCAACGACTCGGAAAGCTACCGCTACCTGGCCGAATCGATCCGCATGCACCCCGACCAGGAAACCCTCAAGGCCATGATGGTCCAGGCCGGTTTCGACCGCGTCACCTACCACAACATGACCTCGGGCATCGTTGCCCTGCACCGGGGCATCAAGCCCTGATGCTCTACAGCGGCCTGATCGCCAGCGCTGAACACGGCCTCAACCGTGTACTGCGCCTGGACAGCACCGCCCTGCCGCGGCTTGCGCGCCTGGCTGGCAAAGTGATCGAAGTCGATTGCCTGATGCCGGCCATGAAGCTGTTCATCCTGCCCAGCGGCGAAGGGCTGATGCTGGCCGGCCAATGGGCCGCGCCGGCCGACTGTGTACTGCAAGCCCCGGCCAGCAGCCTGATGCAATTGGCCGTCAGCACGGACAAGACTGCGGTGCTGCACAGCCCCCAGGTTGACCTGAGCGGCGACAGCGCCGTGCTGCTGGAACTGGTGGGCGTGCTGCAAGACCTGGAACTGGACTGGGAGTACGAGCTGCAACGCTGGCTTGGCCCGGTGCCCAGCCAACTGATCAGCGGCCACCTGCGCCGCGATGCCAGCTGGGCCCGCAAGGGCTTGGCCAGCCTGAACCAGAACATGGCCGAATACCTGGCCGAAGAAACCCGCACCCTGGTGGGCAAGCACGAAGCCGAAGCCAGGTTTGCCGAACTCGACGAGCTCAAGCTCGATGTCGAACGCCTCGAAGCGCGTATAGAGCGCCTCGCCCGATCCCTCAACTCCAGCGATAACGCATGAAGCTGCTTGCCGTCCGCCGTTTGTTGCGCATCCAGCGCGTCGTGATCCGCTACCGTCTCGATGACCTGCTATTTGCCCTCCCCCTGCCGTGGTTCTTGCGTATCACGCGGTTTGCCATGCCCTGGCGCTGGTTCCCGCGCAAGCGCCTGGAGCTGACCCGCGGTGCTGCACTGCGCCTGGCCCTGCAAGACCTGGGGCCGATCTTCATCAAGTTCGGCCAGTTGCTCTCGACCCGTCGCGACCTGATGCCAGAAGACATCGCCGACGAGTTGATGCTGCTCCAGGACCGCGTGCCGCCCTTCGACCCGCAACAGGCCATCAAGCTGATCCAAGAGCAACTGGGCAAAAAGATCGTCGAAGTCTTCAGCCGCTTTGACGTGGAGCCCCTGGCCTCGGCCTCTGTGGCCCAGGTGCACTCGGCGCAGTTGCGCAGTGGCGAAGAAGTAGTGGTCAAGGTGGTACGCCCCGGGCTCAAGCCGGTCATCGGCCAGGACCTGGCTTGGCTGTTCCTGCTGGCGCGCTGGGCCGAGAAGTTCTCGGCCGACGCCCGGCTGCTGCACCCTGTAGACGTGGTGGCCGACTACGAGAAGACCATCTACGACGAACTCGACCTGTTGCGCGAGGCGGCCAACTCCAGCCAGCTGCGCCGCAATTTCGAAGGTTCGGACATGCTCTACGTGCCCCAGGTGTACTGGGACTGGTGCCGCCCGAAAGTGCTGGTCATGGAGCGCATCTATGGCATCCAGGTCACCGACATGGCCACCCTTGCCGACCAGCGCACCGACATGAAGTTGCTGGCCGAACGGGGCGTGGAAATCTTCTTCACCCAGGTGTTCCGCGACAGCTTCTTCCATGCCGACATGCACCCGGGCAACATCTTCATCAGCACCGTGGCACCGTGGCGGCCGAAGTACATCGCCATCGACTGCGGCATCGTCGGCAGCCTCACGCCGGAAGATCAGGATTACCTGGCACGCAACCTGTTTGCGTTCTTCAAGCGCGACTACCGCCGCGTGGCGCAACTGCACATCGATTCAGGCTGGGTACCGGCCGAAACCAAACTCAACGAGTTCGAAGCGGCCATTCGTACCGTCTGTGAGCCGATCTTCGAAAAACCGCTCAAGGATATTTCCTTCGGTCAGGTACTGATGCGCCTGTTCCAGACCGCGCGGCGCTTCAACATGGAAGTGCAGCCGCAACTGGTACTGCTGCAGAAAACCCTGCTCAATATCGAAGGCCTGGGCCGCCAGCTCTACCCGGAGCTGGACCTGTGGAGCACCGCACAACCGTTCCTGGAACGCTGGATGCGTGACCGCGTCAGCCCCAAGAACCTGTTCCACAATGTGCAGTCCCAGGTTGAGCAACTGCCCCACTTGGCCAACATGACCCGCGACCTGCTGGAGCGCATGTCACAGCCCCATGCCAAAGACCGCCCGCCACCGTGGCACAAGGACCGCGACGGGCGGGTGGTACGCCTGGTGGGTAGCGCGCTGCTGGCTGGGGGTGCGACACTGGCGGCCACCGGCGGCGCCATGGACACCCTCGCCGCTTGGCCTGCGTGGTTCATGCTGGCTGCAGGCTTGTATCTGGTCGTGCGTTGATAGCCAGCCGCCTGTCGGGCTGGCACACTAGAGAGGAGTTCGAGCGGATCGAACTCGTTGTCGGAGTCAAAAATGAAAGACTGGCTGGACGAGATCAACTGGAACAGCGACGGCCTTGTCCCGGCCATCGCCCAGGATCACAAGACCGGGCGCGTATTGATGATGGCCTGGATGAACCGCGAGGCACTGAGCCTGACGGCTGCCGAGAACCGTGCCATTTACTGGTCGCGTTCGCGTGGCAAGCTATGGCGCAAGGGCGAAGAATCCGGCCACGTGCAGCATCTGCACGAAATGCGCCTGGACTGCGACGCCGACGTGATTATCCTGATGGTCGAACAAGTAGGCGAGATTGCCTGTCATACTGGGCGTCAGAGCTGCTTTTATCGCGTCCACGAGAACGGCGAATGGAAAACCGTCGACCCCGTGCTCAAAGACCCGAAAGCCATCTATTCGCCAGGACACAGCCATGACTGACACCCTGACCCGGCTCGCCGAAGTGCTGGAGTCGCGCAAAGGCGCCGAACCCGACAGCTCCTATGTCGCAAGCCTCTACCACAAGGGCTTGAACAAAATTCTGGAAAAACTTGGCGAGGAGTCGGTCGAGACCATCATCGCCGCCAAGGATGCCGCCATCAGCGGAGATTACAGCGATGTCATCTACGAAACCGCTGATTTGTGGTTCCATAGCCTGGTCATGCTGGCTGCGCTGGGCCAACACCCACAAGCGGTCCTGGACGAACTGGACCGCCGTTTCGGGCTGTCCGGCCACGCCGAAAAAGCCGCCCGCCAGCCTTCATAACGAATCGAACGAGGAATTACCCCATGGGTCTCTTTGACTGGAAACACTGGATCGTCATCCTGATTGTCGTGGTACTGGTATTCGGTACCAAGAAGCTGAAAAACCTGGGCACCGACGTCGGTGAGTCGATCAAGGGTTTTCGTAAAGCCATGAACGATGACGACAAGCCCGCCGAGCAACAGGTACCCCCTGCGCAGCCGGTGCACCCACAAGCGACATCGCCCCTGAGCCAGCCGCATACCATTGATGCCACGGCCCAGAAAGTCGAAGAGCCGATCAGGAAAGACTAAAGTCATGTTCGGGATCAGCTTCAGTGAATTGCTTCTGGTGGGCCTGGTAGCCCTGCTGGTGCTCGGGCCCGAGCGCCTGCCGGGTGCCGCCCGTACCGCTGGCCTGTGGGTAGGCCGGCTCAAGCGCAGCTTCAATGCCATCAAGGCAGAAGTGGAGCGTGAAATCGGTGCCGACGAAATTCGTCGGCAACTGCACAACGAGCACATCCTGTCGCTGGAGCAGGAGGCGAAAAAGATCCTGAGCCCGCTGACCCAGGCGATCAACCCGTCGGCTGCGCCGCCACAATCGGCCGCTGCGCCGGTTGTACCGGGGGTACCTGAACCGGTGGTCCACGATAGTGCCCCTGTGGCTGCCAACCTTGTTCATGACGCCCAGCCCGCGCATTCGGAGCCTGCACCTGCAGCCCCAGCCGCCGTGCAAGCCTCGCCTGAACAAGTACCCGGCGCCCACACGCCGCCTCACGATCCGACACAGCCGCCGCGAGCCCCATGAGCGATATTCCTGAAAACGACCAGCCCATGCCGCTGGTCTCGCACCTCACCGAACTGCGTACCCGCCTGCTGCGTTGCGTAGTAGCGATCTTCGTCATCTTCGCCGCGCTGTTTTCCTTTACCCAGCAGATCTACACCTTCGTTTCCGTTCCGTTGCGCCAGTACCTGCCGGTAGGCGCAACCATGATCGCCACCGATGTGTCCTCGCCCTTCCTGACACCGCTGAAACTGACCATGATGGTGTCGCTGTTCCTGGCGATCCCGGTCATCCTGCATCAGATCTGGGGCTTCATCGCGCCCGGCCTGTACAAGCATGAAAAACGCGTAGCGGTACCGTTGCTGATCTCCAGCATCCTGCTGTTCTACTGCGGCATGGCGTTTGCCTACTTCCTGGTATTCCCGCTGATCTTCAAATTCTTCGCCTCGGCCACCCCCGCCGGCGTGCAGATGATGACGGACATCACCAGCTACCTCGATTTCGTCATGACCCTGTTCTTCGCCTTCGGCGTGGCTTTCGAAATCCCGGTGGCCGTGGTGCTGCTGGTGTGGATTGGCGTGGTTGACGTCAAGCAACTGAAGAAAATGCGCCCGTATGTGGTCATCGGCTGCTTCGTGGTGGGCATGCTGCTGACACCGCCGGACATCTTCTCCCAGACCCTGTTGGCCGTGCCCATGTGGATGCTATTCGAGATCGGCTTGCTGTTCGGCAACTTGGTCAGCAAGCGCGGCGACCATGAGGAAGCCAGCGGCAAGGATAACGACGACCAACCGCCAGCAACCCAGGCGTGAACCTGCTGCTGCTTGAGGAGGCCGACTTCATCGCGGCCGACCGGGTGATCCTGCGTGATCGCCGCCTGACGCACATGCAGGAAGTCCATGGCGTGGCCGTAGGTGACAGCCTGCGGGTGGGCCGTATCAATGGGCAAATGGGCCGTGCTGAAGTGCTGCGTCTGGAGGCCCGCGAAGCGGAACTGCAGATCAGCCTCGACCAGGCGCCACCGGCCAAATTGGCCCTGACGCTGATACTGGCCCTGCCGCGCCCGAAAATGCTGCGCCGGGTGTTCCAGACGGTGGCGACCATGGGGGTGCCCAGGGTAATCCTGGTTAACAGCTACCGGGTCGAGAAAAGCTTCTGGCAAACACCGTTCCTGGAGCCTGCGGCCATTCGTGAGCAGTTGGTGCTGGGCCTGGAACAGGCCCGCGATACCGTGCTGCCGGAAGTAATCATCGAAAAGCGCTTCAAGCCCTTCGTCGAAGACCGCCTGCCCGCCATTACCGAAGGCACCTTAGGCCTGGTTGGCCACCCCGGTGAGTACCCACCCTGCCCCCGCGCACTGCAAGAGCCGGTGACCCTGGCTATTGGGCCCGAAGGGGGCTGGATCCCCTACGAAGTGGACCTGCTTGGCAAGGCAGGCCTTGCGCCCGTACAACTAGGCGATCGGATCTTGCGCGTAGAAACCGCCGTCACCGCCCTGCTGGCACGCCTATTCTGACCTGGCCGGGTCAAGGCCGATACAATTCGTCACCTGCCGCCCGATCTGCGGTCCTACAGATCCCTTGCACCACGCCGATACAGAATAACGCTAATGGAAATTAGCCCTGTCTGCTCGCTAGGAGTGCAAGCACATGTATCGATGGATGCAATATTACCTTGGCCACATTAGCGTCAGAAGCAAGCTGATGCTGGGCTTCGGTCTCGTACTGGTCATGACCCTATTGACCACCGCTACCGGTTGGACCGGTCTCAGCGCCCTGATCAACCGGGCTGACACCCTGCACAGTATCGCTGCTGGCAGCAACCTGACCCGCGAATTACGCATCACCCGCTTACAAGTGGCAGCACAAAGCGCCACCGTCGATAACCTATATACCGTGCTTGCCCGCCTGGATACTCAACTGGCCAGCGCCCGCGAGCAAGTGGTGACTGGCGACGACATGGCCAAGGTTGATCGCCAGATCGACGCTGCCCACCAGTACCGCCAGGCCCTGGTCGAGTTGGACCAGGCGCAAAAGGCCGGCAACGTCGAGGCCACTAACGCCCTGCTCAAACGCATGGCCGATGGCGGCACTACGTTGCTGGACATGAGCGACGAGCTGACCCGGTCTCAGACCGCCCAACGTGACGCTGCCGCTGCCAGTGCCAAGCAATGGCTAGCTTCTGCGGCCTCACTCGCACTGCTATTCAGCATACTGGCCGGTTTTGCCATCACCCGGCAGATTGTGCTTCCGTTGCACGCCACCCTGAAGATCATGGACGAGGTCGCTGCCGGCGACCTGACCCATGCCCATACGGTTGACCGCGATGATGAACTGGGGCAACTGCAGAACAGCCTGCAACGCATGACCGTAGGCCTGCGCACCTTGATTAGCGGGATCAGCGACGGCGTTACCCAGATCGCCAATGCGGCCGAACAGCTTTCCGCGGTGACCGAACAGACTAGCGCTGGGGTAGCCAGCCAAAAAATCGAGACCGACCAGGTTGCCACGGCCATGAACCAAATGGCCGCCACGGTGCAGGAAGTCGCGCACAACGCAGAGCAAGCCAGTGAGGCCGCCTCCGCCGCCGATCAACAGGCACGCGAGGGTGATCGGGTAGTCAACGAAGCGATCAAGCAAATCGAACGCCTGGCGGACGAGGTGGGCCACTCCACCGAGGCCATGGGCCAGCTCAAGCGCGAGAGCGACAAGATTGGCGGCGTGCTGGATGTGATCAAGTCCGTGGCCCAGCAAACCAACCTGCTGGCCCTCAACGCGGCCATTGAAGCAGCCCGTGCGGGGGAAGCTGGCCGAGGCTTCGCGGTGGTAGCCGACGAAGTGCGCAGCCTGGCGCAGCGCACCCAGAAGTCCACCGAAGAAATTGAGCAATTGATCGCCGGGTTGCAGAGCGGCACCCAGCAGGTGGCAGCCGTGATGGACAACAGCCGCGGCCTGACCGAAAGCAGTGTGGAACTGACCCGGCGGGCGGGCACGTCACTGGAAAGCATCACCCGCACCGTGTCGACCATTCAGAACATGAACCAACAGATTGCCGCGGCGGCGGAGCAGCAGAGTGCCGTGGCTGAGGAAATAAACCGGAGTGTGATGACCGTGCGTGATGTGTCGGACCAGACCTCAGCGGCCAGTGAAGAGACGGCGGCCTCCAGCGTTGAGCTGGCGCGGCTAGGGACGCATTTGCAGGGGTTGGTGCGGCGGTTCAGGGTTTAAGGACTGTAGCCCTGCGTGCCCGCAGTAGAGCACTGCTGACACGCAGGGTTGGAGCATTGAACGGCACTTACAATGCATTCCTCAATTTGACACCCAATAAATATGAAAACCCCTGCTCGGCATTTCCCCTTTTTACCGAATACTGAAATACCCAATTCGATCCTGCATCTTTCATCGAGACGAATTGCTGTTTAGTGACGATAAAATTAGTAGATTTGCTGGTATCGACCGTCATCGAACCCAAGGTGCGGGTGGTGTTACTAACAGTCTCTACTGCGCTTTTCCACGTCACCACATCGCCAGCAACCGGGGTGTAGGTTGCCGTAAATGTGCCGCCTGACTCGTACGCGGTAAATAGTTTACCTTGCACCCAGTCTTTTAGAGACGGTGTGTTGAAGATGGCATTGTCTGTCTGAATATCGTCGTTTTTGCTGCTGTCCATTTAAAATACCTTCTTTGCGTAAAAGGTTGCGAAACGTTCGCGACGCCTCTCGAAGGTAAACCACCGAACAAACGTGACAACTGTCAAATCCTGCAACTTCGCCAGATTTTCGTAGCGCGCAAAATGTACTTAAATAGTCAACTTTAGCCCTGTCATGCCTGGACCCATGGGAGCTGGCTTGCCAGCTCCCACACATCGTTCTCTGCGCGACAGCGCGGCGCCGTGGCGGCAGGGATCTCTCAGAGCACCTGACGCAGGAATGCCTGGGCACGAGGGTCTTTTGGTTCGGTGAAGAACTGCTCCGGCGCCGAGTCTTCCAGCAGCTTGCCATGGTCGAAGAACAGCACCCGGTGCGCCACTTCGCGGGCGAAGCCCATTTCGTGGGTCACGCAGATCATGGTCATGCCTTCCAACGCCAAAGCTTTCATGACGTCCAGTACTTCACCCACCATCTCCGGGTCCAGGGCCGAGGTCGGCTCATCGAACAGCATGACCTTGGGGTCCATAGCCAATGCACGGGCAATAGCCACGCGCTGTTGCTGGCCACCGGACAGGCGTGACGGGAACTCATTGGCCTTCTGGCCGATGCCAACCTTGTCCAACAAGGCCCGGGCCTTTTCTTCGCGCTCTTTCTTGCTGCGCTTGCGCACAACCTTCTGCGCCAGGCACAGGTTTTCCAGCACGGTCATGTGCGGGAACAGGTTGAAGTGCTGAAACACCATGCCCACTTCACGGCGGTAGGCATTGATGTCGGTTTTTGGGTCAGCCAGGCTCAAACCATCGATGCTGACCGTGCCTTCGTCAAACTGCTCCAGGCCGTTGAGGCATCGCAGGAACGTCGACTTGCCTGACCCCGAAGGGCCTACAACGACCAGTACTTCGCCCTTGGCCACTTGCGTGGTCACATGGTCCACCGCGCGCACTACCTGGCCACGCGTGTCGAAGACTTTCACCAGATCACGAACTTCAATCACTTTGTGCAAGCCTCCGCTCTAGCCGGCTGGCGATGTGCGACAGCGGCAGGTTGATCAGCAAATACAGGGCCGCCACACAGAACCAGATCTCGAACGTCGAGAACGAGGTAGTAATGGCTTCACGGCCGCTTTTGGTCAACTCAGTGATGGAGATCACCGACACCAGCGAGGTGTCCTTGACCAGGCTGATGAACTGCCCGGCCAACGGTGGCAGTACACGCTTGAAGGCCTGGGGCAAAATCACATGGCGCATGGACTGCCCAGCGCTCAGGCCCAGGGAGCGTGCTGCCTCACCCTGGCCACGGGCAATGGACTGGACCCCGGCCCGCACGATCTCGGCCACATAGGCGCCGGTGAACAGCGCCAACGCCGACACGCCGGCAAATTCGCGGGACAGGTTCAACACCGTGCCGATGAAGAAATAGAAGATGAACAGCTGCACCAACAGCGGCGTACCGCGCACCAGCTCGACGTAGACCGTGGACAGGTCACGCAGGGTCGGGTTGCTCGACAACCGGCACAAGCCGGCGAACAGGCCGATCATCAGGCCCAGTACCCCGGACACCACCGAAATCCATACCGTGGCCCACAAGCCCCAGGCCAACGGCCCAGCCGCCCAATGGCGTGTCACGCCAACCGGGTCACCTTCAGACACATCGTCGCCCTGGGACACCCGCAGGCTGTCCTGGGCCACGCTGAGCACCTGGCTGTCGCCGCCCTCACCCTTTAAGGTCACCTGAGCCATTTTGCCCTGGTTGGCGATGCTGTCCACGGTGCCGTTATCGGCGGCGCGCTGCACATCCTCGGCCTGGTAGGCGAAGTACTGCGGCACGCGATTCCAGCGCCACTCATAGGAAATCAGTGAAGTCGCGTAAAACAGGGCAACGACCAGGCCTACCAGGACCAGTGCCGTCAGCCCGTGCCAGGGCCACTGGGCTTTTTTGTGTTTGATCACTACTGCGTTCCGTAAATGCGAACGCGCGGGCAGGCCCGCGCGTTGGTGTCAGACAAGGGCAACAGGGGTTATTCCATGTCCTTGAGCCACGTGGTGCTCTTGAACCACTTGTCGTGAATGCGATCGTAGGACCCGTCTTCATGGGCCTGACGCAGGAAGTTGTTGATGAAGTTCAGGCTGTCGTAATCGCCCTTCTTCAGGCCAAAGGCCAGCGGCTCATAGGTGAACGGCTTGTCCAGGTACAGCAGCTTGCCATTGCCGGCCTTGTCGACGGCCACCACGTTGTAGGGCGAGTCATAGACAAAGGCGTCAGCCTTGCCGTTGACCACGTCCATCACCGCTTCCTGTTCGTTGTCGTAGCCGTGGTACTGGGCCTTGGCGATCAGTTTGCGCGAGACCATCTCACCGGTGGTACCAACCTTGGAGGTCAGGCGGTACTGCGGATCGTTAAGGTCCTTGTAGCTCTTGATCTTGTCCGCCAGCTCCTT
>Ga0233353_1000023_pt1 | contig 14830 bp, 12 predicted proteins | sample GEONDECOMP319_FD_180699 | JGI IMG/M metagenome (GOLD analysis project Ga0233353, IMG submission 180699) | Leaf litter microbial communities from Shasta-Trinity National Forest, California, United States - GEON-DECOMP-319 | ecosystem: Environmental > Terrestrial > Plant litter > Unclassified...
CCCCCCCCCCCCCCCCCATTTAACAAAAAATAAAAATAAAAAAAATAAATATACAAAGGAAGGTTCCATTTGTTGGTATGATGGGTTGAGCTGTAAACTCAATAGTTAAGGCTGTCGAAGGTTCAATTCCTTTTCTTCCTACTCCGACTGAATTTTTTAATAAAAATGGATTTTTATTAAAAAATAATTGGCCAAATTATTTTTAGTAAGAAGTTTTTTTACTAAAAAAAATCTAAGAATGGGCTAATACAATTATATATAAAATATATATATAAGCCTTTATAGCTCAACGGTAGAGCGGAATACTGTTAATATTTTGATAGATGTTCGATTCATCTTAAGGGCTGTTAAAGTCTCTTGCTTGTTTTAATTAATAGACAATATAGGTTGCTATTTTACTTTAACCGGTGGTTTTTAGAGTAATAAAGAATTAAATTAGTAAGGTAAAAGGTATATATTATTTGTAAATATCATCTTAAGAAAAACAAAAAAAAAAACACAAATAAAAATAAAAAAAAAATAACACGGTTTATCTGCTTTACTGTATTTTTTCCTTTAAAGAAATGTTATCTATTAGCTAGATTAATCTTTTTAATTTACTAGGATTTATCATGTAAAAACTTGAACCAGTACCTCTTTTTTTTTTATAGCGTAGTAAAAACTAGCTATTGGCAAGCGACAGAGATTAATGACGCTAACCCACAAAACAATACACGCCAATATAGGGATAATCACCTAAACAGTATCATTTATAAAATTCGTATTACAGAATGTTTACACCTCCAGGTGTCCAAGGTATTATATAAAGACGAGGGTATTGATGAGTTTATATAATCCTACGCTTCTTATGGAAAAATTAAAAGGGAGGGGTCACTAAAAAATATTAAAGGTTAAATGATGAATTGCGCTAGCAGTTATATCACAATAAGGTATACCTATACTGGATGAATCTGGTAAATATGAGGTGACTCTACCCCTAATAGGCCTGCGTATCCTGAACGTATTAATAGCTTTACAGCTACACTAGGTGTAGGTTTAAACGGTTGAGCTCTTACTCAGACAAAGGTTTTTTAGATTTAGGGTGGTATAGCGTTTTTTTTTTTCTAAAAAAAAACTCGAGAAACTAAAATAAGCTGAAAATATAAAAGTTAGTTTAGGTAATTATGGTATTTTAAACGGGCCAAATATAAAGAACATGCTTCAATAAAGTCTAAACTAACCCCCTAAGATTAAAAGTTTTGTCTCTAATATATTAAATTTTATTAGTAATGTAATGAGACTAGTATTACATTATATATTTTATGTATATAAAGCTCCATATAATATAAAAAAAAAAATTGTGATACAAAATTAAAAGTGTTATTATTATATAATAACATAGGAAAGTCCAGTGCTTTATAAATAGAATTTAAAAGGGTTAAAACTTTGGTTTTTAGGAGAAAATAAAAGTCATATAACTTTTGTTATGCGTTTAGAATTTATTTTTAAAAATTGTTTAAAAAATAAATTATATGTTAAAACCTTTTTAACGTTTTTAACGTAAAAATAAAAAACTCTTTATGACTGTGAAATTTAAATCCTCTATTAAGCATTTATTTAGAATTATATTTAAGTACAGAAACCGGCTTATTTGCATCCAACTAAAAAAAAACCTTTTTTTATTAGTAGTGTATTAACTCTATAATTAGCTAATGCATCTTTCTGATTTATATTTAACACCTCCTGTTTTAGATATAAAACATTATCTAGAAAATTCTGTTCCTTTATTACATGAAAAGCAAGATTATGCTAATGTAAAGCAAGAGTGAGCTATAGAAGCAAGAAATGCTTTTAGAAAATCATCAGTAGTTGTACTGCTTAAACGTTTTTTGACGTTTTTTTGAAAAAAACCACCAAAAAACGCTAAAAAAAAGTATAACAATGTGTTAGGTGATTATCTTCCCTCATTATGTCAAATTTAACTAGAAGTAATTTTCAAGGTCATCCCTTTCATTTAGTTTCTCCATCACCTTGACCCATTTTCACTTGTATTAGCTTATTAACTCTTACTACATCTGGTGTTCTAACAATGCATGGTTTTGTTAACGCAGAATACTGATTACCTTGTGCTCTACTTTGTTTAGTTTCAAGTATGTCTTTCTGATTTAGAGATGTTATAGCAGAAGGAACTTACTTAGGTAATCACACTTTAGCAGTTCAAAGAGGTTTAAATATGGGAGTAGCCTTATTTATAGTATCTGAAGCTTTATTTTTCTTAGCTATCTTCTGAGCTTATTTCCATAGTGCTTTATCTCCAACCGTAGAATTGGGTGCACAATGACCTCCATTAGGTATAGAAGCAATAAATGCCTTTGAATTACCTCTATTAAACACAGTACTTTTATTAGGTTCAGGTGTAACAATAACTTACTCACATCACTCTTTAATACAAGGAAATAGAAATGGTGCCTTACTGGGTGCAATATTTACTGTATTCTTAGCTATGATATTCACTGCTTTCCAAGGGGTAGAATATTCAGTTTCTTCATTTACTATATCAGATGGTGCTTATGGTTCATGTTTTTACTTTGGAACAGGTTTCCATGGAATTCATGTTATTATAGGTACAATCTTTTTAGCAGTAGGATTCTGACGTATTTTAGCATACCACTTAACAGAAAACCATCACTTAGGATTTGAGTCTGGAATCTTATACTGACATTTTGTAGATGTAGTATGATTATTCTTATTCTTATCTGTATACTACTGAGGATCTTAATCTAGGTTTTAAGTCTAAATTTAAGTATAAAAACTAAAAAAAAAAATCTCAAAAGAAAAAATAAAGCTAAAAATAAAAAGAAATAGTATAGTAACAGTAATTTTTTTATCACTTTGCATTATTCACGTTAACACACACATAAAAAAAAATAAATGAATTTATCACTAATACTTTTTTTAATTGGAATCTTAGGTTTCGTTTTAAACAGAAAAAATATTATTTTAATGCTTATAAGTATTGAAATTATGCTATTAGCTATTACATTCTTAATATTAGTAAGTTCACTTAGCTTTGATGATATTTTAGGGCAAACTTATGCTATCTATATAATAGCAATAGCTGGTGCAGAATCAGCTATAGGTTTAGGTATTTTAGTAGCATTCTACAGATTAAGAGGTAGTGTTGCAATAGAATTTAAATAATGTATCTAGCTTTAATAGTATTACCTTTATTAGGATCGATAGTATCTGGTTTCTTTGGTAGGAAAGTCGGAGTTAGTGGAGCACAATTAATAACCTGTTTATCCGTAATAATAACAACAATCTGCGCAATACTTGCTTTTTTTGAAGTAGGGTTAAACAACATACCAGTATCAATTCATTTATTCAAATGAATTGATTCAGAATCTTTAAATATATCTTGAGGATTTAATTTTGATTCTTTAACAGTATCTATGCTTATACCTGTATTAATAATTTCTTCTTTAGTACATGTATACTCTATAGGATATATGAGTCATGATCCCCATAATCAAAGATTCTTTAGCTATTTAAGTTTATTCACATTTATGATGATTATACTTGTAACAGCTAATAACTTTTTACTTATGTTTGTAGGGTGAGAGGGTGTAGGAGTTTGCTCTTATCTTTTAGTAAGTTTCTGATTTACTAGAATTGCTGCAAACCAAAGCTCTCTATCTGCATTTTTAACAAACAGAGTTGGAGATTGTTTTTTAACAATAGGTATGTTTGCTATATTACTGTCATTTGGTAATATAGACTATTCAACTGTATTTTCATTAGCTCCATTTATGAGTGAAGATGTTGTTACTATAGTAGGAATCTGTTTATTAATAGGTGCTATGGCTAAAAGTTCACAAATAGGTCTACATGTATGATTACCCATGGCTATGGAAGGTCCTACACCAGTAAGTGCATTAATCCACGCTGCAACAATGGTTACAGCGGGTGTATATTTATTAATGCGTAGTAGTCCTTTAATAGAATATAGTTCAACAGTATTATTACTATGTTTATGAATAGGAGCCATTACAACCGTGTTTAGTTCTTTAATAGGATTATTCCAACAAGATATTAAAAAGGTTATAGCTTATTCTACTATGAGTCAATTAGGTATGATGGTTATAGCTGTAGGTTTATCTAGTTATAACATAGCTTTATTCCATTTAGTAAACCACGCTTTTTATAAAGGGCTTCTTTTCTTAGGTGCTGGTGCAGTAATACACGCTGTGGCAGACAACCAAGATTTTAGAAGATATGGAGGGTTAAGACCTTTCTTACCTTTAACATATTCAGTTATGTTAATAGCAAGTCTTAGTTTAGTTGCATTTCCATTTATGACAGGTTTCTATTCAAAAGATTTTATTCTAGAATCTGCATATGGACAATTTTACTTTTCTAGTACAGTTGTATACTTTATAGCTACAATTGGAGCTATGTTTACTACATTGTACTCAGTTAAAGTTTTATATTTAACCTTCTTAACTAATCCTAATGGTCCTTTAGTTAACTACAAAGGTGCCCATGAAGGTGATATCTTTATGAGTTTACCTTTAATTGTTTTAGCTATTTTCTCTATTTTCTTTGGGTATATCACTAAAGATATATTCATCGGATTAGGTTCTGGTTTCTTTTCAGATAATAGTTTATTTATACATCCTTCACATGAAATTATCCTGGATACTGAGTTTGCTGTACCTACTTTATTTAAGTTATTACCTTTAGTATTCACTGTTTCATTAAGTGTAATATTTATTGTATTATCTGAATTTTTACCTAAATTATTAATACACTTCAAGTTAAGTAGATTAGGTTATAACATATTTAGCTTTTTCAATCAACGTTTCTTAATTGAAATGTTTTATAATAGATATATTACAGATATGGTTTTAAAATTAGGAGGTCAAACAACTAAAGTTATTGACAAAGGATCTGTAGAATTATTAGGTCCTTACGGTTTAGAAAAAGGATTGGTTAATTTAAGTAAAAATATTGCAAGTTTAGATACAGGTGTAATTACATCATACGCTTTATACATATTAGTAGGTTTAATTTTCTATATATTAACTCCTTACTTATCTATAAGTGACAATAATTTATTTATTATAATAATATTTGCTTTATTAACTACTATTAAAAGCGTAAAAATATAAATAAAAAAAAAAAATAAAAAAAAAAAAAACGATTAATAGTCCTCTTAATTCAGGATTCACTACTTCACTCTGTAAAACCTATGTAGGTTTTTACAGGGTCCGGAATAAACCCCCTTTTATGTCGTATTTAATATGGAAGATTTGGATGGTCCTAGCTCGCCGTGTGTTCCTAATAACTCTTCCTTATATTTTTCTTTTTGAGCTTTTATACCTAGTTGACCAAACATTATGCGATATTTTTTAGACCTTATAAAGCAATTAAAGTTGCCGTATCTATAATCCGCAATATAACCCTTGAACTGAAGGGTCATTTAGGTTAACCCGTTTTCAGGTCCTAACTTGAACTAGGGGATCCAAAAAAGTTTCAGCTTGCGCTGCATTCATAAAATAAAATAAATAGAACAAGACCAGTGTAATAGCTAAGATATAACTAAGCTTAAAGGGAAAAAAAAAGAGCTTTTTGCAGATTACTCTTTTTTTTTTTTTCATTATTTAATACTTTTTTGAAGAATCTTGTGTAGATAATTCAATTAAACTATTTTCTAGTAAACTTACTAATGGCACTATTATTAAGAAATGTGAAAAGTAAAGAACAGTAGAAATTTGTCCTAATTCTATAAATGGTGTTTCAACGTGTTTTGCACCTAATTGCATTAATATTAAGAAATTAGCTATAAATACATAGTAAGCTATTTTACTTAAAGGTCTAAATTGTATACCTCTACTTCTACTTAAATCAGTGAAAGGCATAGTTAATAAAATTAAAATCGCTGAAAACATAGCAATAACACCCAACAGTTTGTTAGGTATAGATCTTAATATAGCATAGAATGGTAAAAGATATCATTCAGGTACTATAGCAGGTGGAGTTTGCATTGGATTAGCCATAATATAATTATCGCTATCACCTAATACATTAGGCATAAAGAATACAAAGATTGATAAAACTAAAATAAATAGGAATATAGTTACTAAATCTTTAAAGATGAAATAAGGAGCAAATGGTAATCTATCATAGTTACCTGAAACACCTAAAGGGTTACCTGAACCAGCACTATCATGTAGTGCTATCATGTGCATTAAAGCTAAAGCAGCTAATACAAAAGGTAGTACAAAGTGTAAAGCAAAAAATCTATTTAAAGTAGCATTATTAACAGAAAAACCTCCTCATATAAATTCAACTATATCTTGTCCAACTCAAGGTATAGCACTCATAAGGTTAGTAATAACTGTTGCTCCTCATAATGACATTTGCCCATATGGTAAAACATAACCTAAAAAGGCTGTAGCCATCATTAATATAAATATTACAACACCAATAGTAAACACTAATGTTCTTGGTGCTCTATATGATCCATAGTATAAATTTCTTCCTATGTGTAAGTAAACTAAAAAGAAGAAAGCTGAAGCTGTGTTTGAGTGTAAGTAACGTATTAATCATCCGTTATTTACATCACGCATTATATGCTCAACTGAGTTAAATGCTTCTAATACACTAGGATTGTAATGCATTGCTAAAGTTACACCTGTTACAATTTGTATAATTAAACAAAAGGCTAATAATGAACCGAAGTTTCATAGGTAACTTAAATTTGAAGGTTGTGGTGAATCTACTACATAACCATTAGCTAAACTAAGAAGGGGATGACTTTTTAAAATTCTCATTTTTTATTTACGTTTAAATAAAGGTAGTTTTTCTAATAATCTTATATATATATATAAAGAAATAAAAATTAGTTTTTTTTATATGATAGGTAAAGCAAAATAACCGTTTTTTTATAGCGAAAATAATATAAGTTATTATATTACTATTTTAATTTAACAAAAATTATTTTTTAAAAACGGATTTTTTTTTTTTATTTTTTTTCTTGTTTTATAGTTATAACTATAGCACCTACCATAGCTAATAATAGAATAATAGATGTTATAATTAGTCATATAGGATAACTAGTGTAAAGAATATTACCTATAGTAGTAATGTGAGAAGTTTCTGCTAAATTACCATCTCACATTTGAGAACTTACAAATGATATTTCCCCGCTGTCTTTACCGCCACTTAAATTAAAAATTCCTTTTAAATAATGGCTAACATAATTAACCTCAAATAAATTATAGAAGTTTCCTGGTGATATAGCCATTATATAATTATTGAATGTAGCACCGTTTAAAGGTAGTATTTCATATAAAGTTGTATTAAAAAAAATACCTATTATAATTGCAAGAGGTATGCTATTACTAGTGTCAGTTACTAGTTCTGATATTCTAACATTAATTAACATTAAGATAAACAGGAATAATATTGACACAGCTCCCACATACACTAGTAAATAGGATAAACCTATAAAATTTATACCTAACATCATTAAGTATGCACTTATACTTAAAAACAAACCAATTAAAAATAAAACACTTACAATAGGATTTTTACTTATAATAACAAAAATACCACATAAGATAGCTGCTAAAGAAAGAAAGTTTAAAAACATATAACTTAAACCATTAGTAAAAGTTTCATTTAAAAGATATAAACTATACATATTTCGTATACTTTAATAAATCTCAATATACCTTAATATAAATTGTGGGAGGGGTTGCCCAATTATATATTATATAATAAAAAACTAATACAGAAGAGAGCATATTAGTTACATTAATACCAAAACTTTGCCCCTAAGAATATTCCCGAGGTAAAGTAAACGCGTACAAGAGTCGAACTTGTATTTTTGTGTCCGTAGCACAACACTCTAACCATTAAGTTAACGCATTTTTACTATACTGTTTTTTATTTTTATGTATTCTTATCCAAGATTCGAACTTGGATCCTGATATTAGAAGTATCCTGCTCTACTATTAAGCTATTAAAAGTTTTTTTTATTTAACGCTGAAAGCGGTTTTTTTTATTATTTGTTTTTTATAAAAGATGTTTGTTTACTTTCTATTGATAAGGCATTTTTACCTAATTCAAAGGCGAAACCTAATGTTAAAACCAGGAAGAAGATAAGCATTATAATTAATCCGAATACTCCGTTAACGTAACCACTAACTACATATGGATAAACAAGTAATATTTCTAAATCAAATAATAAGAATAAAAGTGCAAAAATAAAGAATGAAATACTAAATTCACTTCTATTCTGACCAAGAAAGGAATGAAATCCACACTCAAAAGCGCTATCTTTTTCTTGGTATGGATTGTGAGGAGCAAATATAATATTAACAGCTAATAATATAAATGCAAGTATGGGTATAAAAACAAGAAAGAATGTTTGACTAGTCATTTACGGTTTGAACAAGATTAGTGTTAATATATTTGCTATGCTGAATCATTCATTTGGTATATAAATAAAGAGTAATAATATTAAAGTAAGTATTGAGATAACATTACTTAATGCACTACTTAATACTATATTTTCCAGTTTAAAATTAACTTTAGATTCTTTATTACTATCTTGGATAGATGCTTGTAAGTTCAAGTTTTCTAAACTTGGGTTTATTTTATACTCATCTTTGAAAAAGAATATATTTTTAATCACATTTAAATAATAAACTGCTGATATTACACTGGTTAATATAGCTACTAATGCCATAAATACATAACCATTATCTAAAGCAGCACTTAATACCATCTGTTTTGCAAAAAACCCTATTAAAGGTGGAACTCCTGCGAATGAAAATAATGTTATCGCTAAACTTAAAGATAAGTAAGGGTTAATGTAAAAGTAACCTTTTATTTGGCTAATTAATTGTACAGGAGAATTATTTTGATCTATTAACTCTTCTTTTAGCCTTTCGTCTTTATATACATACAAGTAGAAACTAAACCCTATTGTAACTAAGATAACAAAAGCATTTAAATTGGATATAGTATAGGCTATAATATAAAAAATATACGCTTGTATTGATTCCATACTGTTAATACTTAACGCTAATAGAATAAACCCTACGTGACTAATAGTACTATAGGCATATAATCTTTTTATTCTAAATTGAGTTAACCCTAAAACCGATCCGATGATTAAAGAAAATAAACTACTAATCAGTAAACAGTTTGTTCAACTGAAAACAAAAAGAGTTTTTTCTGTATAATACACTAACTCTAAAAAAAAAATAAAGATTGATATTTTCGCAATTAGAGCTACGAACGTAGTTACTATTGTGGGTATTGCATCATAAACATCAGGACTTCAGAAATGGAAAGGTGCAGCACCGATTTTAAATAAAAATCCTACTGATAGTATTATTAATGAAAGATGTATATAATATGGTTTGTATCAAGATAACATCATAGGATTTAAATCAGGATACACTTCAGAAATACTACTTACCACATATATACCTTCAAGATTTGTTGTACCTGAATTTGCATATAGTAAGCTTGAACCTAGTAATATAAAACAAGAAGATAAACCACCTAATAAGAAATATGTTAAACCTCCACTAGTAGCTTGTTCTGAGTCTCTATACAATGTAGATATTATGTATAATCCATAACTTTGTAGCTCTATAGCTAAAAAGATTGAAACTAAATCACTAGCACTCATTAAAAACACTGCTCCACTTAAAACGAATACAATAATTAAAGAATATTCAAGAATTCTAAATTGTTCTCCCATTTTATTACTTAACTTTGTTTTATTATAGGTAATTTTAGCGGATAATAAGTTTCTTAGACTGGAATATTCTTTTAAATACACTTTTCTAGGGTAAAAAGATGTTAAAGTTAATATAATTGCGCTGATTAAAAAAATAAAGATATTAAAACTTTGTGTAAAAGCTGTAACATGGAATAAACCTCCATATATACCTATACCTTTATCTAAAGTCATAACAAAAAGGTTATTAAAAGCTAAAAAGCTTGTTAAAATTAATGATACCATTACAATTCTAGAAAATAATATGGATTTGTCTTTTCTTAAACTAAGAGCATTTGAAATTAATAAAAAAGTTAATAAAGAGATTAACATGAAGTTTTTATTGAGAGTTTAACTCAGTACTTTTTTGTTTTTTACGCGATTAATTTGATTTAATGATCATTAAATCAAATTTTGGAGGCATTAATTTTTATTTAATTTTGATTAAATCAAAATTAACGCTTTTTTTTTTATTTTTTTTAATTTATTTTATTATACAATTAAAATAAAATGCATCTTTTATTTAACTTTGTAAAGGTAAACTTACAAATGCATGAGGTTTAGGTGGGCTATTTAAACATCACTCTAAACTATTGTACGCTCTATTTAATAAACTTTGTAATAAATCTGTATAAAACTGAGGAGTTAATCATGGGTATCTTGAAACGGGTTTTCCTTCAACTAATTGAACGTATACCAGTTGTAAGAATACAAATGTAGCTACCACAGATATCAGAGATCCAAAACTACTTACTAAATTTCAACCTGCAAAAGCGTCAGGGTAATCACTTATTCTTCTAGGCATACCTTGTAAACCTAAGAAGTGTTGAGGGAAGAAAGTAACATTAACTCCTATAAAGAAGATTCAGAAATGTACTTTAGCTAACATCATATTGTAGTCTAATCCTAATATTTTTGGAATTCAGAAGTATCATGCACTAAATAAAGCAAATACTGCTCCCATACTTAAAACATAGTGGAAATGAGCTACAACGTAATAAGTATCGTGGAATGCGATATCTAATGAAGCATTAGCTAGAACAACTCCACTTAATCCACCAATAGTGAACATAAATACAAAACCTAATGCAAATAGCATTGAAGGTGTTAGATGTACTGATCCACCATAACAAGTAGCTAATCAACTGAATATTTTAATACCAGTAGGCACTGCAATTATTAATGTAGCAGCTGTGAAGTAAGCTCTTGTCAAAAAGCTTTATTGTGGACAGTATCTTAATTTAATATTATATTTTTTAATACTAAACTTCTTGCGTGCTTGTCTCTGAGGAACCTTTGGTTGCAATACTTATAATTCTTTTTATACCTTTATCTTCTAAATGTCTACCTTCTGTTACCATTATATATACTTTTCTGAATTTAAGGTAATCTTTGTACTTTTCTGCAAAAAGATTAAATCTATCAAAATAATTCATTAGATTAGCTCAGGTTTTAAACCCTGAGCTTTTATAACATCATACTCCTGTACTATACTGAGATAGATTACCCTTATTTAAAATATCATATAAAAGTTTTAAAGGTAAATCATCATTTTGTTTTAGAGAATATTCTAATCTTACACTAAAGGGTTTCCCTGTTTTGTGTGTTTTACTCTTTGCAACACTTATATGAAAACAACCAACCGCTTGAGTAAATCCTGCTAATCAATAGTTGTCTAAACTTAAGATATTTAAAGGTGGTAAAATAGTAAGATTAAAATCCTCACTGTAATTATGATGAATTAATTGTTCATATTTATATTTGCTTACAAACTTACCATTTATTAAAGATAATATAACAGAGATTCCTGTGGTATTTTTACAAATATATCTTACTGCTTTTTTGGCTTTTATCTTGTAAACATTACCATATCCGATTTTTTTCTTAATGTAGTAAGCTAATGAGGCATCGTTTTCAGCAAATATAATATGTAATTGTTTTTTTCCAAACCAACCGTTTCCTTCTATTAATCCTGCTAAAAAGTAACCAAACTGTTCATCACTTAGATCGGTTTTATGATTTGGGACATGTTCAGAAATTAAAGGTAAATTAGTAGGGGTGCCCTCCCCAAAGGGGATTCCCAACCTATGGCTAGCCTTTATTTTTTTACTTAAAAAAAAATTAGGGGAAGGCGCCCTGCCAGGGGTAAATTTATTATAAATATTTTTAGCTACTGCTGTAGCTTTTGTGCCAAAACCAAAGTTTCCTGCTGATTGTCCTGTAAGATAATACTGTGATAAGTAGATTGTACCGAGCGCAATAAATGCGAGTGGACTACTTATCCAGGAGTTTCCAGCATATAGCAAGATTTTTACCGTGAACACAAGTTTATCCACGTCTAATCCAACAGTATACATGTGATGACTTCAAACAACAAACCCTAATACACCAATAGACATCATAGCGTAAACCATACCTAAGTATCCAAAAACTGCTTTGTTAGAACTGGCTGAAATAGTTGTACTAATTATACCAAAACCTGGAATAATTAATATGTACACTTCAGGATGTCCAAAGAATCAGAAAAGATGTTGGTATAAGATAGGATCACCTCCACCTGCTACTTCAAAGAATGAAGTATTAAAGTTTCTGTCTGTTAACACCATAGTAATTCCACCCGCTAATACAGGTAAAGATAATAATAATAAAACGGCTGTTACTACTACTGCTCAACCAAATAAAGCTAATTTGTGTAATCTAATACCAGGACTTCTCATATTCAGTATAGTTGTTATAAAGTTCATTGCACCTAATAAACTACTTATACCTGATAAGTGTAAAGCAAAGATAGCTAAATCTACACTAGGTCCACTGTGACTTTGTATACCTGATAAAGGAGGGTACAATGTTCAACCTGTTCCCGCTCCATTTTCTATTGTAGCAGCAAATAAGAATAATATTAAACTAGGTGGTAACATTCAGAAACTTATATTATTAAGTCTAGGGAAAGCCATATCTGGACCACCTACTAATAAAGGTAATAAGAAATTACCAAATCCTCCTATCATTGCAGGCATAACCATAAAGAATATCATTAAGATAGCGTGTGCTGTAATAACACTGTTGTATAGTTGATTGTCCGCTATATATTGAACACCTGGCCCACTTAATTCTAATCTTATAAGAACAGAAAACGCTGTACCTAATAATCCAGAAAATAATGCAAAGATTAAGTATAGTGTACCAATATCCTTAGCATTTGAAGATAAAAATCAACGTTCTCATCACATTGAGATACCTGATGTGTGCTTAATAGGGTTTTCTTCTACAAATATGTTTTGTGTTTGCGAGTTATTAGAGAGAAAATCCATAAGTTATATATTAAAGATTAAATGCTTTCTATATAAAAGAGATTAAAGATTTAAAAAAAACATTAAATCTTTTTATGAGCATGTAAAGAACAATAAATCTGTTTTAAAGAAAACATAAAAATTATCAGATGTATAATATTAATTTTTTTTTTTTTTGATATTTTTTCAATAAGGGCTACATGTAAATAAGAGCTATGAGATTTGAACTCCTATTGGAGTAATTAAAAGTCACATACTTTACCGTTAAGTTAAGCTCTCTCGCTTTCACATAGATTATCTTTAACCTTGCTTGGTAACAGTACTAATTTTATTAAATATATTTAGTATTTATTTTTTTTTTTTTAATGTAATTCTAAAGCGTCTTTAACGTAAGAACATGATAAAACTACAAAAACTTGAGCTTGGATAAATGCAATGGCTAATTCTAAACCAGAAAAGGCTAAAATAAATGCTAAAGGAAAGAATCCTAAAAAGAAGAATATAAATCCTGAAGTCATTATATTGTATGTGAAACCACTTAATATACTTAATAACATATGACCAGAAAGTATATTTGCGGCTAATCTTAAACCTAAAGACACATTACGAGCTAAGTAAGAAATAAATTCTATTAAAACTAATAAAGGTAATAAAGCTAAAGGACAACCAGCTGGTACGAATAAAGAAAAGAATTCTAGTCCGTGTTTATTTAAACCTAAAAGTGTAGCACCTAAAACTAATGTAAAACTAAGTGAGAATGTAAGTACAAAATGACTTGTTGAAGCAAAACTATAAGGTACCATTCCTATTAAATTATTAATTAAGATAAAAACAAATAATGTATACATTAAAGGGAAGTAAACTTGCCCATTTTTGGCATTTATTTGACTTACAACTATACCATGCACTGTTGCATATATAGTTTCTTGGCTGATTGATCAGTTATTTGATACTACTTTATTATGGTTAGTAGCCATTAAATTTAAAATTAACACTAAGTATCCACCTATTGTTAAATATAAACCAATGTTAGTTAAAGAGATGGATAAATTACCCAGTATAGGTGCGTCTAAGCTTAATAAATTTCTAACTTCAAATTGATCTAGCGGGCTTGTTATGATTGTAAATAAATTCATGTAATAAATTGATAAGGTATATATTTAAATAAGAATAATGAAAAGGGTATTTATAAAGAAAAACTTTTTTATCGCCAGGCTAATAGAGATAATTAAAGTTTACTAATAAATAAACGTGTAGTGAATAAACGAACAAATCTTGGTAATACATATTTTGAAAAGATGTATATAAGAGTTACAAGTATTGCAAATGCAAAGGTAACTTCGTTAATAAAATAAAATGGTACTAATTGAGGCATAGTTAATATTACATAAATTTGTCAAAATAATTTATATGACATGATCTAATTATAGGTTTAGGATTTATAGGTATATATATAGATGTATCTGAATACAGCTAAATAGTAGTAGCTGTACTAATTAAATTTTTATTATTTTTTTTATATTGCAAAAGATTTTTTTTTTTAGTGAAAAAATCCTTTTTTTAGGTTAACGTTTACCGTTTTTTTTTACGCTAAAAAAACCGTTTTTAACGGTAAATACATATAAGAGCTATGAGATTCGAACTCATATTGGAGTGATTAAAAGTCACATACTTTACCGTTAAGTTAAGCTCTCTCACGTCTTTTATTTTTTGTTAATACTGTTACAATACTAATTTTATTAAATATATTTAGAATTTT
>Ga0233353_1000025_pt1 | contig 14406 bp, 15 predicted proteins | sample GEONDECOMP319_FD_180699 | JGI IMG/M metagenome (GOLD analysis project Ga0233353, IMG submission 180699) | Leaf litter microbial communities from Shasta-Trinity National Forest, California, United States - GEON-DECOMP-319 | ecosystem: Environmental > Terrestrial > Plant litter > Unclassified...
CGTTCCAGAGCCGTGACCCGGGCTATCTGCTGCTCAAGGACATGCTGCGGGCTGCCGGCCTGCCGGATGCCCCGCAAATCATCGGTGAGCCGGTGCGCTGGCCGTTGCTGGTACGTGGCAACCTTGACCAGGGGCCGGAAGCGGCTCGTGATTTCGTCCAGGGCTTTGTCCTGGCGCGCCTGGAAGAGGCACCTTGTGATTGCCTGTGGCTGGTCGGCCTGCCTGCCGTGCGCTTTGCCGGCGAGGCCAATGCCCAGGACTTTAACCGCGAGTTGCAGGTCGAGGGGCTGGGCAGCGCCTGGTGCCTGCCGGGCCTGGAATTATTGATGGACGAACCGCAACGCAAGGCGGACGTCTGGAAAGCCATGCGCCAACTGATGGTGCGCTGGAAGCCGAATAATGAGTGATGCTGTGACCTTCCGCCGGATGACCGAGGCGGACCTTGAAGCTGTATTGAAAATTGAATACGCCGCTTATAGCCATCCGTGGACGCGAGGTATTTTCCTCGATGGGCTGAAGTCCTATGAAATCTGGCTGATGTTCGAAGGTGAGCAGCAAATGGGGCACGGGGTGATCAACGTGATCATCGACGAAGCGCATTTGCTCAACATCACCGTCAAGCCGGAAAGCCAGGGCCGTGGCCTGGGGCTGGCGCTGCTGGAGCGCTTGATGAGCCGTGCCTACGAGCTCAATGGCCGCGAGTGCTTTCTGGAAGTGCGTGACAGTAACCGCTCGGCTTATCGGTTATATGAACGCTTTGGCTTCAATGAAATTGGCCGACGTCGGGATTACTACCCGGTTGCCGGTGGGCGTGAAGATGCTCTAGTGATGGCCTGCACGCTGTTCGAGTGAAGGCACTTGCGTAGGCGCCGACCTTCGCCGCGATGCAGGCGCTTCGGTGTCCGTAAGGCCCCCATCGCGAGCAAGCTCGGCTCCTACGGTTCTTCTCAACGACGGTTGCGTTTGCCATCCAGCGGGTCGAGCTGTGCCAGCTCGGCCTCATCCAGCCCGTCGCCGCCGCCAATATCATCCTCATCAACCACGGTCAGTGACTGATCGGCAGGCCTGCCGCGCCCCGCCTCATGGGACGAGCGCGCGCCATCTTCGTCAATCAACGTCTCAGGGCTCATGTCGTCATCGGTGGGTTCGTGGTCATCCATGGACGCCCCGGTCATTCCCGCTTCACGGGCTCGGCTGGGCGGTTGTTGCTGTTCCAGCTCGGCAGTGGTGATTTCATCACCGATCTTGGCCGTAGGCTCTTCCTGGTCCAGATGCAGCTCTTCCATGGAGCCCATGCGGTCTTCATTGTCATCGATGGGCGCCGGTTGTGGTGCGTGCATCGGGCGTTGGGACTGGGTCATGGTAATTCCTCATGTTTGGGGCCTTAATAGGGTGGACCCATGGCCTGCACGAAGATTCCCCTCGTTATTGTGCCGACCATCGCGGCAAGTGCGTGACTAGTAGCGCCCGGCGCCAGTCATAGCATGCGCACCAATATCGAGGCTTGAACATGAACGATCTACAGGAACTGATTGATAACAACGCCCGCTGGGCTGAAGGCATCAAGCAGAAGGATCCCGACTTCTTCGCCAAGCTGGCTCGCCAGCAGACCCCGGAGTTTCTCTGGATTGGCTGCTCCGACGCGCGCGTACCGGCCAACGAAATCGTGGGCATGCTGCCCGGCGATCTGTTTGTCCACCGCAACGTTGCCAACGTGGTGCTGCACACCGACCTCAACTGTCTGTCGGTGATCCAGTACGCCGTGGACGTGCTCAAGGTCAAACACATCCTGGTGACCGGCCACTATGGCTGCGGTGGTGTGAAAGCCTCCATGCAGGATCGCCAGTTGGGCCTGATCGACGGCTGGCTGCGCTCGATTCGTGATCTTTACTACGAAAACCGTGTGGCCCTGGCCGAACTGCCGACCGAGGAAGAGCGGGTAGACCGCCTGTGCGAGCTGAACGTGATACAGCAAGTGGCCAACGTTGCGCACACCAGCATTGTCCAGAACGCCTGGCACCGTGGCCAGGCGCTGTCGGTGCATGGCTGCATCTACGGCATCAAGGATGGCCGCTGGAAAAGCCTGGGCGCCAACATCAGCGGCTTTGATCAACTGCCGCCGCAATACCGCCTGCGCGCCCTCTAACGCCGTCTGTAGGAGATTCTATAGTCGGCTGCATTCCCTGTGGGAGCTGGCTTGCCAGCGAGCTTTAGGGCCCCAACGCTCGTTGGCAAGCCAACTCCCACAGGGACATGCGCACGCTACGATCTGCGCCATGTCGCTGAAGGTCCTACGGACCTTATCGCAGCCTGGCGGCAGCCCCTATCGGGCCTCTACTGTTTCAGAGGCTTGAGGGTGGCAGTGCCGTCGGCGTCTTCAGCGAATTGAGCGTGTTGCTCACCGGCGCGGTGGCACACTGCTCCTGCGCCTTCTCCGGCGTGTCCTTGCGCACACTGGTGTAGAACAGCTCACACGTCTGCTCTTTGCCGGTGACCTGCCACTTCTGAGTGCACGTGCTCAGGGTTGCCTGCGGGTCCGCTTTTGGGTTGCCACCCATGCCCGCCTGCCAGCAGGCAGCACTGAGGTCCTGGCCCATGACCTTCACGCCTGCTTCATCCGCCTGCTGTTGATTATTATCGTGGTTGGCCGGATCGGCCGCGTACCAGATGTAACTCGGGTGGTTGGCACCCAGTACTGCCACGTTCTTGCCGGGGTTGGGGCTGATAGTCGCCAGGCCCAGTACCGCCACGTTCTGCCCGTATTGGCTCTTGATCCAATTACGCACCGGGGCACCAAAGGCCACCATCGGCAGCGTCTGCCCCGCCAGGTTCTGGCTGACCTGCTTGACCATGGCGGTCTGGTAGTCCTTGAAGTAATCGTACACGCCCGCCAGGTCGCTACCGGCAGTCGCCGGTGCTGCGATCGGGGCAATGTCGATGATGGTCTGGTAGCCGGGGGTCTTGTCGGCAGGCACGCCGTTGAGCGTCAACAGCTCGCCCCAGCGGTCGGTGGTCTTGGAGTTCAGGTAATCCTGAAACTGGGTCAGCGAATAGTCCGGCGGGAAGTGCAGCAACTCGACACTGCGGCGGTTTTCCAGGGCCATCCCCAAGGGTAGAAACAGTGACCAGTTATAGGCCCACTTCTTGTCCGTGTTCAACTGGCTGGCGCCCTTGTAGGCCAGGTCGCCAGCGTTGAGCAGTTCGATCAGCGGCTGATCGTAGTTGTCCGGCACGCCTTTAAGGGTGGCGAATACCTGCTGATTGTCCTGGGTGACCTTCACCGTCGCGTTGGCATAGCCATCGCGCTGCAGGCTTTGGCTCAGGTAGTGCTCCACCGTCTGTGCCAGCGTCCAGTTGCGAAAGCAGATGACGTTGCAGTTATTGGGGTAGGCAAACAGCTGGGTCACTCGTTGAGTGCTACCCAGGTCGATCTGGATGTCGGCGTGTGCGGCACCGGCCAGGGTCAGGGCAGCGAAGGCTGTAGCGAGCGCGGTTGCTTTGGGCATGCATAACTCCGTGTCAGTGTCGGCCGCAAATGCGGGGTGGCGATGCATAGTGCGTGACTGCGAGTTGGCGGGGAATGCCTGGGGAATAATTTATTTAAACCTCATCATGTCAAATGCGACTTCAATCAAACCATCGTCGCGCAGGCTCACCGGTGAACAGCGTCCATGAAAACAGCCCTGCTCATTGTTCTGGCCTTACTGAGCGTCCAGGCCTGCGCCGCTGATGAGCGCGATGAAGCCCTGTTCGTGCAGTGGTTTGGTCATCATGACACGACAGGTTTCGAGCGCTTTCTGGTGCGGCGCCACGTAGACACGGTCGTGCCGCTGTATCAACTGTTACGAACGGCCAGTGACTGGCAAGCCTGCCATGCACCGCCGTTCGCGGTACCGCCTGCCAGCCATTGGCCGGCCGTAGAACTGACCCTGCGGCTGCTCGACACGCTCAGGCGGCAGGGTGTGTTGACCCAGTTTGAAGTGGTTTCGGCGTATCGCGACAAGCGTCTGAATGCCTGTGCTGGTGGGGCAGCCCACAGTGCCCATGTTCAGGCGTTTGCCGTGGACCTGGAATTCCCTGCGGGCAGCGAAGCGCCCCGGCGGCTGTGCGATTTCTGGAAACAGCAGGGCGGCGAATGGGCGCTGGGGCTTAGCCGGTATCCTTCCGGGCGTGTGCACCTGGATACCACGGGTTACCGGACATGGGGTGAGGACTACAGCGCGCGAACGTCCTACTGCCTGCAACCGAGTTCAAATTAGGGGGCTGAGCTCCCACACATTCAACCGTCGTAGAGCCTCTCGCATGGGTTGCAGTAAATCATCACCCCGCTTTTTATAGAGAGCCCAGGAACGTCTTGAGCACCGCCATCACGTCCCGGGCCAGCGGGCCACTGTGTTCGTTGACCCGTACGCGAAACTGCACGGTGGGCAGCGGGGGCATTTGCCAACTGGCCGGCACCGCTACTGTACCGGGTGGGATGGACGACTCGTTGAGGCATGCCACACCCAAGCCGGCACTGAGGGCTGATTGCAAACCGCCCACCCCAGAGGCCGAATGCGCCACCAGATAGGGGCGCCGCGCTCGGTCCAGAATGTTCAGCGCCAGGCCCTGCAGTGAGCAACTGGCGGGCAATGTCACCAGTGGCAGTGTCGATGGCCGCTCGCTGGCCAGGTGCTCGGCCACGACCCAGTGCAACGCCTCGTCGCGTATCGGTTCTATCCCGTCGGTGGGGGCGGGCGTGCCCTCCAGCAGAATCTGCATGTACAGCCCGATGTCGAAATCAGCTGTCCCCGCTTCGATCAGTGCACTCTTGCGCACCGTCACGTGCAAGCGCAGGCCGGGATAGCGTTCGGCCAAGCGCTTGAGCAATGGCGCAATGGCATTGGGGCGGAAGTAATCGGTAATCAACAGTCGCAGGTCCCCGGTCAACTGGGTGCCGCGCATGTCATGGAACACCTGATCGTTAAGGTCCAGCAATTGCCGCGCATGGCAGAGCATGCGTTCGCCCGGCGGGGTCAGCCGGGTACCGCGTTTGCTGCGGGTGAACAACTGCTGGTCACAGAAGACTTCCAGCTTTTGCAGTTGCTCACTGACCGCTGATTGTGAACGGTGCAGGCGCTCGGCCGCAGCGGATAGGGTGCCGGACTCGGCAACCACTACCAGGGTATGTAACAGATCGAGGTCGAAGCGACGCATGGTAATAAGGGGTTTTTCCGATGGATGTGGCCTGAATATCCTGCTTTTCCGATACCAAGGCAAGGTTCACCATCAGGTCACTATCTACCCAAATGGAGCAACACCATGCCTGGCCTGTCGTTACTGATTTCCGGTGAACCAAAACCTGACCTGATCCCGCTGCTGGCGCGGGAGCTGACCGAACTGACCTGCGGGGTGCTCGACAAGAGCCAGCAGAGCACTACGGTGCAAATTGAGTTTCTGCCCCGCGCCCAGTGGTTTATCCACAACCGCAGCCTGGCAGAACTGGGCAAGGATGCGTTCCGCCTGCAGGTGACCGTGACAGACGAAACCACTACCAAAGATCAGAAGGCGCGTTTCCAGCGCCAGGCCTATGCGCTGCTGGCAGAGCGCATAGGCAACCTGCACTCGCACTCGAACGTGCACGTGATCGATTGCCGGGCGGGCGCCTACAGCTATGCGGGCATCACCCAGGAGTACCGTTACCAGCACCCCCAGGCCTGAGGCTTACGGGGTAAAGGGAACGGGAGTCAGCACTGGTTTGCCGGCAAAAAAGGCCAGCAGGTTCTCATTGACCAGGCTCACCGTCGCCTCCGATGCCTGGGGCGACAACCCGGCCACGTGCGGGGTCAGCACAACGTTGTGCAGTGCCTTCAGTGCTTCGTCCACCACAGGCTCGTCATCGAACACGTCCAGCGCGGCGCCCGCGATAGCGCCCCGCTGCAAGGCATCGATCAAGTCGGCAGTGGCGATCACGCTGGCGCGGGCGATGTTGATGACAAAGCCGTGGGGCCCCAGGGCCTGAAGCGCAGCCTTGTCGATTGCATGACGGCTGCTGGCGCCGCCTGGGGTGGCGATGACCAGGTAGTCGCACGACGCCGCCAGTTCCAGGGGCGAGGCGCAGTAGTGGTAATCCACGTCGGTGCGCGGGCGACGGTTGTGATAGGTGATCGCCATATCAAAGCCACCGGCCGCACGTTTGGCGATCGCCATGCCTACCGCGCCCAAGCCGAGAATGCCCAGGCGTGTGCCTTCCAGTGTCGGCCGGCTCAACTTGCGCCATTCGCCGCGCCGCACCGAGGCATCGGCCTGGGGAATGTCACGGACCAGGGACAGCAGCAGCGCCATGGCATGGTCAGCCACCGACGAGGCGTTGGCCCCGGCACCATTGGTGACCGTGATGCCGGCCGCATGGGCGGCAGCCAGGTCGACCTGTTCGTAACCAGCACCGATCACGCAGATGATTTTCAGGTGGGGCAGGGCCGCCATTTCCTCGGCAAAAAAGCCCAGCGGCCCGCGGGTCAGCACCGCGGTGATGCTGTCGCCGTGCTCCTTGATCGCCGCTGCCCGCAGCGCGTTACTAGGGGCGCAGATCAGGGTGAAACCGCTGTCTTCGAGGATATGCAGGTAATCGTTGACGGCTTCGACCAATACCAGAACCGTGGCGCTCATGGGTGCCCTCCGTGTGGGTGACGCAGAAGATAAGGTACCGGGTCCACCCGGCGTCTTTCCCCATCAGTATGCCGCACTCTGCGGCAGCGTCACACCAAACGCAGGCTGCGGCTACGATGCTTTCATGACAGCTTCAGCGCATTGGTCAGATCACCCATGGGCTTCTGCCCCCGCGCAACCATGGCCTCATCACGCTGCTTGATCCCGTCCAGCGTCTCCAGCTTGAACACCCGGGTGATCAAGCGCAGGATCGACGCGGTGTCATACACGGTGTGATCCACTGTGCCTTTGCGTGCAAAGGGTGACACCACCAAGGCCGGGATCCGCGTGCCGGGGCCCCACCGATCACCCTTGGGGGGCGCCACGTGGTCCCACCAGCCGCCGTTCTCATCGACGGTGACCACCACCACCATGTTCTTCCACTGCGGGCTGTTGCGCAGCACCTTCAGGGCGGTGGCAATATGCCGATCGCCCGCTGCCACGTCGGCATAGCCAGCATGCATGTTCAGGTTGCCCTGGGGCTTGTAGAAGGTGACCGCGGGCAGTTTGCCTGCCGCTGCGTCGGCAAAGAAGGTGTTAGTGCTGAGCTCGTCACCGAGGCCGCCATCGCGCAGGCGTTTTTTACGCTCGGCCGGATGCTCGGGGCCCTGCCGCTCGAAGTAATTGAACGGCTGATGGTGGTATTGGAAGTTGGGGATCTTGGGAATACCGCCTGAGTCCTTGAACTGCTCCAAGGTGGCCTGCCAGGCACCGGCGTACCAGGCCCAGTCGATGTGCTTCTTGCTCAGCTTGTCGCCGATATGCTCGTGGTTCTGGGGCACCAGCACGCTGGCCAAGTCCGGCTTGGCGTAGTCGGGGCGGGCCGGGTCGCGGATCCAGGTCGGCCAGTAGGGCGGGGCCATGGTATTCACGGCAAACCCGTCGGGCGTCAGCGCACTGGGGCCGAAGGCCGGCGCGCCGGTCATGGCGCTGGCGGGGCTCTTGTCCAGCGGCTTGAGACGGGTGCCAGTGGGGTCATCGCCCACCAGCGTGGCGATCTGTTCCTTGGCCACCGAGTTGCTGGCGTTGGGGTAGAACGGCGCCGTGGCGCTGATCAAGTACTGGTGGTTGAAGAATGAGCCGCCAAAGGCGCCTTGGAAAAAGTTGTCGCAGAGCACGAACTCCTGGGCCACATCCCATAGGCGCAGGCCGTATTGCGTCTGATCGTAATAGCCCATGGTCAGGCCGCCAGAGTCGGCCCAGGCCACGAAATGGTCATTCTTGCCGCCGTTGATCTGCATCTGGTTCTGATAGAACACATGCCAGAGGTCACGGGTCACCAGGCTAAGCGGCAAGTCTTCCTTGTTCGGCCCCTTAAGCGCGAACGGTGCGTTGGGCAAGTTTTCCTGATACTGCACACCGGCGGCATAGGTGACGCCATCAACTGTCTGTGGGCCAACTTGCAGCATGCCGCCCCAAGCCGGTGGCAGCATCTTGAGCAGGCTGCCATCGCGGTCGCGCTGCTGATAGTCCTCGGGCTTGAGCGCCGACAAGGGTTTTTCCACACCCGGGAAGTTGCCGAACAGGTTGTTGAAACTGCGGTTCTCGGCGTAGATCACGACCACGGTCTTGACCTGCTCGCTCAACGCCTTGTCCAGCTCGGCAGGCGACAGGGGCTGCTCATCCGCCTGGCCTGGCGATTCACTGGCGTTGCTGTAGGTGCTCAGCGTCGCGGCGCCCACCCCGAGCGCTGCCATGCCGCCCAGGAAGCGGCGACGGCTGGTGTCGGGCAGAGGAGGGGAGGAGGGGTGTTGTGTATCGTCGGTCTTGTCACTCATCACGGCGTCCCTGGTCAGGCGTAACATAGTCTGGCGACAAGGCTAGCAGTGGTTTGTGACGATCTTGCAGCAGTTTGCGGTGCCACGGGGAGTGTGGACCGGAGGTTGGCACAATAGGCCTCGGTGGGTGTGGTGCGGCTGCGATCGAGCAGCGCCTGCGCGCTACTCGATCACAAACCGGCTATATCAACCAACATGCTCCAGCAGCGGATACAACGAAATGACCAGCAACGCGGCCATGCCGAAGTTAAACAGGCGAAGCCAGCGGGGGTTGCGCAGTACGTTGCGCATCACACTGCCAAAGCCTGCCCATACGCCGACGCTTGGGGCATTGATCAGCGCAAAGAGGGTGGCAATGATCACCACATTGACGAAATAGCCCTGCAGAGGGGTATACGTACTAATTGCCCCGATGGCCATCACCCATGCCTTGGGATTGACCCACTGAAACGCGGCTGCCCCCCAAAAGCCCAAGGGTTTGCCTTTGCCAGCAGTGTCTTCAGAGGCTGGGCCGGAGCGGGCGATCTTCCACGCCAGGTACAGCAGGTAAGCGGCGCCTGCGTAGCGCAGAATCGTGTAGAGCAGGGGGTAGGCCTTGAAGGCTGCGCCCAGGCCCAGCCCCACGGCCAATACCAGCACCAGAAACCCTGAGCTGATGCCCAGAATATGAGGAATGGTGCGTTGGAAGCCAAAGTTGACGCCTGATGCCAGCAGCATGGCATTGTTCGGACCGGGTGTAACAGAGGTCACAAAAGCGAACAGGGCAAACGCTAGTAATAAATCGATCGACAAGGGCATGGGTGTTTCCTGGAAACGGGCCCGCGTTCAGCACCTCTTACCGCAAGTGCGGTAAAAAACGTGTGCGATGGCCTCTTCTATTTTGGGGGGTGGGCCAACCGGCCGGATCAAAACAGCGAGCTGAGAAAGCCTACGGCGACAAGTGAATAGAACCCGCCGCAAACCAGTCCGAATGACTTGCGCGTGCGGGTGAAAAACCCTTCTGCCGAATGAGCGGAAAATGCCAGCGCGTATGAGCAGAAGATCAGAAACCCCAACAGTGCGCAGCCAGCCACCAGCACAAAACTGGCCCATGCCGGGGCATTGGCGCTGAGCCCTACGGTGGTGACGGTGAACCATGTCAGTGCCGCCTTGGGATTGGTCAGGTGAATGCCCAGCCCCTGCAGATAGAAGCCCAGGTTTCGCGTTTGTTTTTCACGAACCCGCGCTACCTGAGTGGTGTTATGGGCCAGCGCCCCGCGAATCGACTTCCAGGCCAGGAAGAACAGGTAACACGCCCCTAGAACCTTCAACCACAGCAATAGCTGGGTGTTGGACATCAGTAGCGCCGAGACACCGGCTGCGGTCATCGCCCCCCAGCACAGCGAACCGGAAATGACCCCGGCCGCCAACGCCAACCCTGGCGTGCGGCCGTAATTAAGGGAGGTGTTGGCAATCGCCAAGTTACCTGGGCCGGGGCTGGCGGTACCGATTACGTAGACGCCCAGTGCCGCCGCGAAACTTGAAAACTCAAACATAGGACGCTCTCATACCCGTCGCGCCAGTGCGCAGTGAACACTCCAAGCCGGCAAGGGCTTGAAGTGGCGTGCCAAAAAACTTATTTGAAGCAACGGTGGTCCGGCTCTTGGGCGCGAATCTTCTCCATCCAAGGCTTGAGCTCCGATTGCTTGTAAAGACGCTCTCCCCAGTTTTCTGGCGATACGGGTAATGGCCGTCCCTGGAGGATGTAATCGGTGAGCAGATGAATAAACTGCTGCAAGCAATAGGCGCCTACATGCAGGCGCAGCGACGACGCCGTCTCGGCGGGTGCGACGTTGAAGCGTGCGACATCGATGATCTGCCCACTGTCGACCGAAGGTGCCAGGTGGTGGCAGGTTGAGCCGTAGGTTTCATCGTTGTAGTAAATCGCGTAGTGCTGGCTGCCAAGCCCACGGTATTTGGGCGGTGCGGGATGCAGGTTAATGGCGCCTTTGCGGGCGTTTTTGTAGATGCTCTGCGGGAAGATAAAGTCGCCGCGGTAGGAAATGATCCAGTCGCCTTCCCAGTTATCCAGGTGATAGGGATAAGGGTCGCCCGGGTCCCAGCAAAACACCTCCAGGTTGGAGAACCCTGTCTTGGCAAATTCCACCCCGTGATCGCACCAGTCCATGGTGCATACCGACAGAAGGACTTTGTCCTTGCATGGCTCGATTGTCTGCATTTTCAGTTCTCCATTGCTACCTAATTAGGGTGAAAGCGCCTGCACTTGGGCTAACCCACTACTAACGAGTGACGGCCCTGACTACGGCATTGAACCGCTCGACCATTTGCGCCAACTCCCCTTCACTGGTGATAAAGGGCGGTGCAAATAACACATGATTGCCATGCAATCCTTGTGCGGTGCCACTGCCGGGGTAAATCAACAGGCCGCGCTCCAATGCTTCTCGCTTAAGGGCTGCGGCATAGGCACTTCCACCGCGTGACGGCTCTTTTGTGGCGCGGCTTTCGACGAACTCGACGCCGACAAACAGGCCGCGCCCGCGTACATCCCCGACGGTATCCAGGTCAGTCAGGCTTTCTGTGAGCCAACTGCGCAGTTGCTCGCCCCGCAGCCGGACCTGCGCCAACAGATCTTCCTCGACGATAACCTGCTGCACCTCCAAGGCAATGGCACAGGCCAGGGGATGATTGACATGGGTCTGGCCGTTGCCCAGGACACCTGAGCCCGTGGCGATGGCCGAATGCACCTGATCGCTGATCAACAGCGCGGAGATAGGCATATAACCTGCCGCTAGGCCTTTGCCCACGGCCACCATGTCCGGCACGATGCCGTCATCGGCATACGCGAACAGTTGGCCGGTACGCCCCATGCCGGCCATAACCTCATCCAGGATCAGCAGCACATCATGACGTTCGCAGACCGCCTTGATTTTGCGAAAGTAGCCCGGCACTGCAGGGACGGCGCCGTTAGTCGAGCCCACCACCGTTTCGGCAAAAAAGGCCGCGACATTTTCGCTGCCCAACGCACGGATTTTTTCGTCCAGCTCGTGGGCAAGACGGGTCGCGTACTGCTCTTCGGTTTCGTCGTTATGCTGGTCGCGGTAGGCGTAACAGGGCGATACGAATTCAGCGGGTGGTAATAGTCGGCCGAATACCGATTGGCGCTGCAGGTTGCCGGAAATACTTAGGGTGCCCAAGGTACTTCCGTGATAGCTCTGCTGCCGCGAGATGAAGATCGACTTGTTGGGCAAGCCCCGCTCACATTGGTACTGGTAGGCGATTTTCATCGCCAGCTCCATCACCTCTGAACCCCCCGACAGAAACTGAGCCCGTGCCAATCCGCCACTGCCAGCCACAAGACGTTCAGCCAATTCCTCCGCTGCCGCCGTGGTGAAGCTGCCGGCATGGGCCCACGCCAGTTTCTTTGCCTCACGTTCGAATGCTGCGGCGATACGTGGATGATTGTGGCCCAGGCTTGATACCGCTACCCCACCACAGGTGTCGAGGTAGCGTTTGCCCGTGGCATCTTCAAGCCAGACCCCCGCGCCACCCACCGCAAGCATGGGTGCCGTGTTGAGGTTTTTATAAATTACTTTTGACATGAACGCAGATCCCTCGGGCCGGTGGTATTACGGTTTGCTGGCAGGGTGGTCCCACGCCGTCGGAGCCTGATGAAAGCGCAGGCCGAAACGGGAGGAATGAAACACCGAGCGCATCAGCCCGATGGGCAGTAGCACGACGATAAAGACAAGAAATGCGAGAAATCTGAGCACAGCAAAAGCTCCAGGTGGTTAAAGGCCACTGTCAATCCAGCGGAATCGCGTTGCGCCAGTCGACCGTTTCAACGAACGCTGGCTGGCCCGGCCGCTCGAGTACGCAATGACCGAGTACCAGCACATCCATTTCAGTGCGCATAAAGCAGGCATAGGCTTCCGCCGGCTTGCACACGATCGGTTCGCCGCGCACGTTGAATGAGGTGTTGACCAGCACTGAACAGCCCGTGCGTTCCTTGAAACTGCGCAGCAGGTAGGTAAACGGTGCGTTGTTTTCCTCGGTCACCGTTTGAACCCGCGCCGAAAGGTCTACATGGGTCACTGCTGGCAACTGCGAGCGAACATTATTGATACTGCCCAAGCCCCGCTCGGGGCCGGCGGCTTCACGGGACTGTCGTGACTTGATCGAGTCCGTCACCGGCGCAACCATCAGCATGTAGGGGCTTTTTTCACAGATATCGAAATAATTTCCGGCATCCTCTGCCAACACTGCTGGCGCAAAGGGGCGGAACGATTCTCGATATTTGATCTTCAAGTTCATGGTGCGCTGCATCTCGGGGTTGCGCGCATCACCGAGGATGGAGCGTGCCCCCAAGGCCCGGGGGCCAAATTCCATACGGCCCTGGAACCAGCCCACTACCGCACCATCTGCGAGGCGACTGGCGACTTGGTCATACAGCCCGGCATCGTCGTAGCGGGTGAAGGGGTATTGATTTTCCCGCAGGAACGCCTCGATCTCGTCGTTGTTAAAACCCGGCCCCAGCAGGCTACCGCTCATGGCGTCAGACGTGTTGCCAGCTAAGTGCGGACGACCGCTGCGTTTGACTGCATAGTCCATCGCTGCCCCGAGAGCACAACCGGCATCGCCAGCGGCGGGCTGAATCCAAATGGAGTCGAAACGTCCGGAGCGGCTGAGTACACCGTTGGCCACACAATTCAACGCAACACCACCTGCCAAGCACAGGTTGCGCTGACCGGTCTGCTTGACTGCAGCGGTCGCCAGCCCCAGGACTATCTCTTCAGTAACTTTTTGAATGGAGGCAGCGAGGTCGCACTCGCGTTGGGAAATCGGGCTTTCAGGTTGACGGATCGGCCCGTCAAACAGTTGCTCGAACGCCTTGCCTACCATGCGTTCACCACGCAGGTATTCGAAGTACTTCATGTTCAGGGTAAACGAACCATCGGGGCGAATATTGACCAGTTCATCACGAATCTTTTCGGCGTAAATCGGCTGGCCATAGGGGGCCAGCCCCATCAGTTTGTACTCACCTGAATCGACCTTGAAACCGCAGTAATACGTCATCGCCGAATACAGCAACCCCACGGAGTGGGGATAGGAAATCGAGTTCTTCAGTTCAAGGTTAGAGCCCTGACCGTGCCAAATGGTTGTCGAGTGCCACTCTCCGATACCGTCGATGCACAGTACTGCTGCATTCTCGAAAGGCGATGGATAGAACGCGGCTGCTGCGTGTGACCGGTGATGTTGAGACGCCTGGGTGCGTGGCGCCTTGCCTCTGCCCAGGGTTTCAAGCTGCTCGTCGACGAACTTCAGCACGTTCCATTTCCAACGAATCCATTCCGGCATGGCGTTGATAAACGTGCGAGCACCGCCAATACCGCCACTGGCAAACGATGAAATAACCCGTGAGAACTTTTCCTGAGGGTCTTCGTAATAAACCACCGCTTCCAGGTCATCCAGGGTAATGCCCTCGGCTTCCAGGCAGTAGGCAATGGCCTGGGCTGGAAATGCCGGGTCGTGGCGCACGCGGGTAAAGCGCTCTTCCTGGGCGGCGGCAACGGGTACACCGTCTTTGACCAACGCGGCAGCGCTGTCGTGATAGAAGGCAGATATCCCTAAAACGTAAATAGCCATTTAACTGTGCATCCTCATCGCATCGTGCCAATCCGTGGAGCTACTTCGCCAAGTGGAGCTATTGGCGTTCCGGAAACGTTTTCCTGCGTTTTAATAGCGCCGTTGAATGAACGGCAGGCCGTGCAGCCATTAGTCGATCACGGCTGCCTCTGTATCCCGGGTGATCGGTAAATGATGGAGATACGCTGCGCAAGACTTTCCCCGGCCTGCTGGCGGTAATACGTCCCTGGCCGAATTGATACCCAGTCGGCGCAATACCAACCTCCATTTGCCTGGTGCCGGGGCCAGTGATTCATAG
>Ga0233353_1000027_pt1 | contig 14112 bp, 11 predicted proteins | sample GEONDECOMP319_FD_180699 | JGI IMG/M metagenome (GOLD analysis project Ga0233353, IMG submission 180699) | Leaf litter microbial communities from Shasta-Trinity National Forest, California, United States - GEON-DECOMP-319 | ecosystem: Environmental > Terrestrial > Plant litter > Unclassified...
CACCGACACCCAGATCAGCCGCCTGGGCGGGCCCAACTTCCACGAAATCCCGATCAACCGCCCTGTTGCGCCGAACCACAACAGCCAGCGCGATGCCCAACATCGGACCACCATCGACAAGGGTCGTGCTTCCTACGAGCCCAACTCCATTGATGGCGGCTGGCCGAAGGAAACGCCGCCGGCGGCCCAGGATGGTGGTTTCGAGACCTACCCTGAGCGTATCGAGGCGCACAAGGTGCGTCAGCGCAGCGAATCGTTTGCCGACCACTTCTCCCAGGCACGGCTGTTTTTCCACAGCTTGAGCAAGCCGGAGCAGGAGCATGTCATTGCGGCCTACAGCTTTGAGTTGGGCAAGGTCGACCGTGAGCACATCCGCGCCCGTCAGGTGAACGAGATTCTGGCCAACATCGATCTGGACCTGGCCAGCCGTGTCGCCAGCAATCTCGGCCTGCCAGCGCCAAAGGCGGGGACGGTGCAGGTGCCCGAGTTATCGCTCAAAGCCTCACCCGCCTTGAGCCAATTGAACTTGCTGGCCGGGGATATCAAGGGGCGCAAAGTGGCAATCCTGGTGGCTGATGGCGTTGATGGTGCGCAGGTAGATGCCCTGAAGAAGGCCCTGGAAGCCGAGTGGGCGCACGGCAAGGTACTCGGGCCGACCTCGGCGCCGGTAAAAACGGCGGACGGCAAGATGCTGGCGGTGGATGCCTCAGCCGAAGGCCTGCCCTCTGTAGCGTTTGATGCGGTGTGGGTACCGGGTGGCACGGCGTCAGTGCAGGCTTTGGGGGGTAATGGCGTCGCCCTGCACTTCCTGCTGGAGGCCTACAAGCACCTGAAAGCCATTGGCGTGAACAGCGAGGCTAAGAGCCTGATCGATGGCTTGAAGCTGGATGTGGATGCCGGGTTGATCGTGGGCGACGATGCCAAGACGTACCAGGCGTTCTTTGCGGCTATCGCCAAGCACCGCGTCTGGGATCGTGAGCCCAAGGCCAAGGCCGTGCCTGCCTGATGAAGGTCAGGCAGGCGATTCTACGGTCGCTGCTATTCCCTGTAGGACCGCGCAAGCCCGGTCCTACAGGGGGCGGTAAACCATAGAGTCCCCACCATTACGTTAGGTAGGGGCCCTCAAGATTTTTTCGGGGTCAACACCATCTGCGCCGGCTGGTTGCGCAGGATCTTGTGATCCAGCTGCCACTTCAGCTCAGGCGCCAGCTTGCTCACACGCTTCTTTAGCAGTGTTTCCAGCCACGGCCAATCCTGGGTGCGCGGCACGACCACCATCACGTCGCATTGATAATTCACCACGTCGGCGGCGATGTCATCGAGTTGGCGTTGCAAGGCGCGGCTTTCGGTGATGTTCAATGCCACGGGGGTGCTCTGGGCCGTCGGGTCGATAGCCCTGGCCGCCGGCTTCGCTTCAGCGGCCTGCACCGCCGCTTCGGCTTTCTCAAGCTCGGCCTTGCGGGCCTGCTTGATCGGGCCCGCAGCACCGCCGGTCAGGGCCGGGGCCTTGGGCATCAGCGCTCGGGCACGGGCAAGGGCCGTGGCCGCTGCGTTGACGTCACCCTTCTGCAACACAATCTGGCTGCGCTGCAGGTAGGCTTCGGCCAGTTGGCGCTGGTAAGGCTCTAAACGCGGATCATTGGGGGTCTGCTTTTGCAGGGCACCCAATTGGTCCTCGGCAGTGGCCAGTTCGCCGCTGTCGATGTTCTTTTGCAATTGCAGAAACGCATCGGGCACCGGCGCCGGGGCGTCGGTGTGCGGTGGCTGGCTCTGGCAAGCACCCAATACAAGGGAAAATGCGGCAAGGAGCAGATAACGGGAGGCGAACGGCTTCATTCCTGCGACTCTCTATTTGCGCAAAAAGCGAGCAAGTCTACACCCTGTCCGGTGACACGAAAATGACCTGAGGCAGATCAGATGTGTCAACGCCGGGGTAATGCAAAGCTCAACAAGAACAGTGTAGCGGCGCACACGACGATCGACGGACCGGCCGGCGTGTCCTTGAACCACGACATGGCCAGGCCGCCGCACACGGCGATTACGCCGAGAATACTGGCGCCCAGGGCCATCTGTTCCGGGGATTTGGCATGGCGCTGGGCCGCCGCCGCCGGGATGATCAGCAGCGAGGTGATCAGCAGCACGCCAACGATTTTCATCGCCACGGCAATCACGATAGCGATCAACAGCATCAATGTCATGCGCAGCGCTGCCACAGGCAGGCCTTCAACCCGTGCCAGTTCTTCATGCACGGTGACCGCCAGCAATGGCCGCCAGAGTACGAGTACCAGCGCCAGCACCACGGCACTGCCGCCCAGGATCCAGGCCAGGTCAGTGGGGCTAATCGCCAACAGATCACCGAACAGGTAGCTCATGAGGTCGATGCGCACATCGTGCATGAAGCTCAGTACTACCAGCCCCAGCGACAGCGTGCTGGGCGCGAGGATGCCCAGCAAGGTATCAGAAGCCAGGGGCTGGCGCTGTTGCAAGGTCACCAGCAACACCGCCAGCAGCAGGCAACCTACGGTTACGGCCAGCGCGGGGCTGACGTCCAGCAGGAAGCCCATGGCCACACCCAGCAAGGCAGCATGGGACAAGGTATCGCCGAAGTAGGCCATGCGCCGCCACACCACGAAAGAACCCAGTGGGCCGGCAACGACTGCCAGGGACAGACCGGCTAGCAAGGCGTAAAGCAGAAAATCAGCCATGCTTGCAGCCGTCTCCGTGTACATGGGGGGTGTAGGGTTTCAGCAGCTCGCCTTCGCCGGCAACCACTTGGCCATGGAGGTCGTGAGCGTGGTCGTGATGGTGATGGTAGACCGCCAAACTTGGCGCGTGGGCGCCAAACAGCTCGACAAAGGCCGGATCATTGCTGACCTGCTCGGGGTGCCCGGAGCAGCACACGTGGCGGTTCAGGCATACCACCTTGTCGGTGGTGCTCATCACCAGGTGCAAGTCATGGGAGACCATCAATACGCCGCAGCCGTGGCGGTCACGCAAGCGGGTGATCAAGCTGTACAGTTCGGCCTGGCCGGCCACGTCGACACCTTGGGCGGGCTCGTCCAGCACCAGCAATTCGGGTTCGCGCAGCAGTGCACGGGCCAGCAGAACCCGTTGCATCTCGCCACCGGAGATATTTTGCACTGGGCTGTCGATCACTTGCTCGGCGCCGACCTCGGCCAGTGCCGCCATTGCCCGGCGCCGATCGACACCCGGCACCAGCCGCAGGAAGCGCAGCACTGACAGGGGTAACGTCGGGTCCACATGCAGCTTTTGCGGCATATAGCCGATGCGCAATTTGGGTTTGCGCCAGACCAGCCCGGTGTCGGGCTTGAGCAGGCCGAGCACGGCACGTACCAAGGTGGTCTTGCCCGCACCGTTGGGGCCGATCAGGGTCAAGATCTCGCCGCTGCGAACATTGAGTTCGATGTTGTCCAGCACGGCGTTGCCCGCGAAGGTAACCGCCACCTGTTCCAGGCGGATCAGGGTGTCGCTCATCACGCGGCCTGACAGGCCGAGCAGAGGCCGACCACCTCTACCGTCTGGCCCTCGACCTTGAAGCCCACACCTGCCGCGCTTTGCACAATGGCTTCGCTGATGGCTGGTTGTTCAAGCTCCAGGGCCACATGGCACTCGCGGCAGATCAGGAACTGGCCCTGATGCGCGTGCTCCGGATGGTTGCAGCCGATGAAGGCGTTGAGCGACGAGATACGGTGCACCAGGCCGTTTTCCAAAAGGAAATCCAGCGCGCGGTACACGGTGGGCGGCGCAGCGCGGCGGCCGTCCTGTTCGCTGAGTACCGCGAGGATGTCGTAGGCGCCCAGTGGCTTGTGGCTTTGCCAGACCAGTTCCAGTACCCGCCGGCGCAGGGCTGTCAGGCGCAGGCCCATGCGCGCGCACAGGGTATCGGCTTCCGACAGTGCGCTATGCACGCAGTGGGAGTGATCGTGGGGGCGGTTGGCCAGCGGAGTAATAGGCATGAGCGGCGACGCTATCAGTAAGAGACGTTATTATATTACCTGTTATCGCCCAGTCGAGTGGTCATTGTGTCCCGGAACCTAGCTCTTTTTGTCGCTTTTTGTCTGTCTGCCGTTGTGATCCAGCCAGTCCAGGCCGAGGTTCGCGTGCTGACCAGCATCAAACCGCTGCAGCTGATTGCCGCAGCCGTCCAGGACGGTGTCGGCAGCCCTGAAGTGCTGCTGCCGCCGGGTGCATCCCCGCACCATTACGCCCTGCGCCCTTCAGATGTGCGCCGTGTGGGCGATGCCGACTTGCTGTATTGGATCGGCCCGGACATGGAGGGGTTTCTGCCCCGCGTGGTGCAGACGCGCACCAAACCGACCATCACTGTCCAGAGCCTGGCGGGCTTGAAGTTGCGTCATTTCACGGCGGATAGCCAGTCCCATGAAGAGGCTGATCCAGACGAGCATGACCATGATCATCGCCCCGGCAGCCTGGATTCGCACTTGTGGCTTTCCACGGTGAACGCACGGGTGATTGCCGCGCGCATGGCGGCGGACCTGAGCAAGGCTGACCCGGCCAATGCCGCGCGTTACGGCAGTAACCTGAAGGCCTTCGATGGCCGGCTGGACGCCTTGGATACACGCCTGAAGGCACGCCTGGCCCCTGTGGCTGGCAAGCCGTTCTTCGTCTTCCACGAGGGGTTCGATTACTTCGAGGATGAATATGGGCTCAAGCACACGGGTGTGTTCAGCGTGGCCGCCGAAGTGCAGCCGGGCGCCCAGCATGTGGCGGCGATGCGGGCGCGTTTGCAGGAAGTGGGCAAGTCTTGCGTGTTCAGCGAGCCGCCCGCGCGGCCGCGCCTGGCTGAAACCCTGACTGCCGGGTTGCCGGTGCACCTCGCCGAGCTGGATGGCCTGGGCGGGTTTGCCCCGGCAACTGCGCAGGGCTATGAGCAGCTGCTGGACAAGCTGGGCAGCGACCTGGCGGGGTGCCTGGAGCAACTCTAGTGGGGTGACATTGCCTTGTAGGCGCTGCCGCCAGGCTGCGATGGGCGCGAAGCGGGGCTAGGGTCTGAGCCATAACCCTGAAGGTCCTGCGGACCTTATCGCAGCCTGCGGCAGCTTATACGATTCGTGGGCGTCCGCATTTCCTCGTGGGAGTTGGCTTGCCAACGAGCTTTGGGGCCTTAACAGCTCGCTGGCAAGCCAGCTCCCACAATGATTGCAGCAAACCATAGCACCACCTACAGGGGCTTCACCCTCTGGTTTACAGCGCGAACGGCAACGCTACATTGACCTGCTGGCGCAACGCCAAACGCCGCTCGAACTCGCTCGGGTCGTGGATCAACACATCCATCCCGGCAAAGGCCTCGGCCGCCACCAGCCGCGACAGCCAGAAGCGTACGCAGGCCACCCGCAACATCATTGGCCACAACTGCGCCTCGGTTGCTGTGAACGGACGCAGCCCTGCGTAAGCGCCCAGCATAGCCCGTGCCCGTGGTGCGTCCAGGGCGCCTGCTTCGTCCGAACACCAGTCGTTCAGGCTGATGGCCAAGTCGTACAGCATCGGCCCGGAGCAGGCGTTGTAGAAGTCGATCACGCCCGTCAGGTGCGTGCCTTCAAACAGCGCGTTATCGCGAAACAGGTCGGCGTGCAGGTTCGCCCGCGGCAGGGCCTGGATCTGGGCCTTGTGGGCAGTGATTTCGTCCAGCGCGCTGCGCAGCAGGCCGGCAGCCTCACTGCCCAAGTGGCCGATCTGGCGTTCGCCCTCTTCCAGCATCCAGTCCAGGCCGCGGTCGGTCTTGCGTTCCAGCACGTGCTCGCGGGTGGCCAGGTGGATATGGCCCATCAGTTCGCCCATCTGCATGCAGTGCTGGCTGTTGGGCACCTTGATGTGTTTGCCCGGTAGCCTCGGCTGCAGCAGTGCCGGTTTGCCGGCCAGCTCACGCAAGGCCACGCCGTCGGTGGTGCGCAGGGCGTAAGGCACAGGCAGGTCGGCGTCATGCAGCACGTCGAGCAGTTCGATGAAGTACGGCAGGTCCTGGACCGGGCCGCGCTCGACCAGTGTCAGGACATACTCGCCCTGCTCCAGGCTGATGAAGAAATTGCTGTTCTCGGTTCCGGCGGCAATCCCCTGGAAATCGCGCAGACGGCCCAGGCCGTAGGGTGCGAGAAAGGTTTCAAGCTCAGGCCGCGACAGGGGTGTAAACACTGACATGAAAAGTTGCCCATACTGGCACCCAGCAGGGCGCCCGGTTGAAGTTAATAGTGCTGAGTCGTCTTGTCGCCGTCCTGGCAAATAGTGACATCGGGGGCAGCAAGCGAACTGCGGTTCGCATGATAACCTTGTGCCTTTGTCGTCAACGTTCCGGACATTCTAGCGCCGGACCCGCCGAAAAGGTTGATTCTGCTCATGAGCAAAGCCCCTCTCGTCCTGGTGGACGGTTCTTCCTACCTCTACCGGGCCTTTCATGCGCTGCCACCGCTGGCCACTTCGCGGGGCATGCCGACGGGTGCTGTCAAGGGCGTGCTGAACATGCTCAAAAGCCTGCGCAGGCAATACCCGGATAGCCCTTTTGCCGTGGTTTTCGACGCCAAAGGCGGCACATTCCGTGACGAAATGTATGCCGACTACAAGGCTAACCGCCCCAGCATGCCTGACGACCTGCGTGTGCAAGTCGAGCCCCTGCACAACAGCGTGCGCGCGCTGGGCTACCCATTGCTGTGCGTCGATAATGTCGAGGCAGACGATGTGATCGGTACCCTGGCCCGCAGCAGTGCAGCCGCCGACCGCCCGGTTATCATTTCCACCGGCGACAAGGACATGGCGCAACTGGTGGATGGCCACGTTACCTTGGTCAACACCATGACCGGCAGCGTGATGGACATCGACGGCGTGAAAGAGAAGTTCGGCGTCGGTCCCGAACATATCATCGATTATCTCGCGCTGATGGGCGACAAAGTCGACAACATCCCGGGTGTCCCAGGCGTAGGCGAAAAAACTGCTGTAGGCCTTTTAGTTGGCATCGGCGGGGGCCTGAAAGAGGTTTACGAGAACCTCGACAAGGTGGCCTCCTTGCCTATTCGCGGTGCCAAAAACCTCGCAGCCAAGCTCGAAGAGCATAAGGACATGGCCTTCCTGTCCTACCAACTGGCGACCATCAAGATCGATGTGCCCCTGGACGTGGAAGTGGAAGCCCTGGTTTGCGGCGAGCCGGACCGCGAGGCGTTGATCGAGCTGTACACCGAGCTGGAATTCAAAAGCTGGATCGACGAGGTCCAGCGTGATGCCAAGCGTGCCGGCCAGGCCATCGTTCCCGAAGAGGCACCGGTGGCCGAGGTGCAGACCCGCTACGAGACCATCCTCGACCAGGCCCGCTTCGATGTCTGGCTGGAGAAGCTGAAAAAAGCCGAGCTGTTTGCCTTTGACACCGAAACTACCGGTCTGGATGCGCAAAAGGCGCAACTGGTGGGCCTGTCGTTTGCTGTGCAGCCCCACGAAGCGGCCTACATCCCGCTGACCCACTCCTACATCGGTGCGCCTGAGCAACTGGACCGCGACACGGTACTGCGTGCACTCAAGCCGCTGCTGGAAGACCCGACCCTGTTCAAGGTAGGGCAGAACGCCAAGTACGACATCAACATTCTCGCCAACTGTGCCATTGGTGGCGATCAGGCCCAGGGCATCACCGTGCAAGGTGTGAAATTCGACACCATGCTGGAATCCTACGTACTGGACTCCACAGCCACCCGCCATGACATGGACAGTCTGGCGCTGAAGTATCTGGGCCACACCAACATTGCGTTCCAAGACATTGCTGGCAAGGGTGCCAAGCAGTTGACCTTCGATCAGATCACGTTGGAAGTGGCGGGGCCGTACGCTGCAGAAGATGCCGACATTACCTTGCGTCTGCATCAGCTGTTCCAGGCCAAGCTGGCCGCAGCGCCAAGCCTGATCAGCGTGGTCAGCGACATCGAAATGCCGCTGGTGCCAGTGCTGGCCAAGATCGAACGCCAGGGTGCCCTGGTGGACGCGCAACTGCTGGGCGTGCAGAGCGTTGAGCTGGGCACAAAACTGCTGGAGCTGGAGCGCCAGGCATTCGAAATCGCCGGTGAGGAGTTCAATCTGGGCTCGCCCAAGCAGTTGGGGGTGATCCTCTACGACAAGCTGGGCATGCCCATCCTCAACAAGACCGCCAAAGGCCAGGCCTCCACGGCCGAAGCGGTGCTGGCGGAGCTGGCCGAGCAGGACTTCCCCCTGCCCAAGGTGCTGATGCAGTACCGCTCGTTGAGCAAGCTGAAAAGTACCTACACCGACCGTCTGCCGGAGCAGATCAATCCGCGTACAGGCCGTATCCATACCTCGTACCATCAGGCGGTGGCGGCCACCGGGCGCCTGTCCTCCAGCGATCCGAACCTGCAGAACATTCCCATCCGTACCGCCGAAGGCCGGCGTATCCGCCAGGCATTCGTGGCCCCCAAGGGCTACAAACTGCTGGCTGCCGACTATTCGCAAATCGAGCTGCGCATCATGGCCCACTTGGCCAAGGACGAAGGTCTGCTATATGCCTTCCGCAACGACCTGGACGTTCACAAGGCTACTGCGGCCGAAGTATTCGGGGTTGAGTTGGACCAGGTCACCACTGACCAGCGCCGTAGCGCCAAGGCGATCAACTTCGGCTTGATCTATGGCATGAGTGCCTTTGGCCTGGCCAAGCAGATTGGTGTCGACAACAAGCAAGCCAAGGATTACATCGACCGCTATTTCACCCGCTACCCGGGTGTGCTGGCCTACATGGAGCGCACCCGCGCCCAGGCGGCCGAGCAGGGCTATGTCGAGACCCTATTCGGGCGTCGCCTGTACCTGGCCGACATCAACGCCAAGAACCCGGCCCTGCGCAAAGGCGCCGAGCGCACCGCGATCAACGCGCCAATGCAGGGTACCGCCGCTGATATCATCAAGCGCGCCATGGTCGCCGTGGACACCTGGTTGGACGAATCGGGCCTGGATGCCCGTGTCATCTTGCAGGTGCACGATGAATTGGTGCTGGAAGTGCGTGAAGACCTGGTCGAGCAGGTCCGCGAGCAGATTCGCCCGCATATGAGCAGCGCCGCCGACCTGGACGTGCCCTTGCTGGTGGAAGTCGGTGTCGGCAACAACTGGGACGAAGCCCACTGATTATCTGGGGGCTCGTCAGGGCCCCCATCCCAACTTCAGTCGCGATGCAGCCCCGCGGCGCAAATTAGTTTTGAGTAGCTGGGGAACTAAATCCGTCAATCACGACTCAGAGTACCTGAATGGCTGGTGAAGCCGTTCGATGCTCCTATGTTGTGTTAAGTGTTGGCAGATATCCGGACGCCGCCCTAGCGGTCCGGAACTTGAACCCCGAACTTCCCCCTCCCCATACGAAGTCCGGGGTTTTTTTTGCCCGCGATTTGCCCGCCGCCAAAGCTTGCAACAACCTGCAGGCGCTGCCGCCAGGCTGCGATGGCCCGCGAAGCGGGCTCACACGCTGAAGGCCCCATGGACCTTATCGCAGCCTGCGGCAGCGCCTGCAGGGATGTGACGGAGTCGAATCAGGCCTCGACCTTGTCCGGCAATTCCATCCAGCGCGCCAACACGGCGTAAGCGTCTTCCAGGCCCAGGCGCTTTGGCGCCGAGAACAGCTGAATGCTGACCGCATCTCCCCAGCCCTTGCGGATTTCCGCCTGTACCTTGAGCAACACGCCCTTGGCAGCGCCGTAGGTGAGCTTGTCGGCCTTGGTCAGCAGGATGTGCATCGGCATATGGCTGGCCACCGACCAGTCCAGCATCAGCAGGTCGAAGTCCGTCATGGGATGGCGAATATCCATCATCAGGATCAGGCCCTTCAAGCTTTCGCGGCTGCCCAGGTACGCCTCCAAGTGGCGCTGCCAGTGCTGCTTGAGCGGGATCGGCACCTTGGCGTAGCCGTAACCAGGCAAGTCCACCAGGCGCCGCTCTTCGTCCAGCTGGAAGAAGTTCAACAGCTGTGTGCGCCCCGGAGTCTTGGACGTGCGTGCCAGGCTGGCGTGGGTCAGGGTGTTCAGCGCACTGGACTTGCCAGCGTTGGAACGACCGGCAAAGGCCACTTCAAAGCCTTCGTCGTCGGGGCACTGGTCCACCTTGGCGGCGCTGAGCGAGAAGGTAGCCTGTTGGCACAGACCGAGGATGGGGTTTTTGACTTGCATGTGATTTCCGGTGTGGGGCGGCGCCGGGCAAGGGCCCTGGCAGGCGGTCGTTTCGGTATCGGTAACGTCGGTAGTATATAATGACGTAAATATAGTGTGTGCTTTGTCCCGGCGAAGGATGATAGCTGATGAACAGAATAATAATGTGCCTGCTGTTGACCGTTGGGGCAGCAGGTGCGGCCCATGCGGCGGGTGATCCCGCTGCTGGGCAGGCCAAGGCAGCAGTGTGTGGTGCCTGCCATGGCCCTGATGGTAACAGCATGGTGCCCAACTTTCCCAAGCTGGCCGGACAAGGGGAGCGTTACCTTGATAAACAGTTGCAAGATATCAAGTCCGGCAAGCGCCCAGTCCCTGAAATGACGGGCCTGCTGACCAACCTCAGCGATCAGGACCTTACCAACCTTGCAGCCTACTTCAGCAGTCAGAAAGGCAGCATCGGCGTGGCCGATCCCAATCTGGTAGCCAAGGGCGAAGCGCTGTTTCGCGGCGGCAAGCTCGACGCCGGCATGCCCGCTTGCACCGGTTGCCACTCGCCCGACGGGGTCGGCAACCCCATGGCCGGCTTCCCGCACCTGGGCGGCCAGCAGGCTGCCTATGTTGCCAAGCAGCTCACGGATTTCCGTGAGGGCAACCGTACCAACGACGGCGACACCATGGTCATGCGCAGCATTGCCGCCAAGCTCAGCAACAAAGATATCGCAGCGTTGGCGTCCTATGTTCAGGGCCTGCACTGACGGCTTGGTCTTGTTGCTTCCTGAAATGAAAGAATCAAAAAGGGTGGCTTTGGCTGCCCTTTTTCTTGAAGTCTCCCGTTACACTAGCGAACTGACCCCTGTGGCGACGAGTCTCAACGCACGTCGCTGCATGGCGATTTCTTTTTGCTCAGGAGTAAAGCATGCGTAATCTGATCCTCGGCGCCGCTCTGGTTGCTGCCAGCCTGTTCGGCATGACTGCCCAAGCCGCTGATGAACCGCTGGAAGCGGGCAAGCAATACGTTCAACTGGACCACCCGGTGCCTGTCTCGGTACCCGGCAAGATCGAAGTGGTCGAGCTGTTCTGGTACGGCTGCCCACACTGCTACGCGTTTGAACCCACCATCAACCCGTGGATCGAAAAGCTGCCGGCTGACGTGAACTTCCACCGTATCCCGGCCATGTTCGGCGGCCCATGGGATGCCCATGGCAAGCTGTACATCACCTTGGACATGATGGGTGTAGAGCACAAGATCCACGCCGCCATCTTCGACGCAATCCAAAAACAGGGTAAGCGCCTGACGGATCCGAACGACATGGCTGATTTCGTCGCTACCCAGGGCGTTGACAAGGCCAAGTTCCTTGAGACGTTCAACTCCTTCGCCGTTAACGGCCGGGTAGAGCAGTACAAGAAGTTGGCCCTGGCTTATGGTGTACAAGGCGTACCGACCATGATCGTCAACGGCAAGTACCGTTTTGACCTCGGCACCGCAGGTGGCCCTGAAGAAACGCTGAAAGTGGCCGATGCACTGATTGCCAAGGAACGTGCAGCCAACAAGAGCGCTGCCAACTAACATCAGGTGACCCTGTGCGCCGCTGGAGAAACGAACGTGTTGTTGGCCTGCGCGACCCGCAGGTCAACGAGCATCACCTAAAAGCCAGCGGCCTCCCAGAGGATGGCCGGCTGCGCCTGCTCAGTTTCAATATTCAGGTAGGCATCAGCACCGAACGCTATCACCATTACCTGACACGCAGCTGGCAACACCTGCTGCCGCACACGGGGCGGGCCAACAACCTGCAGAAGATCGGCGAGCTGCTCGCCGACTTCGACCTGGTGGCCTTGCAGGAAGTGGACGGTGGCAGCATTCGTTCCGGGTATGTCAACCAGGTCCAGCACCTGGCCCACCTTGGTGCCTTCCCCTATTGGTACCAGCAACTCAACCGCAACCTTGGCCGTCTGGGCCAGCACAGCAACGGCATTCTCAGCCGCCTGCGGCCTTCAAGCCTGGAAGATCACCCGTTGCCCGGCCCTGCCGGCCGTGGTGCAATCCTGGCACGTTTTGGCGAAGGCGAGGACGCGTTGGTGGTGGTCATGATGCATCTGGCGCTGGGCACCCGCGCCCGGTCGATGCAGCTGGCTTACATCCGCGAGCTGATTGGTGGCTACCGCCATCAGATCCTCATGGGCGACATGAACACCCACGCCAGCGATCTGCTACTCAACTCGCCCCTGCGCGACCTGGGTTTGTTGGCGCCCCAAGCCGAAGCAACGTTTCCCAGCTGGCGCCCCAAGCGTTGCCTTGATCATATTTTGCTCAGCCCTACGCTCACCCTTGAGCGGGTTGAAGTGTTGGCCCAACCCATTTCCGATCATCTGCCCGTTGCGGTGGAGATCCGCTTGCCCGACTCCCTTGTACCCGACTCGCTCCCTGCCCTCAGCCCCATGACTCGCAGACCTTTGGCATGACCGACGAAGCCCAGCGCTGGAAAGAAAAGTACCTTTTAGGTATCGAAAAGCAGGAAAAGCTGGAGCGCCGCTGGAATGCCCGCCTGGACTTGCTGCGCCGCGGCCTGGTGCGCAGCACCCTGGCGGCCGAGGGCAGCGACAAGGCTGTGGATGCGTGCATGAAGGAAATGCGCGAAGTGGTGCGCACGGATGACATGGACGCCGGCCTTGCGGCGTTGATCCCGCGTCTGGAAAAAGCCGTGCTTGACTCCGAGCAGCGTCGCGAGACGCGGGTCACGCAGATCAGTACGGCACTGACCGCATTGGTAGAGCAGCTGCAAAGCCTGCCGTTGCCCCGGGATGTCAGCAAGCCGCTGAAGAAATTTGCCAAGCAAGTGGAGGATCGGGCCGGCCAGGCGCGGGAGATTCCCCTGCTGCTCAGCGAGCTGAGCAACCTCCAGGGGCAGGCACTGGCGGGCCTTGAACCGAACGCCGAAGGCCAGCGTCCAGGTCTGCTTCAGCGCTTGTTTGGTGGGCGGGACGCCGAGGCAGAGCCTGCTCCGCCAGGTCCGTTGGAGCCTGCACCGGTTGCCGCCGCCCAGGTAGCTACTGGGCAGGCCCAAGTACCGCAAGAGCCCGTGGCGCCTGTCGCGGTTGAGATTGCACCGGCAGCGCCTGCCCCCATCTTGGCTGCCGCACCGGCGCAACTGGCCCCTGCACCTCAAGCGCCGACAGTGGCGGTCGTCGAAGAGCCCGCCCCTGAGATAGCCCCGTCGCCGGTGGCTCAGCCTGTGGCACCGGAGGCTGCGCCTGAATCAGCGCCAGCAATAGAGCCTGCACCAGAGCCGGTAGCCCCAGAGGTCCGGTCCTTTGAACCGGTCGTCCTCACGTCTGCGCCAGCGGCCGAGCCGCGTGACCCTGTGCCTGTCGTGCAGGAGACGGCCCTGTTTATCGACAGCCTGCCCCTGCCCGCTGTCATGGCTGAGGCCATCGCCGCAATTGATCCGGATGCGCCGGGCGAAGATGTGCTTTATGCGCTGCCGCCCTCCCCCGAGCCTTCCTACAGTTCAGTGGCGGCGCACATCGAAGAGACCCTGTTGGGCCTGCTCAAGGACCTGACCCTGCCCGAACGCCACCGGCCCCACGCCGAGGCCATGCGCGAACGGCTGCAGCACGGCCTGAATTGGTATGAGCTACTGCCGATTCTTGATGACCTGGCGACCTTGATGCTGGCCATCAACGACAGTGGCCAGCACGATCTGGAGCTGTACCTCAAGCAACTCAACGAGCGCCTGGAAAGCTTCCAAAGCCATCTGCAGGCCGCCAGTGACGGCCATGCGGACAGCCGCTCGGCAGCCCGGGACCTGGACAGCCAATTGCGTGAGCAGGTGGGTGGTTTGCAAAGCAGCATGCAAGGCGCTACCGATGTCTCCAGCCTCAAACAGATCCTGGAGACGCGCCTCGAAGGCCTGCTGGGCACCATGGATGAGCACCGAAAGGAGAGCGACAAGCGCGAGCAGGAAGT
>Ga0233353_1000032_pt1 | contig 13620 bp, 10 predicted proteins | sample GEONDECOMP319_FD_180699 | JGI IMG/M metagenome (GOLD analysis project Ga0233353, IMG submission 180699) | Leaf litter microbial communities from Shasta-Trinity National Forest, California, United States - GEON-DECOMP-319 | ecosystem: Environmental > Terrestrial > Plant litter > Unclassified...
TTAATTAACAATTTAATAGGTATGGTTCCTTATAGTTTTGCTTCAACAAGTCATTTCGCACTTACATTCTCACTTAGTTTTACATTAGTTTTAGGTGCTACACTTTTAGGTTTAAATAAACACGGATTAGAATTCTTTTCTTTATTTGTACCTGCAGGTTGTCCTTTAGCATTATTACCATTATTAGTTCTTATAGAATTTATTTCATACTTAGCTAGAAATGTATCACTAGGTTTAAGATTAGCAGCAAACATATTATCAGGTCACATGCTTTTAAGTATTTTAAGTGGATTTACTTATAATATTATGACAAGTGGATTTATATTCTTCTTTTTAGGTTTCTTCCCATTAGCTTTCATAATTGCCTTTTCAGGTTTAGAATTAGCTATCGCTTTCATACAAGCTCAAGTTTTTGTAGTATTATCATGTAGCTACGTTAAAGACGCTTTAGAATTACATTAATAAAAAAAAATCTGTTAATTAGTAGTGCTTTACTTATAAATAGCTTTTTTTTTGTTACGTTAAAAGCTCTCCATTTAATAATAGACAATAAAGTAAAAAACTTTCTTTTTAAGAAAATTATTACTCTTATATCTTTCACTTCACTGGCCTTTAGCGTAAGAAACGTTAAAAAGCCCTCCATTTAATAATAGGCAATATATAAAAAAACAAAAAAACAAAAAAAATATATGCCTTTAACCTAAGAATATTTAAAATTAAAGTTAAAAGTTTATACAACTCTTTAACGATTTTTTTAAACTTAGTATTTTTAATTTTTAATATGTTATATATGATCAATAAAATTTTACGTCTTTTACTTAAATATTCTGTTTTATTTCTTATAGCGAGTATTATAGGTGACCATGATATAATCACATCTGTGTTTGCCGACAGTGATGATGAGACCGAAGAAAACCCACCTAAAAAATGGAAAGGAAAAGAGAGAGCGTATTTTCCTGAAGAATTTGAGGATTCTTCAGGAAAGGCTCCAAATTTAGAAGAGGATTTAGACAAAGGAGGCATAAATAAACAAGCTCAGGAAGCTTATGACTTCGAACTGGCTAAACGTCTTCAAGATGAGGAGTACGAACTATCAAATTCTATACTTCATAAATCGAAATCTGACACCTCATCGGAATATACCGTATATTCTAGTGAAATTCATGAGTCTGACAGCGAAAGCGTTAAAAACGCCAAACTTGAAGTAAAAAAAGCTGAGAAATCTTTAAAGCTTCCAGAATCGCACGATACAGGACAAAGTCCTAAAAAAAAATAAAGTTGAAAAAAAACCACTCTTATTAGCTTAATGGTAGAGCAGGATACTTCTAATATCTGGATCCGAGTTCGAGTCTTGGATAAGAATGATCATTTACTAAAATAGCCGGTAAGCGATTGCCTGGCTTAATTTTTATAGTAAAACCGTGGAATAACTTTTTTTTTCTACTGAATATGGGGTAAAAGAAGGGGTGGGAGCCCCTAACCCTAAAACCGTGGTTTTTTCAAACTCAGGTTCAGGTAAACCTTGGGGCTATGTTTCCGGATCTGGCTCTGGTTCTGGCTCAGGCTTTAGACCAGGGGAAACAACCCAAGGTTTACGTATTCGTGCAAATGGTGAACTAGCAGTGCAACGTGCGAGGTTTAACGCACATCCTGCTAGTGGTCGGTATGCACAACTCCAAGCTGAGCGTCATGAAGCTCTTTTAGCTACGCGTGCCAGACAAAATGCGCAAGCTTTACGTGACTTGCTTAATTCTGGAGGGGACCCTGGATATTTAGTTCCAGATCCTCAAGGGATCGGAACTAGAGGTTACATTGATGGTGGAATTAATCAGCCCTATGCTAGAGAATTAGCGGCTGAATTAAGAAAGCAAGATGTAGCTGGATAAAGGGCTATACCTAATTTGGATGCAAATGCCAAAAGGTTTTTAGCTCAAGCACTTCCGCATATAAGACCAGAAGTATATGGATGAAAACCAACGACTATTAATCATGTTTCTACTTCTATGATAGTTAATTCAACTATCTGAGAGCTGAAATGTATGGATTAATTTCATTCTTCTTTGAAGGTTAACCAAGACTTACCTGGTTAAACTTTCTTCTGGCTTTAGCATGTAAGACATTAAAGGAGGTTTTTTGTTACATATACGTTAACGCTAGAAAGCGTAATAACGCTATGTAAAGATAAATAGAACTAATAGTTTTAGCTAGGTTTTAACGTTTTTTTTTATTTTTATAAAAATAAAAAAAAAACGCTAAACAAAAAAGGTTTCCATCGGGTATAAATATATCGTATATAAATGATATAAGACAAAGGTACACTTTATAAATTAGTTTTTTTTAAACTTTAAAATGATACAAGCTGCAAAAATAATCGGATCAGGATTAGCAACAATAGGTTTAGCAGGAGCAGGTGTAGGAATTGGTATAGTATTTGGAGCATTAATATTAGGTGTAGCAAGAAACCCTTCATTAAGAGGTCAACTCTTTTCATACGCTATATTAGGTTTTGCTCTTGCAGAAGCTACAGGGTTATTTGCTCTTATGATGGCCTTTTTATTGTTATTCATGACATAATTAAAAAACAAAAAAAAAAATAATAAAAGTAATTTCTGGTAATATCATCTAGACATCTTTTTTAAGCGTTTTAACGTGTTTAACATTTTTCTAGCCTTTTAACTTTTTTCTTCTTAACGTTTCTTTTTTTTAGAAAAAAAAGTTGAAACGGTAAAAAAAAAGTAAAGCTTATAAAAAGAAACGTTAAATTTGCTGTTAAGCTAAAGAACTATAGGTATAAAATCGTTAAACTCATATCAGGATGCAAAAACGTAATCTAGTGACTAAGGCAGTGGCAAGCTCTGCTGCTATAAAAGTAGGTTAAGTTGCCTTTACAACTGGTTTATAAGCTATAGCTTTTACAATTGCCTTAGTGATAGCAGTACCTTTAGCTATTTTAATTATTAACTCTGGAGATCCTGCACTTGTTATAGATGTATTAGAGCTTGGTTCTTGCGCGAATAATTTATTACAAGATTTTACTGCTAAAAGAGAAATTTTATATATCTTTTTTTTTTTATGATTATACTAATATAAATTAAAATCTAAAGAATTTAATTAGTGTTAAAATGGTACTGCTACATGCTTTCAGTTAGCTAGTTTTCTTTAGTGTCTAAAAAAAAAACGTTAAACTTACATACGATATATAGAGGAATTTTTATTTGATGCTAAGGTTAGAGTTGGCAATATACCTATGCAAGATTAATTATTAAAATAATTGAATTAGTAAGGTATTATTTGGTAAATATCATCTAGACGTCTTTTTAAATAATTTACTAGGTTCCCTGGTCCCTTTTTTTTTTTACTTATGTTAACACGGTAATTAATCAAAAAAAAGAAATTCGGGGAGGCCAGGAACTAGTTGAATTAATTGGATCTAGAAATAGTTTATACAAAACTTTATTCTGTTAAAGGAAGTAATATTTACTTCGTGTTATCGCCGTATATCGTTTTCTAACGTTTTAGAGCGTGTCGGAGCTTAACGTTTTTAAACGTTTTTCTTTCTTTCTTTCTTTCTTTCTTTCTTTTTAGAAAAAGAAAGAAAAACGCTTAAACGCTAAAAGCTAAAGTAAATTTACTATTAAGCTAAAAAACTATAGGTATTAAATCGTTAAATTAAACACATATTATGAGTATCTTTTTAAACAACTTCTTTACAATTTGTGATGCACCTAGAGCATGAGGTGTATATTTCCAAGATAGTGCTAGCCCACAAATGGAAGCACTAGTAGAATTACATGACAATATCATGTTTTACTTAGTAATAATCTTATTTGGTGTAGGTTGAATCTTAATTTCTATAGTTAGAAATTATGTTAACAGTAAATCTCCAATAAGTAACAAATACTTAAACCACGGTAGAAATGTGCCTATTCAAAAGTGTTCCAAAGTTAAATCCCCCTTTAGTAATAAAACTATTATTTCTGTAAGGGCTTATTCCACTCATAATCAAAACAATCCCAACTCTCATATGGAAAATTTAAACGACAATAATAAATATATTAGCACTCCCTCAGTTAAAGTCTATAACCATGCTCATAACATGAAAAAAGACATTATACATGAAAACAAAGGTAAGTCTGGTATTTATATGTGAACTAATTTACTTACAAATGACATATATATAGGACAATCTGTAGACTTATCTAAAAGATTTAGAAAATATTTTATGTTAAGCTATTTGAAAAGTAAAGAAGGGTTTATAATCAGTAGAGCTTTAATTAAATATGGTTATATGAATTTTTCAGTATCTATATTAGAATATTGTGATAAATCTATCTTGCTCGATAGAGAACAATATTACCTAGATACTTTACAACCTAAGTATAATATATTAAAATTAGCTGGTAGTTCTTTAGGTTATACTCATTCTCAAGAAAGCAAAGATAAAAGAAGTAAAGCCTTAAAAGGTGTTTACACTGGATCTAATTCAGCTTTATTTGGTAGAACTCATAGTGAAGAAACTATAGCAAAAATGAGTTTAAACAGAGGAGGTGAGAATAACCATTTTTATGGTAAAACTCACAATGAGAAAACCCTAGAACTTATGAGGGAAAAAGCTTTAAATAGAAAACATACGTCTGAAACTATAGACAAAATGAGTAAATCACAGGGAAACCCTGTTAATATATATGAAAAATGTTCTTCAGAAGATTTTAAACTAATCGGTAGTTTTATTTCAGCTAGAAGAGCAGCTAAATTTTTAGAAATGAGTGGTAGTACTGTCATAAGATACATGAATTCCGGACAGGTATTTAAAGACAGGTACAAATTCTCATCTTCTTAATTTTCATAATTATAATGTAGTGGTGGGATAACTAAACTTGGAACAACTGGGAATAAAATTTCACTATATGCTGGAAACTCCTAAAGCCTCAGATACTATAATATTTAATATTATCAGTGAAAATTCTGCCTTTTTGGTCCTCCTAATATGCTAGGAGGTAGGATAAAACAATGGATAATCAGCAGGAAACCAAAGTAATTTATAACATGTTTAAATTACGAGTAGGATCCTCAGAGACTAATACGTGAAACGCCTAGTATGTTAGATTGTATTGTATATAATTGTATTATATAATATTGTACTATACTAGGTGAAGATAGAGTCCGGTTCTATATGAAAGTATAGAAATTTAATTGACATTAATAGAATTAATCTGAACTATTACACCTGCACTTATATTAATATTAATCGCATTCCCATCTTTTAAATTATTATATTTAATGGACGAAGTTACTGACCCTTCTTTAACAGTGTTTGTAGAAGGTCACCAGTGATACTGAAGCTACCAATACCCTGATTTCTTAAATGAGGATGATGAAGAATTAGAATTTGATTCATACTTAGTTCCTGAATCAGATCTGGAAGATGGTGCATTAAGAATGTTAGAAGTGGATAATAGAGTTATATTACCAGAATTAACACACGTTAGATTTATTGTATCTTCTGGAGATGTTATACATTCATACGCTTGTCCCGCTTTAGGTATTAAATGTGATGCTTACCCAGGTAGATTAAATCAATTCTCTGTACTTATAAATAGAGAAGGTTTATTCTTTGGACAATGTTCAGAAATCTGTGGTATTTTACATAGCTCTATGCCTATCGCAATAGAGTCAGTATCTCTTGAAAAATTCTTATCTTGATTACAAGAACAATAATTAGATAAAAAAAACAAAACAAAAAAAAATAAACTCTTATTAGCTTAATGGTAGAGCAGGATACTTCTAATATCTGGATCCGAGTTCGAGTCTTGGATAAGAATGATCATTTACTAAAATAGCCGGTAAGCGATTGCCTGGCTTAATTTTTATAGTAAAAACCGTGTAATAACTTTTTTCTCTTATTTTTAAAAAAAAAAATAGAAAAAAAAAACGGTAAAAAGAAGGAATTTTGTTTTACTTTTATCTCTCACGCTCACTGGCCTTTAGCGTAAGAAACGTTAAAAAGCCCTCCATTTAATAATAGGCAATATATAAAAAAACAAAAAAACAAAAAAAATATATGTCTTTAACCTAAGAATATTTAAAATTAAAGTTAAAAGTTTATACAACTCTTTAACGATTTTTTTAAACTTAGTATTTTTAATTTTTAATATGTTATATATACCCACATTAATTTCTATAATTGAAGTTATATTAGTTGTTGTTCCTGCTTTATTAACTGTAGCTTTTGTTACCGTTGCTGAAAGAAAAACAATGGCAAGTATGCAAAGAAGACTAGGGCCTAATATAGTAGGATACTATGGTCTTTTACAAGCGTTTGCAGATGCTCTTAAATTACTTTTAAAAGAGTATGTATCACCTACACAGGCTAATATTGTTTTATTTTTCTTAGGACCTATAATAACTTTAATTTTCTCACTTTTAGGTTATGCTGTTATACCTTACGGACCTGGTTTAGCAGTATGAGACTTTAACTTAGGTATACTATATATGCTGGCAGTTTCTTCACTTGCAACATATGGTATCTTGCTAGCAGGTTGATCAGCTAATTCAAAATATGCTTTTTTAGGTTCACTTAGAAGTACAGCCCAATTAATTAGTTATGAATTAATATTAAGCTCTGCTATATTATTAGTAATATTACTAAGTGGTAGTTTAAATTTAACTGTAAATATAGAAGCTCAAAGAGCTATATGATTTGTAGTACCACTATTCCCGGTTTTCATTATATTCTTTATAGGTGCGGTTGCAGAAACAAATAGAGCTCCTTTTGATTTAGCTGAAGCGGAGTCTGAATTAGTTAGTGGATTTATGACAGAACATTCAGCGGTTGTATTTGTATTCTTCTTCTTAGCAGAGTATGGAAGTATAGTGCTTATTTGTATATTAACAAGTATACTTTTCCTGGGTGGTTATCTTTTAAACTATATGCCTTTAGTTTATTTAATTCAAGAAATTGACTATACCTTTATAGAAAACCCTGATAAATTTGAATTTTTATCCTATCCTTTAGTAGAAGGAGTATTATATGGTTTAAGTTTAGGATTAAAGTCTTGTGCATTGATTTTTACTTTCATATGAGTAAGAGCCTCTTTCCCTAGAATACGTTACGATCAATTAATGACATTCTGTTGAACTATATTATTACCAATAGTAATTGCTTTTATTGTATTAGTTCCTTGTATTTTATATAGTTTTGAAATAATACCAAGCAATATTGCTATGTTATAATACCTTTAAAAGAAATATTATTACTTTTAATGTTAAAAAAAGATGTTAAAAAAAAAAATAATGTTAACACTATTACTTGCGTTAGCAAGATATATAACATTAATGAATTTACTCCTACTAGTTTAATGGTAGAACTAGATATTCCTAATATCTGTGTCCAAGTTCGAATCTTGGGTGGGAATACAGTATTACACTTATCGTATTGTAAAACTTTATTGCAAAACTTTATTTAACCAGGCAGATATGCATGGTCTTACAAAAATTAAGCTTTTAGCGAAGGTTTATCCGGTTTAACCGGTTTTTTTAAGTAATCGCTAAAAGTTTAAGCATTTTTTAAAGGGAAATTTCTTTTATATATATTTATTAATATCTAATGTTGCTTACACTTTTATTACTAATACCTCTAGGAGGTATCTTTTTAATCACTACAACAATGTATGATGACAATTCCGTTTCAAATGTAAGACAAATTAAAGTAACTGGTTTAGTTACATCTTTAGTTAATTTATTCGTTTCATTAATTGTTTTTATTTTTTTTAATTTTAGTAGTAATCAATTTCAATTTGTGCAAGAATATCATAAAGTAAGTAGTTTTGATTTTTATCTAGGTGTAGATGGTATATCAATATACTTTGTAATTTTAACTACTATTTTAATCCCTATAGCACTTTTATCTAATTGAAGTTCAATATCAGAAAATGTAAAATCATATGTTATAATTGTTTTATTACTTGAAACATTATTATTAGCAACTTTCTTAGTATTAGATGTATTACTATTTTATATCTTTTTTGAAAGTATACTACCTCCTTTATTTATATTAATAGGATTATTTGGTAGTAGTAACAAAGTTAGAGCCGGTTTTTTCCTATTTTTATATACATTATTTGGTTCTTTATTTTTATTACTATCTATACTTACAATATCATCTATAATGGGAACTACTGATTTTGATGCATTATATAAAACTAATTTTAACTACATGACTCAAATCTTTATATTTATAGGTATATTTATAGCTTTTGCTGTTAAAACACCAACTATCTTCTTAAACACTTGACTATTAAAAGCTCACGTTGAATCACCTTTAGGTGGTAGTATAATTCTAGCAGGTATTGTATTAAAACTAAGTTTATATGGTATACTTAGATTAATTTTACCTTTATTACCTAAAGCTTATTTTTATTTCACACCATTAGTATATGTTATAGGTGTAATTACTATAATATACGCTAGTTTTAGTACATTAAGAACAATAGATATTAAAGAGCTTATCGCCTATAGTTCTGTAAGTCATGCAGCAGTGTACTTATTAGGTGTATTTAGTAATTCTATTCAAGGAATAGAAGGTGGTATTGCACTAGGGTTAGGTCACGGTTTTGTATCATCTGGTCTATTTATTTGTGCTGGAGGAGTTTTATACGATAGATCTTCAACAAGATTAATTACTTATTATAGAGGAATTACTCAATTAATGCCATTATTTTCAGTATTATTCTTCATATTGTGTTTAGGTAACGCAGGTACTCCTTTAACTCTTAATTTTGTAGGAGAATTTATGAGTGTATATGGTGCTTTTGAAAGAATGCCTTTACTAGGTGTTTTCGCTAGTTCTTCTATAGTATTTTCTGCAGCATATACAATATACATGTTTAATAGAATAGCTTTTGCTGGATCATATTCTAAATTCTTCTTTGTTAATATTCCTGATCTTAATAAAAGAGAATTCTTAATATTATTAATACTAGTTGTATTTACAGTTGTACTAGGTATATATCCTGCTCCAGTATTAGACGGTTTACATTATTCTGTATCAACTTTAATATATTATTCTCCTATTTCATAATAACAGGTTTATAACGTGTTAATGTTTAACGGTTTTTTTTTTCCTTTCTTTCTTTCTTTCTTTCTTTCTTTCATTTCTAACGTTTCTTTCAACTTTTTTTTCTAAAAAAAAAGAAAAGAAAAAAAAAGTTTTATAATAAAGTTATAAATATATTTAATAAAATTAGTATTGTAACAGTTATTTAACGTTCTATTTTAGCGGTTTTTACCGTTTAACGATGAAAAAAAAGTTGAAAGAAACGCTAAATCAAAGATGTGAGAGAGCTTAACTTAACGGTAAAGTATATGACTTTTAATCATTCCAATATGAGTTCGAATCTCATAGCTCTTAAAGGCATATAACACGAAACTTTTCGTTGTTGCAAAAAAAAATAAAAATAAAATAATACATCTGATACATTTTTTGTTTTGTTTAAAAGATATTGTTCTTTACATGGACATCAAAATATTTAACGTTAAGTATGTTTAAATATTTAATATTTTTATAAGTAAACCATTTAAACTTTAAATTATAACTCATGGATTTTCTCTCTAATAATTCACAGACACAAAATATATATCTAGAAGAAAAATCGGTGAAAGGGCTATCAGCTATTTCAATGTGATGAGAACGTTGATTTTTATCTTCAAATGCTAAAGATATTGGTACATTATACTTAATCTTTGCATTATTTTCTGGACTATTAGGTACAGCGTTTTCTGTACTGATAAGATTAGAACTAAGTGGACCTGGTGTTCAGTATATAGCTGACAACCAACTATACAATGCTGTTATTACTGCTCACGCAATCTTAATGATATTCTTTATGGTTATGCCTGCAATGATAGGAGGATTTGGTAATTTCTTATTACCATTATTAGTAGGTGGTCCAGATATGGCATTCCCTAGACTTAATAACATAAGTTTCTGATTGTTACCACCTAGTTTAATATTATTCTTATTTGCAGCTACAATTGAGAACGGAGCCGGAACAGGTTGAACTCTGTACCCTCCTTTATCAGGTATACAAAGTCACAGTGGACCTAGTGTAGATTTAGCTATTTTTGCTTTACACTTATCAGGAATAAGTAGTTTATTAGGAGCCATGAACTTTATAACTACTATACTGAATATGAGAAGTCCTGGTATTAGATTACACAAATTAGCTTTATTTGGATGAGCTGTAGTAGTAACTGCTGTTTTATTATTATTATCTTTACCAGTATTAGCTGGTGGAATTACTATGGTATTAACAGATAGGAACTTTAATACATCATTCTTTGAAGTAGCAGGTGGAGGTGATCCTATATTATACCAACACCTATTCTGATTCTTCGGACATCCAGAAGTGTACATATTAATTATTCCAGGTTTTGGTATAATTAGTACAACAATCTCAGCAAGTTCTAACAAAGCCGTATTTGGATACTTAGGTATGGTTTACGCTATGATGTCAATTGGTGTGTTAGGTTTTGTTGTTTGAAGCCATCACATGTATACAGTAGGTTTAGATGTTGATACACGTGCTTACTTCACAGCTGCTACATTAATAATTGCAGTGCCTACAGGTATTAAAATATTCAGTTGATTAGCTACTTGTTACGGTGGATCAATACACCTAACACCTTCAATGCTATTTGCATTAGGATTTGTATTTATGTTCACTATTGGTGGATTAAGTGGAGTTGTTTTAGCTAATGCTTCATTAGATATCGCATTCCACGATACTTACTACGTAGTAGCTCATTTCCACTATGTTTTAAGTATGGGTGCCGTATTTGCTTTATTTAGTGCATGATACTTCTGAATCCCTAAAATATTAGGTCTAGACTACAATATGATGTTAGCTAAAGTACATTTCTGAATCTTCTTTATAGGAGTTAATGTTACTTTCTTCCCTCAACATTTCTTAGGATTACAAGGAATGCCTAGAAGAATAAGTGATTACCCTGATGCTTTCGCAGGTTGAAACTTAGTAAGTAGTTTTGGATCTCTTATATCTGTGGTAGCTACAGTAGTCTTCTTACACATAGTATACGTTCAATTAGTTGAAGGTAAACCAGTATCAAGATACCCATGATTAACACCTCAATTCTATACAGATTTATTACAGAGCCTATTAAACAGAGCCTACAACAGTTTAGAGTGATGTTTAAACAGTCCTCCTAAACCTCATGCTTTTGTAAGTTTACCTTTACAAAGTTAGAGAAAAACAAAAAAAACAAAAAAAAATAAAAAATATATATCTTTTAGTAAAAAGGTTGTATTTATGACCCTTTTTTTTTATGTAATAGCTTAAAACCTATTACATAAAAAGTATACTCACAATAACACAAAAAAAAAAAATAATGAATTTATCACTAATACTTTTTTTAATTGGAATCTTAGGATTCGTTTTAAACAGAAAAAATATAATTTTAATGCTTATTTCTATAGAAATAATGCTATTAGCTATTACATTCTTAATTTTAGTAAGTTCACTTAGCTTTGATGATATATTAGGGCAAACTTATGCTATTTATATTATAGCAATAGCGGGTGCAGAATCTGCTATAGGTTTAGGAATTTTAGTAGCATTTTACAGATTAAGAGGTAGTGTTGCAATAGAATTCAAATAATGTATCTAGCTTTAATAGTATTACCTTTATTAGGATCAATAGTATCCGGTTTCTTTGGTAGGAAAGTCGGAGTTAGTGGAGCACAATTAATAACTTGTTCATCTGTAATATTAACAACAATCTTCGCAATACTTGCTTTTTTTGAAGTAGGTTTAAACAACATACCAGTATCAATTCATTTATTTAAATGAATTGATTCAGAATCATTAAATATATCTTGAGGTTTTAATTTTGACTCTTTAACAGTATCTATGCTTATACCTGTATTAATAATTTCTTCTTTAGTGCATGTATACTCTATAGGATATATGAGTCATGATCCCCATAATCAAAGATTCTTTAGTTATTTAAGTTTATTCACATTTATGATGATTATACTTGTAACAGCTAATAACTTTTTACTTATGTTTGTAGGATGAGAAGGTGTAGGTGTTTGTTCTTACCTTTTAGTAAGTTTCTGATTTACTAGAATTGCTGCAAACCAAAGCTCTATATCTGCATTCTTAACAAACAGAGTAGGAGATTGTTTTTTAACAATAGGTATGTTTGCTATATTACTGTCATTTGGTAATATAGATTATTCAACTGTATTTTCATTAGCTCCATTTATGAGTGAAGATGTTGTTACTATAGTAGGTATATGTTTATTAATAGGTGCTATGGCTAAAAGTTCACAAATAGGTCTTCACGTTTGATTACCAATGGCTATGGAAGGGCCTACACCGGTAAGTGCATTAATCCACGCTGCAACTATGGTTACAGCGGGAGTATACTTATTAATGCGTAGTAGTCCTTTAATAGAATATAGTTCAACTGTATTATTACTATGTTTATGATTAGGAGCAATTACAACCGTGTTTAGTTCTTTAATAGGATTATTCCAACAAGATATTAAAAAAGTTATAGCTTACTCTACTATGAGTCAATTAGGTATGATGGTTATAGCTGTAGGTTTATCTTCTTATAACGTAGCTTTATTCCATTTAGTAAATCACGCTTTCTATAAAGGGCTTCTTTTCTTAGGTGCTGGTGCTGTAATACACGCTGTGGCAGACAATCAAGATTTTAGAAGATACGGAGGGTTAAGACCTTTCTTACCTTTAACATATTCAGTTATGTTAATAGCAAGTCTTAGTTTAGTTGCATTCCCATTTATGACAGGTTTCTATTCAAAAGATTTTATTCTAGAGTCTGCATATGGACAATTTTACTTTTCTAGTACAGTTGTATACTTTATAGCTACAATTGGAGCTATGTTTACTACACTATACTCAGTTAAAGTTTTATATTTAACATTCTTAACTAATCCTAACGGTCCATTAGTTAACTACAAACATGCCCATGAAGGTGATATCTTTATGAGTTTACCTTTAATTGTTTTAGCTATTTTCTCTATTTTCTTTGGATATATCACTAAAGATATATTCATCGGATTAGGTTCTGGTTTCTTTTCAGATAATAGTTTATTTATACATCCTTCACATGAAATTATGTTAGATACAGAATTCGCTGTGCCTACTTTATTTAAATTATTACCTTTAGTATTTACTGTTTCATTAAGTGTTATATTTATTGTATTAAGTGAATTTTTACCTAAATTATTAATACACTTTAAATTAAGTAGACTAGGTTATAATATATTTAGTTTCTTTAATCAACGTTTCTTAATTGAACTATTCTATAATAGATATATTACTGATATGGTTCTAAAATTAGGAGGTCAAACTACTAAGGTTATTGACAGAGGATCTGTAGAATTATTAGGTCCTTACGGTTTAGAAAAAGGATTGGTTAATTTAAGTAAAAATATTGCAAGTTTAGATACAGGTGTAATTACATCATATGCTTTATACATATTAGTAGGTTTAATTTTCTATATATTAACTCCTTACTTATCTATAAGTGACAATAATTTATTTATTATAATAATATTTGCTTTATTAA